>Ga0255457_1025_pt1 | contig 34778 bp, 37 predicted proteins | sample ANMaggQBNCT02L10_FD_182650 | JGI IMG/M metagenome (GOLD analysis project Ga0255457, IMG submission 182650) | Sediment cell enrichment communities from methane seep in Santa Monica Basin, California, United Staets - ANME aggregate JGI... | ecosystem: Environmental > Aquatic > Marine > Cold seeps >...
TCTTTTGACAGGATTTACAGGATATACAGGATATACAGGATTGGATTGTATTGTATTGTATTCTATCAATCCTGTCTGAAATTTCCATTTTCTTGATTTTAAATTACTGGACAGCCTCTATAATAGACAGAACTGGATTGTTCCACAGTAATCTTTTTATTGACATGGATACTCTTCTGTTAGTATTATTAAGGATATTAGTATGCAGATTAGTATTTGCAATAGTTATATAGTTATAATAGAATATAACCAACATTTTATATAGGTGAAATAAATTGCGCAAAAAGCTGACAGTGATACCGGAAAGATGTTCCGGCTGCAGGGTATGTGAACTCGTATGTGCCATATCCCATGCCGGTGTTAACAATCCCAAAAAGGCCAACATAAGAGTAATTTCACTTTATCCACATCCCGTTATCAAGATGCCCATAGTATGCGAGCAGTGCAAGAAGCCGAAATGCAGGGATGCATGTCCCACCGATGCCATTGTGGTCACAGACGGTGTGGTCACTATACTGGAGGATAGATGTATCTCCTGCCATGCCTGTGTGAGCGCATGTCATATCGGTGCCATATTCGTGCATGAAGATATCGACACACCATTCAAATGCGACATGTGCGGCGGCAATCCCAAATGCGTAGCAGCATGTCCCAAAAAAGCCATACTGTATGTCCCAGAGCATACCCTGGGCCAGGCACACCGCTTAGCCTCGGCATTACAGTATGCCAACATGCAGGAAGTAGAATATTTTGAGCATGGTGAAAAGAAAAAACTGAGATACGCCGAGATAGAGACCGGCGGTACAAGAGGTGATTCCAGGTGAGCATCAATGGCGGATATTTCATGAAGGTCCTGCATGTTGACCTGAGCGAGTGCAAAACCCATGTAGAAGAAGTAGACGAGGAGTTTGCCTTAAAATACATAGGAGGACGGGGTTGGGGTGCCAGGCTGGTATGGGAGCACATGAAAGAGGATACTGACCCCTTAAGCCCCGAAAATATCATAGTAATAGCTCCAGGCCCCTTATCAGGATTATACCTCCCATCATCCGGAAAAACATCCATTTGTTCCATCAGTCCGACCACAGGCATATACGGGGACAGTAATATAGGCGGCATGTTCGGAGTGGAACTGCGCCAGGCAGGATTCGATGCAATGGTTATTACGGGTAAGGCACCCGAGCTATCCTACCTGTGGATAGATGATGATGATATCCAGTTAAAGAGCGCTGAAAAATACGCAGGTATGGGCAGCATAGAGACCGAACACCAGTTACGTGAGGATATTGGGGACGAGACCGTGAAGGTGGCATCGATCGGTCCTGCCGGTGAGAAAATGGTCAAAATGGCGTGTATCACCGCTGACTGGGGACGCAATGCCGGACGTACTGGCATGGGTGCCATCCTGGGTTCAAAGAACCTGAAAGCCATTGCCATAAGGGGCACCAGGGACCTGCCTGTTGCAGACCTGAAACGTCTCACCGGAATTAGCGACAAAGCATTCAAGAAACTTTCCCAGCACAACCTGTTCGAGTTCTGGCAGCGCCAGGGCCTGATGAGTGTCATCGATTATGCCAATACGGCAGGCATCATACCCACACACAACTTCAAGGATACCCATTTCGAGGAAGCTGATAAGATAAACGGCGATGTCATGGAACTGGAATACAAGATAGGTGATACTGCCTGTTTTGGCTGTCCCATGGCATGCGGTAATGTGAACCTGGTCAAGGACGGAAAGTATGCAGGCACGGTCATCGAGGGCCCCGAATACGAGACTGCTGCCATGTTCGGCTCCAATGTGGGTGTAAGTGATTTTAGTGCCATACTCAGGGCCAACTACCTGTGTGACGAGTACGGCATAGATACTATTACAGCAGGCAGCCTCATCAGTGTAATGATAGAGGCCTATGAGAAAGACCTGATCACACTGGAAGACCTGGACGGCATGGCATTGAACTGGGGCGATGACGAAAGTGTCATGGAAATGATACGCAAGATAGCCTTCAGGGAAGGTGTTGGTGATACACTGGCAGAGGGTGTATATGGCGTGATAGAACGCTGGCCTCAACTGGCACCCATTATAAACCATGTGAAGGGGCTGGACCAGTCTGCATACGATGCCAGGGTGGCCATAACCATGGCGCTGGGATATGCCACTTCAGATATTGGGGCACACCATGCAAGGGCCTGGCCTGTTGCCAAGGAACTGGAAATGGGATGCAACTGGGACCTTAACGAAAAGGCAGACCTTGTAATATATCACCAGACCGTACGTCCCTTGTTCGATATGCTGGGTGTGTGCAGGCTGCCCTGGATAGAACTGGGATTTGATGAGAATACCTATGCCGAGTTCTTTAGTGCGGCTGTCGGTATTGAGTTCGCACTGGAAGAACTGCTTAAACTAAGTAATGACGTGTACAACCTGACCCGTGCTATCAATATCAGGCTGGGACTGACCAGGGATGATGACAGGCCGCCTGAGAGGGTGTTCAATGACCCTATCAAGACGGGTCCCCATGCGGGAAAGGTGTTGGACAGGGACGAGTTCAGGGAGATACTGGATATATATTACCAGCGCAGGGGTTGGGATATTGATGGCATACCCACAGATGAGACGTTGAAAGCCAGCGGTCTTGAGGATGCTATAGAGTATATGGAGCCTAAGCGAAAGGCAGAGTAAACTTAGAAGTGATTCAGATGAAAAACTTGACCATAGGATTTATTGGAACAGGTAAGATGGGGGAGGCACTTATCAGGGGCATGATAAATGCCGGCCTGGTAAAACCTGAAAGGATATGTGCCAGTGATATTGATGAGCAGAAACTAAATACAATGGCAGAGGAACTGGGAATTGTTGTTTCCTGCGATAACCTGCATACACTGGAGAAGGCAGATGTGGTCGTACTTGCAGTGAAACCCCAGATAATCAGGTATGTGCTGCAGGGTATCAAGGAATCAATTATTAAGGAGCATCTGTTCATCTCTATTGCAGCGGGTGTGAATATCGACAGCCTGGCTGATGAACTGCCTGGAGGGACCCGGATAGTAAGGGTCATGCCTAACATCTGCGCCACAGTTGGCGAGGCTGCTTCTGCTATTTGTCCGGGAGATGCAGCTACCGAAGCCGATGTGGAAACCACCCGCAAGATTCTGGGTGCTGTGGGCCGGACTGTTGTGGTGGATGAGCACCTGATGGATGCTGTTACCGGGCTATCCGGCAGCGGACCTGCATTTATTTTCATGATAATAGAGGCACTGGCAGATGGTGGCGTGCACCAGGGACTGGACAGGACCACGGCCCAGACACTGGCGGCCCAGACCGTGCTGGGTGCGGCCAGGATGATACTGGAGTCGGGCCAGCATCCAGGTGAATTGAAGGACATGGTGACATCGCCGGGCGGTACTACAATTTGGGGTATTGAGGCGCTTGAGAAGAGGAAGGTAAGGGCTGCTGTTATGAGTGCGGTGATAGCTGCATCCGAAAGGTCCAGGGAACTTGGCAAATAGGGAGGATAAATGGATAATGGTGCTTTCGGTCTGATCCTGCAGCAAAAGCCTGCAAGGGTACTGCTTGCTGTAAGCAGGGAGGGTGGAACCTACGCATCTGTTATTTCCAGGGAGATTGAGTCTACTTTTTCGCATACTACCAATATATTGGGCAAGCTGGAAGAGCAGGGTATCGTTATGTTCGAACAGGACGGCAGCGATAATCGTGTGAAACGAGTGGAGCTGACACAAAAAGGTGAGGCTACGGCGGCGCTGGTCGAGGAACTTTCTGCCGTACTGGATGGCAAAAAGACAGGGAAGAAGGGGACGGCAGGAAAGAAAACAAAGATGGCTGCGTCCAGAAAGTATGCTCTGGATTTTGGGGAAAAGCTTGAGATGATAAAAGCCAAGATCAAATTGATATCAGGGGAGGAACTTGAGGGTAGGGGGCGTATCTCACAGGAGGATTATGTGCGTATCGGGCGGCGGCTGGGTCCGTACCGGCGGGAGCTGCGCAAGATCATTGAGACTGGTGGGAAGGGGGATGTGAAGAAGGCCAGGGGGCTTGATGGGGAGATTGAAAAGGTGTTCGGGGAGCGGGAGAGGTTGAGGGGTTAAAGTCCCGACCTCATGATATACCCAACACGATCAAAATCGCTATCAAAACTTGCAATGTTTTGTATATGGTTCTGGTCCATTACTGCCAGATATAATGCATCCCGTGTCAGCAGACCATGCTGCATACCATCGATCATGGAATAAAATAATTCACCAGGTGTATCAAGAACAGTAAGATTATCCATACTGAATATGATGTTAATGGCCTTGTGAAGTCTATCTGTATATTTTCCAACCACCTCAGGATTCTCACGAATGACTTCGATTGGGTGATTGCTAAAATCATCTGCTATGGCACGTATCAATAAAATATATGCAACTTCTTCTATCACAAAGGTGGTTGTAAATCCTTTGAATTTCCCATCCACCAGGTTCAAAAAGAACTGTTGGCAAGCATTACTATACCCTGAATGTAATCTGAAGAAATAGATGAATACGTTTGCATCGATGAAAATGTCATCATTTTTAAATTCAGCAAGATTATTTATCATTGTCTTTGGATATTACACGAGATGTTTCTGCAAACATTTTTAGTTCACGGCTGTCCAGTGTTTCTTTTCCAAATAAGCCAAATCCTTCTTTTATGGGATCCGATACAAGAGGATGTATAATAAGTTCGTTACCCCGCGTTTCAATCAGCACTTCACTGCCTTCTTTAATGTTCGATTTTTTCCGGAATTGGCTTGGGATTGTGAACTGTCCTTTTTTTCTGATTTTTACTCTTTGCATCATACAAATCAACCTTTTCTCCTACAACTGTAATTATTTCCTACTTATTTAAAGATGTGGTTTCTCGACTTTTGGTCTTCACTTTACTGTATCATTTCCAATATCTCAATGACACTGAGATCAATATGAGTTGGAGTGGATGGTGGCCGGGTCCGTACCGGCGGGAGTTGTGCAAGACAATGGAATCCGGTTGGAAAAGTGTTTTGAAGAAGGCCGTTTCTATCATGGTTCTTAAACAAACAGGGAATGAATTCAGAGACTTTTTATTATTTCCTGGAATGGTTTATAGCCAGTGAGTGCACAGAGCATTCTTGCTTTTCTCTGTGTCCTCGGTGAACTCTGTGGCTGATATTCGAATTAATCCATCCCACATCCGTTCTTTCAATCTCCCGCCACCTGCTTTCGGACGTGAGACTGCGCTACCGTTGCACTCACCCGGCCCCCCCTCCCGCTTGACCACGCAGCCTGCGCCCAGGTGCTCTGCGATGCTGGCGGCAGCCCGGGTGTTTGGTATGGAACCGGGCGCACTGCCCCAGCTTATGATTCAGGCACCCCCGCGGTCCTTACCACATGGCAGGGACGCGGGGGCGTTTGGTGGGCTTGTTCGCTGTCCGGGCGGGGGTTGGGGCTGAGGCCCAAGTTGAGTTAAATGGCACACAAGTAAAAATTCTATCAGAATGTGCCTGAAATCCATTGTCAACGAAAGAAATTGTGGCACTTTTGGGACATGCCAGCCTTTCTGGCAATGTTAAGAAAGCTATTGGTGAGTTAATTGGGAATGATCTTATTGTATTTACGATTCCGGAAAAACCCAGAAGCAGGTTGAAAAAATATGGTATTACTGAATCCGGACGTAAAGTTTTAAAAAATACAGGTAGTGTGTGGAGAAATTGAAACTTTTCCATGCATACAAACTCTATTGGTGTTGAGTGGATTTGGGAATACTGTAAGATCGGGATACATTACTAACGGTGTGGTCACAGCCGCAGCAATTGATACCACCACCCGCACCGCCGCCGACCCGTCATCCACAGACCTGCCGCCGGAGAGCGTAGGGCAGGGATGAATACTTGAACCTGTCGCACTCCCTGGCCACTATCAAAGCAATAACAACCATAAGAATTATATCAATTTAAACATATTCTAACATTGTGATTTGAAATGGATGTTGTTGATGACTATGAGTTGACGAATAAAGGGTTAACCATTTCCCGTCATTTATTAGATAATGTTGGTGTAGGTGATGAGATAGATATAATCACTAAAGATCATATGATCATTATCAAACCAAAATCAATGACTGATAGAGTAAGGGGAATTGTAAAAAAATCCAATCTTACTGTTGAAGAACTGGATGAACTCTATCATATTTCCAAAGGTGCTTGAGTGTTCTTAAGTGATTATACCAGTGATGAATGTATATTTATAGATGCAAATATATTTATTTATAATGCTTTGGATAATCCAATCTATGCTGGATCATGTTCTGATTTTTTAATGTTAGTTGAAACTGATAAGATTAAAGCTGTAATCACTCCAATGGTTATGGATGAGGTGTTGTTTAAAATCCTAGTCGCAGAAGCATCTCAGCATATTGATAAATTTAATATATGGAACCTAAAGAAAAAAATGAAGGATCCGATATTCTCTTCTGTTGTTTATAAACCGGTGAAAGAATATAATGAGTATCTGATAGAACTTACATATGCAGGTTTAGAAATATTAGACATCAATGAAAGGACCATTAAAAAGTCAATAATATTAGGAGAAAAATATGGTTTGCTGACAACTGATGCTATACATCTCGCTGCAATGAAACAATATAAAATAATCTATTTAGCTTCAAACGATTCCGATTTTGATAAAGTTGATTTTATTAAAGTCTATAAGCCAACAAATCGATAGCTTTGGAGTACACTGCGTCCACTACCAAGAGCACAGAGGAAGGCAGATAGAATGCTGCAAATCTGCGTTCGTATATGCACCTTGTTGCAAGAGCAACAAAAGATGAAGAGGGGATAAGTGAGGCGATGAAAAAATGCCATCAGTATCTGAAAATATGTAATTTTTTCTGCTTAAAAAATCGCCGGGCGGTGCGGTCACTACCCCAGCTTATGATTCAGGCACCCCCGCGGTCCTGACTCCCCATGACCGGAACGCGGGGGCGTTTGGTGTGCCTGCCCGCTGTCAGGGCGGGGTGTGTGGGGCGGTGCATAATGCTGGTGGCGGCTCGGGTGTTGGTGGGTGCTGCCGGTTGGGTGTATGGCTGTTAAAATATAATTCTTATGAAATATTGAACCGCGAAGCACGCAAAGCACGCAAAGTAAAAGCAACGCCTTACTTTCGCTCACCCGCCATCTCAGCTCCCTTGCGCTGCCCTTCTTGCACTTGCCCGGTTGTCCGGCTATGGTGCTACTGGCTGATTGTAGGGTTAGTGGAAGCAACCGCTGGTAAAAATCTTGTATAGTGATAGAAATAATTCATTATTGCTAACATTCTTCGAACAGAACTTACGACATCCTTAAATCTATGAAAGGCACTTAATTCTACAATGAAATCAAGCCTAAAGAAAATAAATCTTCCAATTATCGTAGAAAAAGATGAAGATGGATTTTATGTAGTGGAGTGTCCGCTTTTAAGAGGTTGTTATACTCAAGGAGAGACCCTCGATGAGGCACTTACGAACATCCATGAAGTCATCGAGATGTGTCTTGAAGATGAAACCGAAGATGTAATTTCCGATATTGCAAATATCCAGGAATTTAGTTTTCATACATTAGCGGTTGAAGTATGAAACTGCCAGTTATATCAGGCAAAGGGGCAGTAAAAGCCTTTGAAAAACTCGGATATGCCCCTGTAAGGCAGAAGGGCAGTCATATTCGAATGAAGCATCTATCTGATGCGTCTAAAACACCAATCTCAATCCCTAACCATAAAGTGCTGGGGAAAGGGTTGCTTAGAAAATTACTGCGAGATGCAGATATTACAGTAGAAGAATTCATAAAAGTCATTTAAGGATTACATACTATTTCACGGGAAATTTATAGATGGATCATGATTAATAAAATAAGAATTTCGTGTAATAAGTCATGTTCGCCAGTCCTCCATCCCGCCGCCCGTCATTCTCTACTCCCCTGTGCCGCCTTACTGCACTTGCCAGGCTGCCCGGCCATAGAGATGCGTACCGGGTGCGGGTGCTCATGCGCTGGGCGTGGGTTGGGGCAGGGTGTGCGGTGGGGAGTGCCGCATGGCTTTTGAAATATATAATTCATGTTTTGGATTTAGTTATCTCTGTGCGTGCCCAAATATAATGATCAGAACGAATTCGGAAATCTCCCTTTGCCAGCTTATTAAGAATTTCAATTGCCCCTTCGTTTGGTATTTTATTCGTTTTTACAGCTGCAACAAGTAGTCCTATAAGACCCGTATATCTCAAACCCTTTGATTCTGCAAATCTTCTTGCGTTTGATTCATTAATAATAAGTCTATCATTAGAGCTTGCTACAAGGAATAAACTAGCCTCTCCAAGGTCAAGTCCATATTTCCTGAGTTCAACTGGTTCCCCTTTAAAATCAAGCACCTGAATCCATGTATCCAGTGCTTCCTTTATGATTTCTTCTTCAGGACTGTCGCTTTTTAGGATTTCATCCTTGATTTTAGTCGTAATATGTATAGTCCCAAAGATTCGCTTAAGTATGCCAAGTTCGCCGATCTTAGCCAGGGCAATGAGGGTAGATGAATCAATTAATATCCGCATCACTAAGCCAGCCTTCAGCTTCTTGTGCATCTCTCATTGTCTCTTCAACACTCTGCTTGAAAAAAGGAATACCCTTTTGTGTAAGGTATTTAGCCATTTGCTGGATTGAAACATCAGCGAATTCAGCTGCTCTGCATAATGAAAATTCTTCATCCAGATATTTTTCCATGGCTATTTTCATGCGTAGATCTTTTATCCCTTCTTCCATTACCCTTCTTATGACCTCTGACCTGGATGAGTGAAGTGTTTCAGATAATTCCTTCAAAATATTGATATATTCATCGCCTATTCTAACTTGCACATTGTCCATGAATTATTACATTGTAACCATATGTAATTAAACATTTCCCTGTACATTAAGAGACTTTTTATTATTTCCTGGAACTAACATACTGTAATGCGGTTTCAAAGTCATATGATGTACTGACCAAGACATGCGATTTCACAGTGCGGAAAATGGAATGGAAAGGAATGGTGTTGTTTGCATGGTTTTGTGCAGACCATACAAAACTATATATATAAATAAAACATTTAATATACATTGTGATAAAATGAGCGTAATACTTGACAAAAATGCTTGTGATAAAAGTCCTTACTGTAAGATGGTCTCGCTGTGTCCGACTGGAGCAATCTCAGTGAAAGAAGGTGAGTACCCAGTGTTCGATGCAAAATTATGTGAGGATTGTGGGCAGTGCGTCAGTGCATGTCCTCATCAGGCATTATCCCTGGCTTAGTTTAGGAGCAGTCCAGGAGCGCTTTGAAATGGACGATGAACTGGAAGAGATAAGGAAGAAAAAACTAAAGGAGTTGCAAGATAGAATGAACAAACCACCTTTACCCGATGTACCAATAGTACTTACTGATGCCGATATGGAACAGGCCTTGATTGACTATCCCAAATTAGTTATTGATTGCTGGGCAGTATGGTGCGGCCCTTGCAAAATGGTTGCACCGACAATTGAAGCACTGGCCAAGGAAAAAGCTGGCGAGATAGTCTTTGGAAAACTGGACATTGACAATAACATGCAGACTGGAATGAAATATAAGATCAGTGCAGTACCTACAATGCTCGTATTCAAGAATGGCGAACATGTCGGTAGTATACTGGGAGCTCTCCCAAAGCAGCAATTAGAAGGAAAAATAACTGAAATGCTTAAGTGAATTGCTTAAGTGACCGGATTTTTTTCCTTTTTTTTGAGCATTCTAAAAATTTTTATTGCCCGAATTTAATCTCATCATTTTCCATTAGCAGTCTCAGGTCTTCAAGGCTTAACCTGCCTGATTTGTTGAATTTTTCTTTAGCTGCCACATGTTTTTCTTCCTGCTTTCTCTCGTCCCTGGAAAGCTGGATATCTTTCATCCTATCCAGGTATATATCAAGTTCGGCCCTGGCTTCAGATACTGATTTCTTTGCAGCATCTATCTTTTCTTTCATCGGCTTGGTAACTTCATATATCTCGACAAGGCGTTTGTGATATTCATCTGCCCTGCTTCTGATCTCATCAACCCCATCATAGATATTACGCATTGCCTCATGGTTTTCCTGTGATTCGGCAGCCATGTCCTGAATTAACGCATTAACGGCATCAAGGTCCTGGTGGAACTCATCTACCTTGCCAAATATCTCACCAATCTCACCATGTATCTCATTTGCTTTACGTATGGCTTCTAGGCGTTCACCCAGTTCATGAAGCCTCTTGAACAGTGACTGTTCATATTCCAGTGATATATCAGCAGAGGAAAACTTTTCAAGTTCAGACCGGTAGGCATTAGTAAGAGATTCAAGCCGCCCCCTGGCAACATTGTTCAGGTTGTCCCTTAGTGACTTCAATTCCCCGATTCTTTCAGTATAACCACTCCTGCGGTCCCTGACCTCTTCTCTTTGTTTTTTAAGTTCTGCAATCTTCTTATTGACCTCATCACGCCGCTGCCTGTACCCACTCGCAGAATCCTTGAGTACTTTTGCCTGCTCATGAAGTTCATCCCGTTTCCCCCTCAGGTCCTTTGCACCCTTATTATGAAGATTCATCTCATAGTAATGGTTTTTGATCTCCCGTTCCTTATGGTCAATATGCTGCCTGAGCACATTTACCTTGTTTTTGATCTCTCCTTCAGAAAGACCGGATACATCAATCATTGTTGCCCCTCTCCTTCAGAAATGCCAGATCCATCAATCATTGTTGCCCCCTCATGCCCCACATTCTCCCAGTATCCCAGGGCTTCCTTATGAAGACCGGTCCTGCGCTTAAGCCAGGCCAACCTGGCCTCCTGGTCTTCAACTTCCTGTTTCAGTGCAATTGATTCCTTTCTGTGCTCATCAGGAGCATTCAGCATTTCATCAAGTTCACTTCTGGCCGCTTTCGCAGTCTCCAGTATATCAAGGATGGAGGATACAGTGGCCTGCCGTACCATATCATTGTCAGGAACGGTCTCGATAATTTCTTTAAGCAATGACCTTATGCTGTCGATATAACCGTACTCCTCACTTGAAGAAAGATTTGCATTTTGAAGCTTGTTCTCGATATTCCCTATCTCACTTCCCAGGTGCTGTATTTTCTCCTTATCACTGATAGTCTCAAGAAGTTTCAAACGCAGTTTACCAGCCTGAAAATATAATTGGTGGCGTTTTTCCTTTAATACAACAAGGCGCGTTTCAAGAGCTTCCAGTTCTTTACTTACTCGATTGTATTCAAAACGACCTGACCCGATCTTTTCTTCCAGGTCTTTCAATTCACTGCTGTATTCACCCATGAACCGGTTATGTTTTTCAATTACAATGGATAACAATTCGCTATCATCCAGTAGTGTCACAGGCGTATTGGTTACTTCGGTTTCTGTATCTGGCAAAGTGGTTTCCCCATATAGCTTAAAGCCACTTATCGTAATACCTGAATATATCCTTTTCCAAAAAAAAACTATACCTGTTGAGTTCACACACAGAACATCTGGGCATGGGGTATGCCGCCGATGATGATTACACATTCCGGTTCTATGGCCCCGCAGGATATGGCAGCAGCAACACTCTGTTCTCCAACAATATTTGCGGTTGTTGCCCCCATAAGAGCGGTCTGTACCCGGGCAGCATCAACCGGTTCCCCTTTGTAGAACTCTTCAGTTACTTCAAGTTTCAGTCCTGAGTCCCTATATGTATTTCCTATAAGGTCACGATCACAAACTGCTACCAGCACCGATACTTCAGTATCATATATTTTGATGTACATGGTCACAGCTTGGATTATAAACTATTTAACCTTATGTTGATTTTAAGTAGCCGTTCCTTGGTTCAAAGATGGCCCCTTCCCTTTTAAGCCTCTTGATTATATCCTCTGCCTTATCCTCATCTATCCCGGCTTCTGAGGCACGCAGTAACACTTCATCCTTTGGTGCCTTACCTTCATGTTCTTGCTGGAGCTCACGTATGATATCACGGATCAACTTGGCCCGGTCACGCTGGCTTTTAGCCATACCGGTACTGATCATATCGACATCCAGTTTCCCTGTCTCAGGGTCGGTCATAACCTGCCTCAGGCTTTCATTCACGATCCTGATAATGCGGTTCACATCATTTGTGGTCACAACATTACTGAGCCGCATCCTTGCCGAACCCTCTGCCAGGCGGACCAGGGCCTCAAGCTGTCTGGCAGTAACAGGTACAGGAGAATTGGGATCGGATGATCCCTGGTTCCGGAGGTTGAGGTAAAAATCAATGATCATCTGCCTGGCATCGCCCTCCAGGACAGGGAAGACGTTGCGTTTGGAATAAGCGATATATTTCCTCATCAATTCCGGGTCAATGGATGGCTGGATTACCTCCATAGCTTCATCGATCTGGTCCTGGGTGACAAGTGATGATTGTACATTATGGAACTGGGCATTGATCTCTCCCGCATAGTGCCCTTTCATTATATGCTCGGCAATATCCGTATCCCTTTTCTTACCTGGCTCGTCAGTCAGTATAAAGATAAGGTCGAACCTGGAGATGAGGGCAGGAGGCATATTGATCTGCTGTGGAATGTTCTCATACTTGTCGAACCTGCCGAATTTGGGATTGGCCGCACCCAGCAGGGCACATCGGCTCTTAAGAGTGGCGAGTATGCCAGCCTTTGCAATACTTATGGTCTGCTGTTCCATGGCCTCGTGCAGGGCACTCCTGTCTTCCTTTGCCATCTTGTCCATCTCATCCACTGCTGCCATGCCCTTATCTGCCAGTACCAGTGCGCCGGCTTCCAGCGTCCACCGCCCGTCACCGAAATCATCCTTGACTGCCGCTGCAGTAAGACCGGCAGATGTAGTGCCCTTGCCTGAAGTGTAGATGCCCCTTGGCGATAATTTAATTGCATAACGCAAAAGCTGGGATTTAGCAATACCAGGGTCTCCCACCAGCAGCATATGAATATCACCCCTGATCCTTGACCCGTCAGGCAAATGTTTTGCCACTCCTGAGAACAACTGCAGTGCCATAGCTTCTTTTATCTCCTCATAGCCAAAGATGCTGGGAGCGATAGAGGATATCATCCTGTCATAAATATCAGGTGAACTGCCCAGTTCCCTGATCACCTCTTCATCTTCAGGTGTGATCTTGATCTCATCAAACTCATGGTCTTCCCGTTCGATCGACAGTCCGTCCAGTACCAGGTCAAAGTAAGTGCTCTTGATCTGGTTCTTTTCTCTCTGGTAACTCCTCAGTGTACCCACAATGGTCACACGGTCCCCGGGTGCCACCAGTCCTGACAGGTCATCCTCAATGTCAATATCCAGTGTCTGGGGCTGTTCACCGCCCCTCAGGTCTTCAGGGGACTCCTGCAGCCTGAGCTTCTGGGCATCCACGAAAGTAGATTCATTTACAAGCAATTTGAACGGACCCTGCCTGCCGCATTGCTCATTCTCGCATTCCAGGGGTTGTACGAACTTATTGCCGCTCTGGAAAACATTTGTTATATGCCCACACCTCTGGCATTCAAAAGCTGCCCTGACCAGTTTGGGCCTGACCTCAGTAGCCTTCCTGATTATACCATCAATAGCGATCAGTTTCGAAATATTTTCGCTCCTTAGAAGGCGTATATCTATCCTTGAAGAGAGCTTGACGATCCTTATGTAGGCATCCTCTAAGGTTACATCCATGGGCAGGTCTATCTTCTGAAGAGCATTATTGGCATCATCCAGCACTTTGGTAGGTGTTTCCAGTAGCTCTGTTGCAAGTTCCAGGTCATACCTTTCAATATCAGGAAATTCAATTACCAGACTCTTACTTTCCGGGTAAATGCCTGCAAGGGATAGCAACTGCTCCCAGTAATAACGTTTATAGAATTCTTCCCAGACAGGTTCAGATGAATGTTCGGTCATTTTAATAAATCTGGTTTATGGCTGGTAATCAGATATGAATGTTTCTAAAGAGCGGGGTGAAAGTATTCTCTTGATATTGTTTTTGTTCCAGTGGAAATGAGGGGGTGTTTTTTGTTCGTATTTGTACGAAACATATATATAGAATAAATATCTAATTGTATAATGTACAAGCGAGGTTTAGCACTATTTTATTTTCTCCCACCCCCTTCCCTCGTTTGTACCCTCCACTATTATTAATGGAATATTGTTCATTACCTCAAGGAAAAGTTGATAAAGCATAAATGATGATAACTTTCTATATAATAATGCTTTAAAAAGATTTTTAATGATTCTACTTATTGTCATTTATGAGGGATAAATTATGAACGAAAAGGATAATGAGACTTCACGGGCTTTCGGGGAGGAACCTGAAAACGTTGGGTTCGGACCAATTCCTGAAAAGGAAGAGGATTTACCTGAAGAAGAACCGGTAGTAGCTTCTGATGAGGAAACGGTGGCAGTTTCTGATAAAGAGCCAGAGGAAGAAGTTGAATTGGAACCGGAAACTTCCGGGGAAGAAGAACCCGTGGCAACTTCTGATGAGGAAACAATGACAGTTTTTGGTGAAGAGCCAGAGGAAGAAGTTGAAGTTGAAGTGGAACCGGAAACTTCTGGCGAAGAAGAACCCGTGGCAACTTCTGATGAGGAATCGGTGGCAGTTTTTGGTGAAGAGCCAGAGGAAGAAGTTGAAGTGGAACCGGAAACTTTCGGGGAAGAAGAACCGGTAGTAGCTTCTGATGAGGAATCGGTGGCAGCTTTTGATGAAGAGCCCAAGGAAGAAGTTGAAGTGGAACCGGAAACTTCCGTGGAAGAAGAACCCGTGGCAACTTCTGATGAGGAATCGGTGGCAGTTTTTGGTGAAGAGCCAGAGGAAGAAGTTGAAGTGGTACCGGAAACACCTTCGAAAGAAGAAATGCCAGTGAAAGAAGAGCTTCCTGTTAAAAAAGAGCCTGAAACACCACCCGAACCGGCCCCTGTGATCAAAGAAGAGCCAAAAGAGGCACCACCTAAAGAAGTAGTGATCATAAAGGAAGTGGAGAAAAAACCCAGCAAGTTTGTTAAAAAGATCAAGCGAGCAGCACTTGTAATAGTCATTGTAATCGCACTGGCCCTTGCAGGCACCATGTATGCCTGGACCTCTGGCATGGATGATTTGAGAGACGACAATGACTATCTTATTGTTGTGGTTTTCAAGGAAGCTGAGGCCGCGAGTATATATCATAAGGATACAGGAGAATCAGAGATCATCGAAATTACTGAGCTGGAAAGAATATCCAACCGGAAACTCTTTTTTGAATCTGCCCAGAAGAAGTACGGTGTACTTGACAGGATGATCATTATTGATGTGGATACCATAAGAAAATTATCTACAGATGAATATATTTTATATAAAGATGATCCCGAAAAGAAAATCACTGGAGACGAAATGTATAATTGGATGATTGGTAAAGATTTCCCCAGTGATGCAATACAGGGTAATGATTCCCCATCAGTAGTCAACGCCAATATGTTAAAATCATGGCTTGATCATTATGAAGGACAGCTGTTTGGGAATTGGGGAAGTTATACTATAAAAGTTGTCTTAAATGGATACAGATCTGAAAAAATAATCATATATCCTGGAAACTCTGCACTTTTTATCCTGAAATACGTAGCAGTAGAAAGAATATTCTTCCCTGTGTGAATGACTTGGATAAGATTTAAATAAAGCAGATGGACCCTACCATCTGCTCTCTTTTAATTCCCTTCGTTTCTTTTCAAGGAAAGAGTATACCGGACCGTGCGGAGAACCCTTGAGCAGCATCTCGATACCGGTACGTACTACCAGTACCTGGTCAGGGTACCCCATCAAGCTCACTGTTTTCCCCATAACCGATATCTTACTACCTGTCAGGTTCTCGAATATCTCTCTTGTCTTGCCGTTCTTACCTATTATCCGCCCCTTAAACCGTTTCATTTCCTTGGGCGTATTAGCTATATGACTCAGATCAATAATTTCCAATATCAGCATATCATCATCAAACAGGCGCAGGGCCTTCTCAGGACTAAAACCCCTGCCGATAGCCTTTATTACCTCTGCAGCCCTCATTGCCATCAGCGGGTCTTCGGGACTAATGATCTCAACACTCCCAGTATTACTGTCAATGTCAAGTTTTGAAGTGGACTTTTTCTCAATAATATCTTTAATGCTCCCTTCAGGTCCGATTATTGCGCCGACCCTGTCCATGGGAACTTTAATGTAAGTGGATGTTTTGCTATCTATCATACCAGCCCCCATAAAATACTTAATAGCACATATTATTGATGGTCGAGCCCGGACCGAATTACCTTTTCATAAAGCTCGTTAGTATCCATGACCACTTGGGACCTGGAGAAGAACCTTGCCATATTGTCGATATCCCTCTGCAGGAATTCGTCTGAATTCAGGTGGTCAAGGGTCACAGACTGGCCCATATCAATAAATACCGGAATCAGGGAGTCAGGGTCTACCAGAATATTATATTCACTCAGGTCGCCGTGTACCAGTTGTGCATCCCTGTACAGCCGCACAAGGAAATCCTCAACAGCCTCATATATGAATGATGCCTGTTCTGTATCCAGGTTAAGATCACGAAGTTGCGGGAAGGGAATATTTTCCTTTCCGATAAACTCCATAACCAGTATGTTCCTGTTGGTTATAAGAGGCATAGGCACATTCAACCCCGCCTCCTTTGCCCTGCTTAAATTCCTGAATTCCTTACGGGTCCATGCCAGTACAATATCCTTTTTGGTGTGTCTTATGTTCCTGAACCTCACATCACCGATCAGGTACTCCTGCATGGCCCTGAAATTACTGTTACTTATACGATAGATTTTGATAGCCAACTCCTGCAGTTCATCATCCTGTGTTCTTACTGCATGGAAGATGTTTGCTTCCTTCCCTGTACTTACTGTACCCCCGAGCGCATCCAGGTATCCCTTTGATGAAAGCTTGTACAGGGCCATCAGCGTGGCTGTATCAAAAACCTCATCCTTAACCTTAAAATCTTCAGAATTCTTTATCCTCGTCCTGAATTCATCGATCTTTTCGTCAAACTTTCTCAACTTTTTCGAAGACGTACTGTCCAGGTCGACCATCATGGATTATCCTTTTAGGTATCCTCTTCTTTCCAGCCAGTCCACTTGTGGTCTGGTATATCGCCATACAACATCTGACTTCTCATCCTGGAAATCCCACGGTACCACAATAACAATATCACCTGCTCGAATCCACGTACGTTTTTTCATCTTTCCCGGAATCCTTCCGAGTCTTACCACTCCATCCATGCATCGTACTCTGATCTTATTAGCACCAAGCATACTTTCAACTTTACCTAAAATCTCTCTGTCCTGTTTGCGGGGAACCCTTACTCTTACTACTTCATTCTGTTCTGGTTGTTTTTTCCTATGAATACTCAGATTAACACCTCTATATAAAATGAGAAAAACAGATGTTCACATGATTTCCTCTGATAATGAACGGTTACATTATTTTTACATAAATTGGCACGTAGATATATAAAACTAAGCTATTACTGTCGCTATGATAAGCATATTGCAATCGACAGATCAAGAAAATGCTCACCTCGTTAGCATTTTCTAAGCCTACATGAAAGTATATACTTTCCTATACATGTACAAATTATATTAGTAATCCAGGTTTAGGCTAATCCTAAACAGTGGACGTGTAGGGTGATTGGTCCAGTATACTGATACCACTATCAGATATGTTCAGTACACGTATCTGGTTTAATGTCTTCGAACCCCTTAGTTTTGCCACATAGATGGAACGCTGTAAGTTGTTACCTGAAACTACCCGACCAAGACGTGTCACCGAGTCTGCGCCGTATTCTACAACAGACTCAACATGGAAAGTTGTCCCTACAGTGACGATAGTAGTATTATTATGTGCTCTTAGCACACCGAACAGGTCATCTACAAGTGTCTTTAATTTGTAAGGAGAATCAATTGCAAGTAACATGGCTTCAATGGCATCAATAAATACCCTGTCAGGTTTGACCTCTTCGATCTTACGGACAAGGAGCTTCTTAAAGCTCATGATAAGTTCCATGGGTGCCATGTCAATAGTCTTCTGTAACCTGAGTTCAGGGTCGGCTATATCAACAAATGTTACCTTACCCGATTCCTCCATATCCCAGAAATCCCATTTGAATGAAGAATACATCTCTTTTTTCAGGGATTCGGCTGATTCGGAAGTCATAATACAAAGGGATTTTTCATTGTTCTGGGCGCCATGATACAGAAATTGAGAGCCAAATACAGTTTTACCAGTCCCTGATTCCCCGGAAACCACATTTACTGTCTTTTTGAAATAGCCACCGTTCAACAAATCATTGTAACCAGTGATTCCTGAATCCACCCTATCCAAAATTTCATTTTTGATTGTCATTTGAACCAACTAACATATTAACATACTTCATTATGAAATTTTCTATCAAATACTTCATTATGAAATTTTCTATCAAAAACTTCACAATGAAATTTTCTATCAAAAACACAAAATAAACTTTATATTTTCAGATGTCCCATTCGTTCAACGGCCTCATTTATCCGCTCCACTGACTGGGTCAGGGAAAAACGCACATACCCTTCACCATAATCACCGAAACCCACGCCTGGTGTGGCCACGATACCTGCTTCTTCCAGCAGTATCTTTGATAAGCCCATTGAATCATGACCCTCAGGTACCGGGGCCCAGATATAGAATGTAGCCTTTTGCGGCTTGACATCAATACCCAGTTCCTTTAATCCCACCATCAGGGCATCCCGTCTCTGTGTGTATAGCTTGTTCATGTCACTGATACACTGTTGGGGGCCCTGCATTGCCTCGATCCCTGCCTCCTGTACCGCTTCAAAGGCCCCGGAATCCACATTGGTCTTGACCTTACCCAGGCCGTCCAGGATCTCGGCATTGCCCACAGCGAACCCTATCCTCCATCCGGTCATATTATAGGTCTTTGACAGGGAATGCATTTCAATACCCACGTCCATGGCGCCGTCGAATTTTAAGAAACTTGGTGCCTTATAACCGTCAAATGTCATCTCACTGTAAGCATTGTCATGGACGATGATGACCTCATTCTCTTTTGCGAACTCAATGACATCTTCAAAGAACGTATCAGGTGCTATGGCCGATGTGGGGTTATTCGGGTAGTTCAAAAACATTAGTTTTGCCAGTTTTGCTACATCCTTGGGTATTGCATCAAGGTCAGGCAGAAAACCATTTTCTTCAAGTAGAGGCATAATAAAGGGCTTTCCATCAGCAAACAATGTGCCTATTTTATACACAGGATATGCGGGGTCCGGGATCAGGGCAATTTCTCCGGGGTTTATGAATGCCAGTGGTATATGGGCGATACCCTCCTTTGAGCCTACCAGGGTCAGCACCTGGGAAACAGGGTCCAGTTCAATACCCAGGTGTTCCTTGTACCACTTTGCTGCGGCTTCCCTGAAGGACAACATGCCGGTATATGAAGGGTATTTATGCCTGATTGGGTTTTGGGCTGATCTATACAGGGCCTGGATGATATTATCAGGTGTGGGCATATCCGGGTCGCCAACACCCAGGTCTATCACATCCACGCCTTTTTCAATTGCTCTGGCCTTTGCCTCATCTATGGCTGCAAAAAGATACGGTGGGAGATTGTTGATCCTTTCTGAGTACATTGGTTTCACCTTTGGTAAATGATAAAATAAAGTGCTTGAACTGAATTGCAAAATGTCTTTATATCTACTTAAACCTTTAAGTTACACTATTTATGAAAATCTCTGAGATCGACATTCCCGATGCTGTAAAAGGATTTTACATAGAGTCCGGCATCTCTGAACTTTACCCGCCCCAGGAAAAGGCTGTTGAAGGCGGACTGCTTGAAGGGCGAAATATCCTGGCAGCCGTGCCCACGGCATCTGGTAAGACCATGATGGCTGAGATGGCAATGCTAAAGTCCATCACCAATGGCGGGAAGTGCCTGTATATCGTACCGTTACGGGCACTGGCATCAGAGAAATATGCACGGTTCAGGGAATTCCAGGAACTGGGCGTTCAGGCAGGAGTTTCCACAGGCGACCTGGATTCCAGGGACGAGTGGCTGGGCAGGAGGGATATTATTGTTGCAACCTCAGAGAAGACAGATTCACTGATACGCAACCGTGCACCCTGGATTAAGGATATTACAGTAATTGTGGCAGATGAGGTGCACCTGCTGGATTCACCTGACAGGGGCCCGACCCTGGAGGTCACCCTTGCACGGCTCATGCAAATGAACCCTGATGTCCAGATAATCGCACTCTCTGCCACAGTGGGAAATGCACAGGAGATGGCACAGTGGCTTGATGCTGCACTGGTTGAGAGTAAGTGGCGGCCGATAGACCTGCAGGAGGGAGTATTTTTAAGTGGTGCAATAAAATTCCCAAATTCCCTGCGTACTGTGGAACATAAGTACAAAGATGAACTGACCGACCTGGTCTATGATACCCTTAATGAAGGTGGGCAGTGCATTGTATTCGAGAGCAGCCGGCGGAATGCTGAGGCCAGTGCCAGGCGGCTTGGCCAGGCCCTTGGTAAAAGCTTAAGAATTTCAGAAAGCACTGAAAGCTCAGGAAGCACTGGGAGCACTGGGAGTACTGGAAGCTCAGGACATGAATACAGCGTAAAACTGGATAGCCTGGCCAATCAGGTCATGGATACTGGTGAGACTGAGATCACAAGGCGGCTGGCACAATGTGTAAGGGGCGGGGCGGCGTTCCACCATGCCGGACTGCTGTCGGAGCAGAGAAAACTTATAGAGGACGGGTTCAGGAACAACCTTATCAAGGTACTTTCATCCACGCCCACACTTGCCGCAGGACTGAACATGCCTGCCAGGCGCGTTATTATTAGGGGTTACAGGCGGTATGATCCAAACTACGGGATGGTGCCCATACCTGTGCTGGAATACAAACAGATGGCAGGCCGGGCAGGCCGTCCCGGTCTTGACCCGTACGGTGAGTCGGTACTGATATCAAAATCTGATGAGGAAATGGAGGGACTTATTGAACAGTATGTGAACAACGATGCCGAGGATATCTATTCCAAACTCGGTACAAAAAGCGCCCTTCGCACCCACATTCTTTCAACAGTATCCACCGGGCTTGTAAAAAGCAGGGAAGAACTGATGGATTTTTTAGGCCGTACTTTTTTCGCTCACCAGCAGGATACCTGGAAGCTGGCGGCTGTAGTCGATGAAGTGATAGAGTTCCTTGCGACGAACAACTTGATAATAGACAGTGACGGGCTGCACCCGAGCGAACTGGGCGAACTGGTGACCAGGTTGTACATTGACCCCATGTCTGCCAGTACCATTCTGGACGGACAGGGGCACCTGGGCAGGGTGAACGTGACCGAACTGACACTGCTCCAGCTTATCTGCAATACCCCGGATATGCGGCCCCTGTACCTGAGAAATAACGATTATGGCTGGCTGGATGACTATGTGCAGCAGCACAACGATGAATTTGTAGCTCCTCCTCCCCCTCACAGCAGCGAGTATGAATGGTTCATGTCTGAAGTAAAGACAGCCGTGTTACTGCTGGAATGGATATCTGAGAGCAAGGAAGATGATATTACAAGCAGGTTCAATATCGGTCCTGGTGATATAAGGGCACAGGCGGACACTGCCCAGTGGCTTATGCATTCCACTGCCCGCATATTAACCTATCTCGGCAGCGAACATGCAGGTTTTGCACAGGAACTGGTGGAGCGCATATCCTATGGTGCAGCTAAGGAACTGCTGCCCATTATCAAGATAAAGGGTATCGGGCGTGTGCGGTCAAGGAAGCTGTATAATGCAGGATACAAGGATATCGAAGCTATCAGGAAGGCTGAATTCAAAGCACTGGCTGATATTATCGGTCCGAAGATAGCTGTTAATACCCTTAAGCAGCTCGGGATCGATGTTGATAGAAAATCGAGTGACTTCACAGAAAATGTTAAAGCACAACAGAACATCGAAGATTTTTAATAAGTTGCATCATTCATAGATAGACTTTTAATGTATGATGATAATCCTTGATGTCTTATAAGAATGTAAAAAGTTACTTTACACATTTACATTACATATTTACATTATACATTTACTTTAGACATTTACATTACACGTTTTCATTACATATTTTCAGGTGAACATTTTGCACATAATTATCATCGGTGCCGGTGATGTTGGATATCATCTTGCCAAAGCTGTATATCAGGACCATGAAGTGGTGATTGTTGAAAAGGATGAAGATGCCTTAGAGCTGGTAATGGGTCTTGATGTACAGGTTATCCAGGGCAATGGTGCTGATATAAAGGTCCTGAAACAAGCGGGAGTGGAAAATTCAGACCTGGTGGTGGCTGTAACCGATCATGATGAACTCAATATCGTGGCCTGTATGGCAGCCAAGCTGCTGACAAAGAACGGAACCAAGACCATTGCAATGGTCAGTAATCCTGATTACATAAATGAACCTGTGACCATGCGTGAACAGATAGGCATGAACATCATGATATGTCCCGAACTTTCCCTTGCCTATGAAATGTACCAGATACTCTCGATACCTTCGGCTGTTGATGTCCAGGATTTTGTGGGAGGAATGGTCAAGATGATCGAGTTCAAGGTAGATGATGGAAATGTGCTGGTGAACAAGCCCCTCAGAAAGATACAATTTCCTCAATGCAGCATGATCGCAGCCATATTCAGGGATAATGATGTCATCATTCCGGGAGGGGACGATGTCATCCTCTCAGGTGATAGGGTGGTACTGATAGGCAAGGAAGAGGCCATACAGGAGATAAGGAAATGGTTCGAGGTCAGCAACCAGAGTAAAAAAGTGCTGATAGTGGGGGGCGGCACTGTAGGGTTCTACCTGATTGAGCTGCTTCGTAAGAAAGACTTTAACATCACACTGGTCGAGAAGGACTTGAAACGGTGTGAAATGATTGCCGAGTCCCTGCCAAATATCATGGTCATAAACGGTGATGGCACTGATATGAAGATACTGGAAGAAGTAAATGTCCCTGGTATGGATGCAGTGGTTTCTGTTACCAATAGTGATGAGAAGAACCTGCTATGCTCCTTGCTTGCCAGGCAGCTGGGTGCAATTAAGGTCATGGCCCGGGTGGAAAGGACCGAATACACCCAGTTGTTCGAGATGGTGGGTGTGGATGTGGCCATGAGTTCCAGGGAAGCTACCATCAATGAGGTGCTCAAGACCACGCTGCTCAAGACAGGTATCCAATCCATTGCCACACTGGAAGGTGAAAAAGCTGAAGTGCTTGAACTTACTGCAAAAGCAGGTTCAAAAATAGTAAAAAAGCCACTGAAAAGTGTCAAGTTCCCAAAAGATGCAATTGTTAGCACAATAGTACGCGAAAGTAACATAATTGTACCTGACGGTAATGTTCAGATACAACCAAGTGATAAGGTTATTGTCTTCACCAAATTGGAAATGGTTTCAAAGGTGGAGGAACTTTTCAAGTAGGGCGGATCGCCTTTGTCATGGAATGACTTCAAGATTATTTTAAGGGATGTGGGCAGCCTCTTACTGATAGTAAGCCTGCTTGCACTGGTATCCATTGCAGTGCCCCTGGTATTCGGGGAATATGAAGCCATTTATGCTATGCTGGTCACGTCAGTCCTGGCTGGTATTGCAGGACTGGGGCTAAAATTCATCGGCAAGACCGAGGGTGAGATACAACTGACGCATGCCATGGCCATCTCATCCATTGCATGGCTGGTAATCCCCTTATTGGGCAGCATCCCGTATATCCTGATCGAAGGTATGTCCCCCTTAAATTCGGTATTTGAATCCACTTCGGGATGGACGGGTACAGGGCTCACTATGATTACGGCCCCATCACAACTTACCCATACTATCCAGTTCTGGAGGTCGCTTACCCAGTGGATCGGCGGAGTTGGGGTGATCGTGCTGATCATCAGCATCATAACCCGGCCCGGCACCAGTATGTACCACCTGTACCGTGCCGAAGGACGGGAAGAAAAGATATTCCCCCGCATCATGACCACTGTAAGAATGATATGGTGGATATATTTCCTGTTGACGATCCTTTCCATTTTAATCCTGCTCGTGGCCGGAATGCCCCTGTGGGATTCCATAAACCACGGCATGACCACCATATCCACAGGCGGCTTTTCGGTAAAGGACTCAAGTATTGCGTCTTATGATAATCCACTGATAGAACTTGCCTTGATACCGATAATGGTAATGGGTGCAATTCCATTCCTGGTACATTACAAGGTCCTGAAAGGGAATGTGGGTGCCTTCTTTAAAGATGTGCAGTCTCGTAGCCTGTTAATCCTGCTATTCCTGGGAGGGGGACTGCTTGTGGCAGAGAACTTCCTCAGTTACGGCTGGTGGTCAGAGGCTTTTCGGTATTCTATATTCCAGGCGGTGTCAGGTTTGACCTGTACAGGCCTGCAGACCGCCACTGTACACACCTGGGCGCCCAATGCCAAACTTATAATCATTCTATTGATGCTGATCGGAGGTGCTGCGGGTTCCACTGCCGGTGGTATCAAGATTGTGAGGGCCGCCGCTATGTTCACAGGGATCGGGTGGTGGTACAGGAAACTCTCGCTGCCCCATGAGGTAGTAGTGGTCCAGAAGTTCGGGGATAAGGTACTGTCTGATGATGAAATGGGCGCACAGCTCAATGAAGCTGCGATCATCTCGTTTCTGTGGGTGTTATTCCTGTTCATGGGTATTTTCGTGATGCTGCATATCGCACCACCGCCGTACTATGTTGATGATGTCATATTTGAGGTGGTATCGGCACAGAGCAATGTGGGATTGTCCACAGGCATAACGTCGCCTGATATGATGTGGGTTGGTAAACTGATGCTGATATTCAATATGTGGATCGGCAGGCTTGAGATCATACCCATTATTGTGACTTTCAAGGTACTGCTGCGGCGTTTTGGATAAAGAACTTATCATATAAATTACGTAAAGAATGGGTTGTACAATGAGATATAAAGTGGTCCTTAATACCCTGGGAATTATCCTGAAATACCTGGGGATCTTAATGCTTATCCCGGCACTTGTGGGATATTATTATTCCCTGCATGACCCGGCCCAGTTCCCATCTGTTATGATTTTCATATATTCGTTTTTGGTCACAACTTCAGTGGGGCTTGCGCTGCAATATACCAATAGCAGCAGCGATGAGTTCAGGAACAGAGAGAGTTTTGGCATCGTGGCTTTTGCCTGGCTCCTGGCAGCAATATTTGGTGCTTTACCCTTCCTGATGAGCGGGATGCAGCCAGTCGATGCCCTGTTCGAGTCCATGTCAGGCTTTACCACCACTGGCGCCACCATTATGACAGATATCGAGTCCCATTCAAAGGCCTTGCTGTTCTGGCGCTGCTTCATGCAGTGGCTGGGCGGCATGGGTATCATTATGCTATTTTTGGCCATCCTGCCCAAATTGGCAGTGGCGGGCCGCCAGTTATTCAGGGCAGAGGCGCCAGGGCCCACTGAAGATAAACTCAAGCCCAGGCTCAAAGAGACGGCTAAGATACTGTGGATGGTGTATGTGGTCATTTCAGCAGTTGAGTTTATTGCACTGCTGTTGGCCGGTATGGGGGTGTACGACAGCCTGACCCATACCTTCACTACCATGGCATGCGGCGGTTTCTCACCCAGGGCTGATTCCATTGCAGCTTTCAACAGTCCCCTTATCGAGGGGATCATCGTTTTTTTCATGTTCGTGGCAGGTGCTAATTTTGCACTGCATTACAGGCTGATATATGTGGATCATAGAAGTTTGTTAAAGGATGGCGAGTTCAAGTTCTACAGTTTCATTGTGGTCTCTTCCACTGCGGCTCTGACCTGGACACTCTGGAGGACGGGGATGTTTGAGGAGATTGGCACATCTTTCAGGTATGCCATATTCCAGGCGTTGTCTATACTGACAACAACGGGCTATGCCACCCATGATTTTAATACGTGGCCGGACTCGTCTCGCATGGTCCTGTTTATGCTCATGTTCATTGGAGGCAGTGCAGGTTCCACTGCAGGCGGGATCAAGGTGGTGCGACTGCTGTTGATGTTGAAGTACGCGTACAGGGAACTGTTCAGGTCACTCCAGCCAAAGCTGGTGCGGCCCATCCGGCTGGGTGAGCGGGTAGTGCCTGAGGATGTGATGAACAGTATCTTCTCGTTCATTATCCTGTATATACTGGTGTTCATGGCCAGCACATTCATATTAGGTGAGTTGGGTATTGATGCGCTCAGCGCTGCTTCGGCGTCCATTGTGACGCTGGGTAATATCGGACCGGGGTTTGACCTTGTGGGACCGTGGTCCAATTTCAGTGCCATACCTGATATGGGGAAACTTGTGCTTATCGCAAATATGTGGATTGGCAGGCTTGAGATTTTCACGGTGCTGGTGCTGCTGATACCAGGGTTCTGGAAGGAGTGAGGGGGTTGAGCGGGCGCTGAAAGTGTGGGCCGCATACACCGTGTTATACGATGTTGCTCATGGTTTAGGGCTGTAGTACTTCCAGGTCCTTGCAGATCTTTTTAGCTAGAGCATCCATAATCTCGGTATGGCGGGGAACAGTTGATGTCTTCATGTTCAATGGATTGTAGAAGACAGTGTGATTCCCCCCTCACGAAGAAACTTGCACCCATGCTTTTCCAGATGGCGAAGCAGTTTGCGTCGCTTCATCAGACAGCAACCTTGATTTCTTCTCGAACAAATTCCTTGCCTGTTAAGCCCATCTCAGCAAGTTCTCTGTTGGAGACCAAGATCAATTCGATTGCTTCGCGAAGATTTTCACGAGTTTCTTCGAGAGTTCTTCCCTGTGTGTTAGCTCCAGGCAATTCTTCAACGTATCCGATATACCAATCATCGGCTTTCTCAAATATTGCGGTAAACGTGCTTTCCATATGGCTTTACCTCCTCTAATATTTATTATAGCGCACTTTCATATAACGTTTTACGGGTTTAATAAGTTGCAAGGCAGATGGGCGGAGGGAGATTGAAGAACTAAGGTGGGCAGGAATCAATTCAATATTAGCCACAGGGTGCACCGAGGACACAGAGAAAAGCAACAAGGCTCTGTGCACTCTGTGTGCTCTGTGGCTTAAAAATCAGATAAATTATATATTTCAACAGCCATGCCCGCCCCCGGCAGCACCAACCAACACCCGAGGCCGCCGCCCGCATCTCAGAACACCCGCACGCCGTCTGTCGCAGTGTTTGACTGGGACGGGTGCGGTGCGTCTAGATCACAGTGGGAGAGTAAAGGGGGCGGCGCATCCATCAGCAGGCGTTCCATACCGGACACTCGAGCGTGCATAGGGAAGCGCGGACTTTTTGGGATGGTAGTAGAAGTTTTATGGTGAATGTTCATTCTTTTGATAAATAGCACCCCTTCTCCAGGAGCAATCGATAGCGACCGAAGTATCATGGAAAAAATACATTCAATTTTTGATATTCATTATCTATTTCGAAATCACTTAGTGCAATAACTTGCCTGATACTTTCATCAATCGTTGAAAAATTTTCGCCGGATTCTCACCCTATCAGGCATAATTACCGTGAATGACCATAAAATTTCTGCCAGATGATCTTCGATAGCAGCGATGATAATCTCTGCTTTGGTTGTGGCTGATAATCCGGCAAGGCGAACGAGAACAATGCCAGGTGCAGCTCTATCCTGACGAAATACCAGTTCCCCAAAATCCTTGTCTGCTGTTAACAATATCGCATCTTCCTGATTAACCAGATTCAAAACATCTTGATCAGAAATCCCTGGTTCCATTTCAGCAACGCATAACACAGTATGCCCATCGTGCCTGAGACGATCTACAATCTGTCGATCTATACACTCATCAGCAAGGAACTTCACTTTTCTGCCTCGTAATGGGGTAGACCACATCCGCCCGCAATGCATCTGATGCAAATGCTAACGCAGCACGGATCTTTTCTTCTGTCAGGCGTGGGTGTGCCTCGATGATTTGTTCAATGCTCTCGCCAAAGCCAAGTTTTTCCAGGATTAATTCCACTGTAATACGCGTACCTGTAATTACAGGCTTGCCCATCATGATTGCCGGGTCGGATTGGATAAGATGTCTTTGCATTATGTATGCCTCTTTTTATAGATTGGAATGCAGTGATATATCTGTTTTGGGTATTTAGATAACAGTGGTGGCAAAACGAATGGGGGCTGGATTTCTGCATAAATTAACCGCAGATACACGCAGATTGAAGGTTTACGTTCACTGTTTCACCGCAAAGAGCGCAAAGTTCGCAAAGACATTATAACCTTAACTTTGCGGTGAAATATTTCATAAAAATTATATTTTTACAGCCATGGCTGCCACAGGTAGCATCCATCAACACCCGAGGCCGGCGCCTGTATCGCAGAGCAACCGGGCGCAGGGTGTGAGGTTGAGCGGGAGGGGCGGCCGGGTAAGTACGGGAGGGTATCGCAGGGGAGTGGAGATAGCAAGGGGCGGGAGAGTGAAGGGATAAAGGGAAGCTGGAATCTTTTCAAAATTAACCGCAGATGGACGCAGATACACACAGATAAAGGACCTTATCATTGGATACTTCCCTGCCAGGCAGTTCACTCGTTAGGGAATCCCCTATGCAGTCCCAGTCCCCTCGCCATATCCAGCACATTATAATATTCCTCAATGTACACAGCCCTGTTAATATCCTCAAATTCCATTGCACGATATGCGGGCCTGTACTGGAGCATAATATTCACATAACTCTCCCTTGATATTTCATTTGCAATGAACTCCAGCACCTGCAGGCTATCAGCCCTGTTATTTGGAAGTACCAGGTGGCGTATCAGCAGCCCGTGCCAGGCAATCGTCCGATCGATCACAAGGTCGCCCACCTGCCTTTGCATCTCACGCACCGCCAGCTTGCACACCTCGAAATAATCAGGGGCATCGCTGTACAGTTTCGCACTCTCAATGCCTCCATACTTGATATCAGGCATGTAGATATCCACAATACCGTCAAGCAGTTCCAGGGTCCTGGCATTCTCGTAACCGCTGCAATTATACACAACAGGCAGTCTCAAACCCTTTCTGGCTGCAATAGCCACGGCCTTTACAAGATTGGGCGTGTAATGGGTAGGAGTAACAAGATTGATATTGTGGCAGCCGATACGCTGGATCCAGAGCATGCTGTCTACCAGTTGCTCTTCGGTGATTGGATTCCCTTTTCCCTTATGGCTGATATTATAATTCTGGCAGTACATACAGCGCAGATTACAATTTGCGAGGAACACAGTACCCGAACCTCCAATTCCATATCGAGTGACTCTGGTGCTCCGTTTCTTGTGACGGGGCACTGCCCCCTTTTTTTCGACAAACCACCCGGGATCTAAGTCATCTGTCCAAACCCCCGATTCCGCGTAGACTTAAAAACATCCTCTCTATGAAGCCCATCCCCTCCAACCCTGGCTAAAGTACGATGCTTGTACAGTGCGATTCGTCCTTTCACGCATACTCCTGGGTCCCGATGCAACTTCTCTATAACCGCTCATCCATGGCATGATTGTAGCCATGATAACATCCATGAGCCCACAGACGCTCTTTGCACCATTCCTTAAGGTGCGGGAAGTTTTGCCTGAGTATCCTCCGGACCTGCATGGATTTGTTGCAATCGATGTCGAGAAGTGGCTTACAAAACAGTTCGGGTGTTTGGGGATGCCGGATAAGTGGGTGACGGAGCTTGTGCTTTTTCAGAGATGTTGGTTTTGCAAGCACTGATTGCAAGCGCCCGATGTGAATATTTATAAGAGGTGATACCCAACTGTTAATAGGTGATGTTGATGTCAGAAACTATTACAGAAGTTAACATTGGCGAATTTTTAGCAAATAAGATCGATAGAGTGATTCAATCAAGATCAATAAGGGGTAGAGAGGATTTTGTCAAAAAAGCAGTCCGGTATTATCTGGATGAATTGAGCATTCGCAACCTGAAGTCGGATCTTTTCAAAGAAACATTGAATACAAAAGAAATCATGTTAAACGCATGGAAAAGCCCAATGGGAGCAGATGATGCATTAAAAGTTCTATCTTCTATCGGTGCCGGAAAGACAAAAGAAACCATCGATAAATCCATACAAACTACGGAAGATGACGTGGAAACCAAATACGTAGAAGCCTACAAAGAGTTGCAGGAAATCGCATGATCGTAATAGACTCGTGCGTCTGGATTCACGCATTTCTACAAACTGACGGGAAATGTGTGTATATCCTGAAGAAAATATTGGATGGGGAGATCAAACCGGTGGTCTCTGCATACATAGCAAAAGAAATTGTCGATAATGTAATTTTTGAGGGGCGTAAAAGTGATGAAGATATCGACTTGCTCCAAACTGCGATCTGGTCTTTATTTAGAGAGCCTTATGTAAAAACAACATTCACGCCACTGGATTTCGATAAAATGGTATTGAGAGAAGTGAAAAGTAGGGCTGAGAACATTACACTGGCAAAAGCACTCAGGATAGAACCGAAAGATGCGCCTATAATCGCACTTGCGCATTATTATGCAGTGCCGCTTGTTACGATGGATGTGAAATCGCTTCTGAATATCAAAGAAAATATTTATGAACAGATTGATCTTGATATAATCACTGTAGACGAATTTTTAGATATGCTATAGCCTACAAACAGCACTCAAGTAAATCCGACCTTGTGAATAGTTAATCAGGAGCACGGTTATTATCTCGCACCCGAGAACGATGAATATGTCTGGAAAGAGGTAACTTTTTAATTTATTCTGAATAAATGGGTCATGGCAAAAAAGATTAACCGCAGAGAACGCCGAGGATCGCAGAGTGTTGCTATTTTTCTCTGCGTCCCTCTGCGCTCCCAGCGGTTTTCAGAATCATCCCAGAAAATAATAAAAAGTCTCCTTTTTTTCGACAAAACACCCGGGATCTAAGTCATCTGACCAAAACCCCGATTCCGCGTAGACTCAAAAACATCCTCCTGATGAAGCCTCATCCTCGCCACCCCTGGCTAAAGTACGATGCTTGTGCATTATCATTGGATACGTCCCTGCCAGGCAGTTCACTCGTTAGGGAATCCCCTGTGCAGCCCCAGTCCCCTGGCCATATCCAGCACATTATAATATTCCTCAATGTACACAGCCCTGTTAATATCCTCAAATTCCAATGCACGATATGCGGGCCTGTACTGGAGCATAATATTCACATAGCTCTCCCTTGATATTTCATTTGCAATGAAATCCAGCACCTGCAGGCTATCAGCCCTGTTATTGGGAAGTACCAGGTGGCGTATCAGCAGCCCGTGCCAGGCAATAGTCCGATCGATCACAAGGTCGCCCACCTGCCTGTGCATCTCACGCACCGCCTGCTTGCACACCTCGAAATAATCTGGGGCATCGCTGTACATTTTCGCACTCTCAATGCCGCCGTACTTGATATCAGGCATGTAGATATCCACAATACCGTCAAGCAGTTCCAGGGTCTCAACATTCTCGTAACCGCTGCAATTGTACACAACAGGCAGTCTCAAACCCTTTCTGGCTGCAATAGCCACGGCCTTTACAAGATTGGGCGTGTAATGGGTAGGGGTGACAAGATTGATATTGTGGCAGCCGATACGCTGGATCCAGAGCATGCTGTCTGCCAGTTGCTCTTCGGTGATTGGATTACCTTTTCCTTCATGGCTGATATCATAATTCTGGCAGTACACACAGCGCAGATTACAATTGGCGAGGAACACAGTACCAGAACCTCCAATTCCAGCCAGATGGTCAGGACAGTGGGGGTGCCTGAACCATAAGTTAGGGCAGTGGCCGCACCGCCCGGCGATTTTTTATTCGGAAAAAATTACATATTCTCTGATACGAATGGCATTTTTTCATCCTCTCACTTATCCCCTCACTTGTCCCCTCACTTATCCCCTCACTTGTCCCCTCACTTGTCCTCTCTTAATTTTTTTGTTGATTGAAAATTTGAAATCCCGATTTGGTAATTACATATTTTTGATCATGATGTCTGGGTTTATCAGGATGAGTCATTTCCAGCCACTCATTTAAAACAAGTGGAAATATATGTCGTTGATAATTTTCATGTTTGTTTGATAATCCGATATTAGTCAGTATCTCCTGCTTTTTTCGTGGTGTTTTACAGAACTCAAGAATTTGAATCACTTGCTCACTCACTTGCTCACTCACTTGCTCACTCACTTGTGCTTCAGGATGAACATTTAATATAGTCAGGAAATAACTCCTATCATTGTCCGTTTCAAATACCGGTCCAGGCGAACCATTTACCTCCAGGCTCCTTCGTATTTTCCGAAATCCCGTACTTCTCCCTTCAGTCAGATGCAATTCCTTAAAAAAATCACCAATGCGCCGATTGCGGTATCTTCTCGCGGTAATAGTTTCATCCATCAGGTTATCTTTATTAAGGGGAGGCAAAGGCCCGGGATAACTAAGAATCTCCATCCGGTTAGGAAATATCCTGACCTCAACAGGAGAATCATCCTGGTAACTGCGATGATACACCGCATTGACCAGGGATTCCTCTATAGCTTCATACGGATAATTGAAAAACCGGATAGCTTCTGCCTGGCCCGGGACTTTTTGGACCGATTCGGCAATGACATTATTCTTAATGTACAGCAGCACGGAAGTTACCTGCTGCTGGATGGGACCTGTAAATATCTTCTCAGTAAAATGGTCTCCCACTTCATCATGGAATTCAACCACATCGATCTGGGCACCCCTGAAAAATCGCCCCGGACTCTCATTGAAAAATAACAAACCAACATTTTTAGGCTTAAGATATTCATCCGCACCATCTACAATATTCATCCGCCTGCAAATACCAGAAATTGACAGATTCTTTAATTCTGGCAACATGGCACTTTTAATCCCAGCCAGGTGTGATTGGATCAAAGTCAGGTTAATATCTGGAATATCCGCACTATGATTAATCTGGTCATCAAAAGGAATATTATTTGCAAGTGAAATGAGTTCCCGCTCCTCTTCAAGGGAAGCTCTTTTTGTTGTCGAATACCGCCTAATGTATAGATGCTGCTTTGATCCTTTGGATAATTTTTCAGGTGCGCTGTAAGGTCTGTTGGCTCCACCTGGCACCCAGATGATCAGTATTTTTCCATCCTGGAAATCAACAGGTTCAGCAATAGGAAAATAATTAGGTCTCAATCTGTGACACAGTTTAAGCAATTCTTTTTGGATAGGATCAATTTTCGAAACTGGAATCCCTTTTGGCGGTAGGACAGGACGACCGTTATGGTCCTCAATTCCTATTATAATATAACCGCCGCCCCAATTGTTAAGATCATTGGCAAACGCACAAATGCTATGTAAAATGGGAACAGGATTCCATCCTTCCTTACATTCAATACGCTCCCACTCAACCGTTTGGCCGTTGATCAGTTCTTCAATATTTACAGGCAGGCTCATCAGTCTGGAATCTCCTTTAGCAGTCTAATTATTTTTCCACCGTTATCTAAGATTTCTGTATTGATTTCCTTGAGCAAGTGTAAAGGTTTGCATTTCTAAAATTTTATTCAGAAAAACATCTTGTTTCAAAAAACATAAAAGAACAAGATATATTTACCTCACCATTCTACAGCGCCCTCTTTATGCTCTCAATCCAGTCCCCTGCCAGCATCGTGCACCGACAATCCAGCGGGCAGGCGCATACCAATCACCCCCGCGTCCCGGTAATGGGGTCAGGACCGTGGGGCTGCCTGAATCATAAGTTAGGGCAGTGGCCGCACCGCTCGGCGATTTTTTAATCGGAAAAAATTACATATTTTCTGTACGAATGATAAGCAGGATTGGCAGGATACGATCCAATCAATAATAACATACTTTTATTCAAAAATATGACACTACAATATCATATATTCAACTAAAAACCTTATAAGGATATAGAGCATAAAAACAATAGAGGAACATGTCAACCCAGACTTTAGAGCAGAAGTTCGAGATGCTGCCGTCTGAACTTCAAAAGGAAGCAGCAGATTTTATTGATTTTCTGCTAACCAGGAAAAGTTCAAAGCAAAAGAAAAAACCCAAACTTGACTGGATAGGTGGCTTAAAAGAATATCGCAGCCAGTACACCTCCCTTGAGCTACAAGAAAAAGCTCTTGAATGGAGAGACTGATGTATCTCATTGATACTAATATATTTCTGGAAGGTCTCCTTGAACAGGAAAAAGCAGAATCTGTACGCTATTTTTTTCAAGCCGTTGATGTAGAAAAAACATTCATGACCGATCTGGCACTTCATTCCATAGGTATAATTCTATTCAGGCTCAAGAAATATGAGTTATTCACATCATTTGTGGAAGATATGATCATAAATGGAATGGAAATACTCTCATCAACACCAGAAGACTTGATGAAACTGGACAGGACTGTTCAACAATATAATCTCGATTTCGATGATGCATATCAATATATGCTCGCTGAAAAACACCAATTACAGCTTATAAGTTTTGATAAGGATTTTGATAGTACCAAAATTGGGCGGAAAGAACCTTCAGAAATAGTACAATAATTGAATGATCAAAAACTCTGGAACAACCTCTCCCCACCAGTCATAATAAGCTCCCCATAACCCATATATCACTTCTGGCAAGCCCTTGAAGTGTGAGTCGAACGTAATGATCTTCCCTATATTCTCCTGCTGCATTGCTGCCATAAATGGATAAATATAATTTTAATGCAATACTATAGTGCAAAG
>Ga0255457_1027_pt1 | contig 32987 bp, 37 predicted proteins | sample ANMaggQBNCT02L10_FD_182650 | JGI IMG/M metagenome (GOLD analysis project Ga0255457, IMG submission 182650) | Sediment cell enrichment communities from methane seep in Santa Monica Basin, California, United Staets - ANME aggregate JGI... | ecosystem: Environmental > Aquatic > Marine > Cold seeps >...
CTATTTGTTTTTCAAATCCTGTTTTATTTTCAAGTTTTCTCTTTTTAGATCTGGAATGTCCTTTTGCACTACTTGCCATGTCAACTCCAGATCAATTCCGAAGTATTTATGGATAAGGACATCTCTCATGCCAGCTATATTTTTCCATGGAACATCAGGATAATTGCTCTTAACCTCGGCAGGTAAATTCTTAACAGCTTCCCCTATTATTTCTATTCTGCGAATAATCGAATCCTGAAGTTGAACAGATTCAATGAAATCGCTGATTGTTTTATTTGCTGTATAGTTTTCAATAAGTTCAATACTCTCTAAAATATGTTCAATAAATACTTCGGGTTCTTTTTTCATAATATCACTTCCTGTTCGCGAAGTATCCTGTCCTTTAGAAGAGGATGCAGAGAATTGTATGTAAGGATATCAACCTTCCTTTTCAGCATCTCTTCGAGTTCTAATTTTAAGCCTACAAGGTCAAGCAGGCTTTTTCTCCCTTTGAATTCAATGAGAATATCTATGTCGCTTTCATCAGTCAATTCTCCTCTTACAACTGAACCAAAAAGGGATGCACGTTTAACATCATTCTGCTTGAGTGCATTGAGGATTTTCTCTCTTATTTCGATTATTTGTTCATTCATTTATGCAACCTTCTTTTTGATTCATTTTACTTCCCTTCCCTTTATTGAAATTCTCAACGATGGCGATCTCTTCGGATTGGTTTTCATTTTTCAGATTATTTCTTCCTATAAACATTCAATCCGATTTTGATATCTTCCTTATCAGGAATTGGCTGGTTACCCTCAGTCGATGCAATTATAATAGTTTTGCCAGAAGATGATGGGCCAAACTCTTTAGACAGATCAACTTTAATAGTTAAAATGTTTCCTTCTTGTGTCATTTCAACATTCTTCATATCGTAGCACTTCTCCTTTTATTGTTCAATTCAATAGTTGTTTCATTTCGTTTGTTAAGTCTAAAAACCCCATGGTTCAATATGACTATCTTTATTAAATGTAGAGGCTGGTTAAATTATTTACCATAATCCTTTGCTGACAATTATCATCCTCCATTCATAGCAAGTTGGTGCTGCCGGCAGCATCCATGGCTGTCAAAATATATTAATTATAAAATCTCACACCGCAAAGCACGCAGAGAACGCAAAGTTGAAGCAACACTGTCTTTGTAAATATCACACCCTTTGCAGCGATTTCTCAAAACAACACCACAACATTTATCCTCCAATTCACCCTACCCTCCTCAAAAAGCCGTGATCCCAATGCCTTCCCACAAACCCACCATTCTACTGTTCAACCCAATGCCAGTAAAACACCAGATAGCCATACTCAACAAGAAGACCACATCCCTCCAGGTCCCACTTCTCAACGTCCCACTCTCCCTTCTTGCACTCGCCCGCATGGTGAAGCAAGACTTTAACATTAGCATCGTCAACGCCGTGACCGACCCCGATTATACCGGACAGATACTGGATGCCTGCCAGGACGCCCTGTGCCTTGCTGTGAGCAGCATGACCTGCTACCAGATCAGGGACGGCCTCAATGTATGCGCCGCCGTCAGGGAGCACTATCCTGACCTGCCAATCATCTGGGGCGGGTACCACCCGTCCACCCAGCCCGACCAGACACTGCAAAACCCCTTCATAGATATCGTGGTCAGGGGGCAGGGTGAACTCACATTCAAGGAAGTAGTGCAACGGCTTCACGAGAACCAACCCCTGGATGGGGTGGCCGGTATATCCTACAAACAGGACGGCCACATCATCACCAATCCGGATCAGGAGTTTACTGACCTGAACCTTTTTCCCCCGATCCCTTACGACATGATCGACGTGGAGAGCCATGTCAAAGACTACAAGTTTGGCAAACGCTGCCTTGACTACTACATCAGCCAGGGCTGTGCAGCAGGCTGCAACTTCTGCTCAGAGCCGATCTTCTGCGGCAGGCGCTGGACAGGGCTTATGCCCAAAACCGTGGTATCAGAACTGGAACACCTGTCCATGACCTACAACATCGACACATTCATGATACGTGACAGCGACTTTTTCCTGAACATGGGGCGGGTAAAAGAACTGTGCCGCCTGCTCATCGACAAGGACTTAGGGCTTCGCCTGACCAGCGTCAATGGCAGGATGGAGCAACTGTCCCGGCTGGATGACGAAATGCTGGCCCTTGCCCGGAAAGCAGGTGTTTGCGAAGTGTTCATAGGCACAGAGAGCGGAAGCCAGGAGGTCCTTGATGCCATGAGCAAGGGCGCAAAAGTGGAGCACATTGAGATTTGCACCCGCAAATGCATCCGGCACGATATCGACGTACGTTCTTCTTTTATGGTGGGTATCCCGGGTATTGACACGCAAGATGAGATAAAGAGAACAATGGAGGCCATCCACAGGATGATCTGTGTGTACGGCGAACAGGACCGGCTGGAACACATGGATATTCTGCTATCGTTCTTTGTACCATATCCGGGCACCCGCCTATTTGAGGTGGGGCTTGAGTACGGGATGCACCCGCTTACCACTCTTGAGGACTGGGGTGACTTTGACCAGTTCGACTTCAAGGCACACTGGATGCCGCAGGAATACTACGACCTGGTGCTGGAGTTTCGGGATGCTATGCCGTGGAACTCGGGCTGCGACTTCGATGAGTGGTGTGAGTTCTATGAAGAAGTTAAAGAGAGGCTTTAAAAGATTATCAAGCTGCCAATCTTACAATCCTGACTGTGCATCATAGGGATAATCATCTACAGGTATATGGCATGGAAATGTAAACATCTTTGATTGAGCCTTAGGCAGCTTATGGAGGAATTGGAGGGGATACGTATTGTACTTGTGCAGGAGAAGTCTGGTGGGAAAGTTGAGGTTGTGGTAGAAGAGATGGATGCAAAAAAAGTCAGGTTATTCACTTAGCAGGATATGTGGGAATATATGCTATCAATCGGAATCAACCGGATTTATGTTTTGACAGATCATACATTAATTTAGTCGCTTGATGTTGTTTTTTCCCATCTTCAGACGTTAAGTCAGACACTAATCGATGATCTACTCAGTCGATAAATTTAAGTAGTTTGTTGTAGTAACTTAATATTGTTCCCTGTGATTGTGTGGTAAGAATTGCAGAAAGTATAGGATGTGTTTAAAATAGCAATAAGTGCAAGAAATAAGCTCGAAGGCGTTGTAACGAAAATAGAGAAAGGTGCGGTTGCTTCCACTGTAAAAATTGAAATCTCCGGGTCTACGAATCTAACCTCGATGATAACTAAAGAGGCGGTGGAAGAGCTTAATCTAAAAGAAGGCGATAAAGTAGAAGCAGTGATCAAAGCAACAGAGATAATGATATCAAAGGAATAAAGAATTCCAATCAAACTTTTTTTGTCGTTTCTTTTTTCTAATTACTTAAACTTGATTGGGAAATCGATTGCTTATAGATTTATCCTTTCATAGGGACTTTGATAATCGATGTGGTTACTATCGGTTTTCAGTGGATACTTGAAAGACAAATTTACTATTCACCTAGTTTAAAATGACAGGCCGTCATCTCAAATAGCTGGGTTTCACCCTCATGCGAACCCCTGGCGATAAGTATATCATCACTCTTTATCTTCGTTCTTGAACCAGGCCTGTAAATCCACCGGCTGCCTCTTTTTATTGCCATTACATGCATGCCGGTCTCAGTCTCAAGTTTCAGTTCACCAAGGGTCATATTGACAATGGGAGAACAGCCATCCACATTGATCTTGGTCATTACTTCATCAGACTCCCTGACCGCCATCATGAATATAGGGTGCAGTTCGATATCCCGAAGCACAATATCAGCGATCTCATAAGCAGCATCTGAGATGAACTCCGAGGCATTGGCCAGGTGGAGCAAACCCCTGAGAATATCAACGTCCTCCACATGCCTGGCACTCTCAAGTACCCAGTGCTGGAGTTCGTATTTCATTTGGTCCATCTCTTCTTCCAGGATCTCTACCTCATCAGCGAGGTCCTTATTGTAGAATAAAACAGCAGAATATGCCAGCCCCACAGAAAGTTCAGACTTGTTCTTCATCTCCACAACAATGTCCACTGCCTTTTCAAGGTCTTCAATAGGCTCAGTGGGTTTATACTCACGCTTTACAAAGGGTTTACCTGTAACGAGTTCTGTAAAAATGGGCAGTCCTTCATCATGACCCCTTGCAAACAGTATGTCACCGGACAGGATTGTCGTGTCCTTTTCCACATCATATATCCAGGAAGAACCCTGGCGTATGGCTATTACACCCATCCCTGTTTCTATCTCAAGTTTCAGTTCACCCAGTGTCTTTCCGATCACAGGGCTGTCCGGTTCAATAGTTACTCTTGTAACCGTTTCCTCGGCTTCCCTGATATCAGCCTTCAGTTCAGTGGGAATACCCATCTTCAGCCGCACGATATTGGCAATATCACCTGCGGCATTGGCAATGTTCTCTGCTGCTGATGCGGCTTTCAATACACCGGAAAGCTGGTGTGCTTCATCTATACGGCGGGCGGCCTGCATGGCAGTGATCTTCATGTGGTACTCAAGAGTATCCATCTTATCTTCCAGACGGATCACTTCTTCTGCTATATCCTCGTCATCATAGATAACAGCAGAATAGGCCAAATCCAGCATCAGTTCAGAAGTATCTTTCATTCCCACAAGCAGTTCTTTCATGTTCTGGGAACAATGTTCGATCTTCTTTGGCATAATAAATCTACCTAAACAGCAGTCTATTTATGTTAACGATACATAAAACCACCGATGAGGGATAAATGTTGCCAGATTTTGAGGAAGAGACTGTAAATGAAATATCATTTGCCGCATCCCTCAGATATCATATCACTCCTTCCACATTAAAAGAGGGTTTTTCAGGTCTTTTACTCATGAGTCTCATGAGCCTGGTAGCAGGGATCGTACTGGGCAAGATGACAGGAATACTGGAATCGCTGCCCGGCCTTATACTTCTCATTACCCCGGCCATAGGTATGAGGGGGAATATCTTCGGGGCCATGGGGTCACGGCTTGGTACGGCGCTGCATACAGGTATGTTCAGCACATCGTTAAAACCATACAGCATCCTGAGCCAGAATATCTATGCATCCATGATCAATACCGTATTGATATCCTTCGCACTGGGTCTCATGGCCTGGGGGGTTGCCCTTCTGCTGAAAATAGAAAGTATCGGTATGGTAGAGTTCGTGCTGATCTCCATGATAGGTGGGGTCATCTCAAGTTTTTTCGTACTCATTATCACCGTGGGAGTTGCGGTGACCGGTTATAATCGGGGCTGGGATATCGATAATATGAGTGCGCCCATAATTACGGCAGCAGGGGATATGGTTACCCTTCCCGCACTGTTCCTGGCCGTGATATTGATAGGCGGGAACTCCACAGGATACCATACTATCCTGTTCATCCTGTTCGGCGTACTGGCCGCAGCATGCCTGTTGTTGACAATAAGGTCAGGCTTTGATATCATGCGGGGTATAATCTACGAAAGTGTTCCCATGCTGCTGATAGCCGGGTTCATGAGCACTCTTGCAGGACTAATAATAAATTCAAGACTTGAGGGCTTTTTAATGCTGCCTGCCCTGCTTGTGATGGTACCCCTGTTTTTGGAGGATAATAATGCACTTGGAGGGATACTTACGTCCAGACTGTCCTCGATGCTGCATACTGGTATGTTTGATCCTGGTATGTTTCCTGGTAAACAGATAATTCCAAACTTCCTGCTGATCTATATCTATTCCCTTGTGGTGTTCCCCTTGGTAGGGGTATCTGCTTATGCGGCCAGTATCCTGATGGGGATCGGCTCCCCTGGCCTTGGAAGCATGATCTTCATCAGCACTTTTGCGGGCCTGATCGCAGTTACAATCGTTAACCTGGTAGGATATTATGTTGCCATTACTGCCCATAAGCTCAGGCTGGACCCTGATAACCACAGCATTCCCATGATGTCCAGTATTGTAGATGCGTCGGGTGCAATGTGCCTGGTGGCAGTGTTGATGTTAGTGGGCATGGTGTGACCAGGGGAATCGCAACTTTTAATTTATTGCAGTGGAAATATAGGGCAATGAAATTCGAAGTGATACCGGCAGTGGACCTTAGAGGCGGAAGATGTGTGCAGCTGGTGCAGGGTGTACCCGGGACCGAACTGGTCTCACTGGATGACCCCATTGCAGAGGCGCTCAGGTGGATCGATGAAGGGGCACAGACGCTGCATCTCATTGACCTGGACGGTGCAATAGAGGGTGAGAGGGTCAATGCGCAGGTGGTTGAAAGGATAGTAGATGCTACTGATGTAAGGGTAGAAGTTGGCGGTGGTATACGCACTTTCCTGGATGTTGAGGGCCTGGTGGGCGTAGGTGTGGACAGGGTGATCATCGGCACGGCTGCTGTGAACGATCCCGATTTTGTCAGGGAGATGTCTGACCTTCACGGGAAGGAACACATCATGGTCTCGCTTGATGCTAAAAACGGCAGAGTGACCACGCACGGCTGGGCAAAGACGTCCAATTTCTCACCTCCTGAACTGGGGCGGCAGCTGGAGATGGTGGGGGCGGGTAGTATCCTGTTCACTAATATCGATACCGAAGGACTGCTGAAGGGTGTGGATCCAAGACCCACCCAGGAACTGGTTGAGGCTGTGAGCATACCAGTGGTGGCAGCAGGTGGGATCACGACAGTTGACGATGTCAGGATGATCAAGGAAACGGGTGCCGAGGCCGCGGTGGTTGGCAGCGCTCTGTACACAGGCCGGCTGAGCCTGCCAGAGGCTATTGCAGCGGCACGTGGATAGGAGATTTGCGGCTTTATACTTAAAGAGGTATCCACTTCAAAAAGTATGGTCAAATGCTAGATTAATGTAGACACAGATTTCACATATTACACTGATTTTCACAACCACGATTAATCTGTGTAATCAGTGTAATCTGTGTCTCAAAATTCAGAGCACTATGATCAATTACCATTTAATTTGAAGGGGATACTTAAAGAGTGATATTGTTAACTATTTAAGGGTGCAGGAAATTATACTTTACATACAACTTTATATACAGTGAAAAAACCAGGACGTAGGGATATGAGAATTGCAAAACAGAAACGTAAGACCAGGGAGACCGAAATTGGAATGAAACTTAACCTGGACGGCAGCGGGTCTGCCGATATAGATACCGGTATCGCTTTTTTTGACCACATGCTGACGTCACTGACCAGGCACGGCGGACTTGACCTTACTGTCAATGCCACTGGTGATGTGCATGTGGATGAGCACCATACTATCGAGGATGTGGGTATTGTGCTGGGAAAAACCCTTGAAAAAGCACTGGGTGATAAGAAGGGGATAGTGAGGTTCGGGGAAGCGAGGATACCTATGGATGAGGCACTGGCAGAGGTGGCGCTGGACCTTGGGGGCAGGAGTTACCTTGCTTTTGATGCACGGTTCATGAGCCCGAAGGTGGGCGATTTCGGTACCCAGATGACCAGGCATTTTTTTGAGTCGTTGGTCAGCAATGCGGGTATTAATGTGCATATGAAGGTGGAAGGTGAGAACGACCACCACAAGATCGAGGCGCTGTTCAAGGCTTTTGCGGTGGCACTGAAGCGGGCTGCGGCTGTGGTTGGGGATGATGTGCCCAGTACCAAGGGCGTGCTGTGAGACTTTGTCTGGTAACTTGGTGAGATACTATCTGTTGGAGTTTACCCCTTCATTTCAACTGCAACTAATAATAGTGTAGAATGAGATTGGGACTGGACATTATTTTAATATCAGCTACATAGGGCACAGAGAAATGTAAAAACGCTCTGTGCACTCTGTGGCTTAAAAAGTACTTAAATTATATATTTCTATAGCTATGCCCCCTGCCGGCAGCAATCACCAACACCCGAGACCACCGCCTGCACATCCCCCTCCCAACCCACGCTCAGCGCATTTGCAGACAGGAAACTGGCTGAAATTAGTTCAATTTCATTATTAACCACAGATAAACACAGATGAACACAGATGAACACAGATAATGGCCATTGTGGATTTTAATTGTGATTATACATTCGAAATTTAAGTATAATCTAATTTTAGCTGCAATATCTGCGTTCATCCGCGTTTATCTGCGGTTCTAAACTCGCACGAATCCACAAGGCTGGCTGCCACACTGCCGCCCTGACGGGCTGCGGTGGCAGGGTAAAGTGCAGATGCCGGGGCGGCGGGTGGTGGATGAAAGTGTTATTAACTAATCCGCATAAAGCAAAAAGGACAGTAACAGCAAAAGAAACCTGAATTTGTTCGCACGTCTCGTAAGAGTATATTTTATTATTGCCAGCATACTAACTAAGATAGGTGAGCTCAAATGACTGAATATCTAACGGACGATAGTTTGAAATTTTTAGGTCCCAGATGTTTCTGGGTTTAAAATTGGAGATCTTGTAAATTGATAGTGGCAATGCAACTATGCTGGTGTGATTCAATATGCAGACTAAATCGATAAACGTTGAACTTACTTGTGATATATATCTCAAAGTAGGTGCTGTGGCAAGTGAACACTTTGAAAGTGCGAGAGACTACATCAAAAAAGTGGTTTCAGAATCTATTCGCGAGGAACTTGAACTAAAAGATATTAAGAAACAGGTGGCATCCGGATACGCAGCAGATGAGATCAGTTATGAATCATTAAAAACTTTGCTTGGAAGTAAAGATGCCGAACGGCTGCGGATATACAAAGAAACAATAATAGAGTCGTACAGAAAAGCAGATGTTGTTGCTGCGAGGTTAAAGAGTGATTGAGATACAGGCTGATACGAGATTCTTAAGGTTAGCAGTGAACAGGGAATATAACCCTTAAATCCCCCACTCTAATACGATAAGTCCCTTCTCTACACCTGATTTTCTTATATGGAAGAATCAGTGAGAGATATTTTATTACCTTTTTTCATATCATCTTCTATTTCATCGAGCTCTTTCATTTCATCTACTGAAAGGTCTTCAAAGCCCAGGAAATGGTCGATTTTTGAATTTATCATATTGAGTTGCCCTTCAATTTGCATCAAATTGATTATTATTTTTCTGTCAATTTCAGTGCTCATATTTATTTGGATTGTTTGAAAGGTAATAATAGTTTTGTAAATACCGCATCCTAATCATACATAGACACCACGTCGGATTAAATAACGCTCCGTAGTTGTCGACATTTTATCGACAACTGAAAATACAGCCATCTGATGGTAAATATTATACCACATATTGCGCAAATTCCGAATCCTTGTTCAGGATAATTCAAGTCCTGTTAACTTCACGTCGGATTCAGCACAGCCCCACAATAATCACAATCCTGCATCAAATCCTCAACCGTGGTCAGCACCTGCTCACTTCGGCTGCGGTCCCGGTACACAGTAATGCCCTTACACCCCAACGTATACGCCAGCCTGAAAGCCCTGGCCACATCCTCCTTTGTAGCATCGTGCCTGAAATTGATTGTCTTGGATACCGCATTGTCAGCATATTTCTGGAAAGCAGCCTGCACCCGGATATGCCACTCGTACCCCATATCATGTGACGTGACGAACAAACGCTGCACAGCCACCGGCACATCAGGCATACCCTGTACCGAGCCCTTGCCTGCTATACGCTCCATAAGTTCCGGCGAATAGAACCCTTCCTGCCTAGCCATCTGCTCGAAATACGGATTGGTGACTACAAATTTCTCGCCTTCCATCACAGTCTTCACATACGATACAGCATAAATGGGTTCGATTCCGCTGCTGCATCCTGCTATCATGCTGATGGTACCTGTGGGTGCAATGGTTATACGTGTGGCATTGCGCACTTTAGACCTGCCAGACCTGTCATAGATACTGCCCCTGAAGTTCCCGAACACGCCCCTGCGCTGTGCAATCTCCGCTGATGCCTGCACTGCCCGGCTGCAAATAAAGGTCATGACCTCCTCAGCCGCCTGCACAGCCTCAGTGGAATTGTAAGCTATGCCCAACCGGATAAGCATATCAGCAAATCCCATCACACCCAGCCCTATCTTCCTGTTCCCCCTGACCATCAGGTCTATCTGCTCAAGCTGGAACTGCTCCAGGTCTATCACATTATCCAAAAACCGCACCGCAATATCCACGGTACGGCCAAGTTTATCATAATCAATGCTGCCGCCATCTACCATTTTATCCAGGTTGATCGAACCCAGGTTGCAGGCCTCATAGGCCAGCAGTGGCTGTTCCCCGCAGGGATTGGTTGCCTCTATCATCCCTTGTCCCGGCGTGGGGTTATCCTGGTTAATGCGGTCCAGGAACAGCAGACCCGGCTCACCGCTCTCCCAGGCCGAGGCTGCTATGAGGTTGAATATCTCAATGGCATCCTTTTGCCGGGTTATCTCACCTGTGCGTGGGTTTATTAGTCCGTAGGATTCCCCTGCCTCTACAGCATTCATGAATGTATCACTCACGCCCACAGACAGGTTGAAATTGGTCAACACACCGGGTTCGTGCTTTGCGGTAATGAAATCCACAATATCAGGGTGGTCCACCCTCAGGATACCCATATTGGCACCCCTGCGGCGTCCTCCCTGTTTGATGGCCTGGGTGGCGGCATCGAACACTTTCATAAATGACACAGGACCGCTGGCAATCCCGCCTGTGCTGCCCACAATATCCCCCTGGGGCCGCAGCCTGCTGAAACTAAAACCCGTGCCTCCGCCGCTCTGGTGTATGATGGCTGCACTTTTCAGGGTCCCGAATATCTCATCAAGGGAATCACCTACTGGCAGGACAAAGCAGGCTGCAAGCTGCTTGATACGGGTGCCTGCATTCATCAGGGTTGGGGAGTTGGGCAGGAATTCAAGGTTTGACATGACCAAGTAGAACTCCTGCTTGGAACCTGCTGTGTCCCTGTACAGTTCGTCGGCAGATGCCACATAACCGGCAACCCTGCGAAACATCTGCTCTGGTGTTTCGGTCACTTGGCCGTGTTCGTCTTTTAGCAAGTACCTGCGCCTTAGCACTTTTAGTGCGTTATCTGATAGTTCCAATACATACCAGCCCTGTAAATCGATAAATACAACATTATATAATTCAATTCCTTGTATTATTAAAGTTGGTGAAAATAAACATGGAAATTCTGCTGCATATCTGCTGTGCCCCCTGTGCCACCTATACGGTAAAGGCGTTAAGGTCTGGCGGCTTTGACCCTGTTGGCTATTTCTACAACCCGAATATCCATCCGTTCACAGAGTACAGGCGCAGGTTTGAGACTGTGCAGCAGTATGCTGGGGCTGTGGAACTGGATGTGGTGTACAAAGACGAGTACATGCTAGAGGATTTTATCAGTCAGGCTCTTGAGGTCGATGACAGGTGCGCTCTGTGTTATTCCCTGCGGCTGGAGGAGGCTGCCAGGCAGGCATCAGATATGGGTATCTCCAGGTTCACGACAACGCTGCTTATATCCCCGTACCAGAAACATGAGATGATAAGGGACATTGCCAGCGGTCTTGCATCTGAATATGGCGTGGAGTTCTATTACCAGGATTTCCGTGAAGGATACAGGGAGACTTTCCAGTTATGCCGCGACCAGGGACTGTACCGACAGGCGTACTGCGGCTGCATATTCAGTGAAAAGGAGAGATATTATCGTAAGCTTGTGGATGGGTGAGATGTTATCTGAATAATGTATATGAAAGTTTTTAGTCGAAGGATAGATGTAAATGGCGTGAATTTTGAAAGTGTGGGAGCAGAGGGGTCCGTCACAATCTTCAAATACTATTAATTAAAATATATAACTTTAATCAGACTGGGAGTTAGGTCTCATAAAATTAAACGGAGAGTGGTTAATATGGTAGAATCTAATATGGTAGAATCACAGATACTTGGCAGTATATATGGAATGATAGACCAGTTTATCAGTTTTATACCGACACTGATTGCTGTAATATTACTGGCTGTAATCGGCTGGATAGCGGGGAAGGTCCTTGGAAATATTGGCTCAAAAATCCTTGACAAGATCGGGCTTGACGACCTGATTGACAGGACGGCCATCGGTGATATGATAATAAAGGCAGAAATGAATACAGTCGGATTGTTTGCAGCAATAATAAGGTGGTTCATTTACCTGATCTTTGCCGTAATCATCATTGACCTGCTGAATATCCAGGTCGTGGCCATGTTCATCACACAGATCATCACTTATATCCCGCTAATTGCAACGGCCCTGTTCATACTGGTATTTGGCCTGCTGATAGTCGATTTCATTGCCGGTATCATCAAGAATGTACTGATAGCCACAGGTGTCGACGAAAAGATAATGGCAAGCGCCCTGGGTGAAACCATGAAGGCAGGCAACATTACGGCTTCTGGTATTATTTCCGGCCTGGTGAAACTGTTCGGTTACCTTTTGTTCATTACAGCTGCAATAGAGATATTACAGTTCACAATGCTCACGGCATTTATGATGTCGGTTATGAACTACCTGCCAAGCCTGTTCATTGGTGTCATCATCCTGTTGGTGGGATTGCTGGCAATTGACTTCTTCATGGACTATATACAAGCAACCATGAAAGGGATGAAAGTTGAGGGTGTGGATATCGTTCTTCCGCTTATGCGGGGATTCCTTTTCCTGATTATTATCCTCATGGCACTTGATGTCATGTTGGTAAATACCAGCATCTTCTACGTATTCCTTGAACCGCTGGCCTGGGGCTTTGCAATTGTGGTCGCATTCAAATGGGGAGTGAAAGAGGCCGTAGTGGCTTACGCGCAGGCCAAGAAATAACGTCCTCCCCTTTTTTATTTTTAGGTGGGATTCTGTACGACCCCACAATACTCGCAATCCTGCAGCAAATCCTCAACCGGTCAGCACCTGTGCATTGCGGCTGCATATTCAGTGAAAAATAGAGATATTATCGTAAGCTTGTGGATGAGTGAGATGTTATCTGAATAATGTATATGAAAGTTTTTGACAGCCTGGTATTAATGTGTTTATCATGCGCGGTGCTGTTTGCCTGGCTATTTGTGCTGGTGGAGGCCAGCCTTTAAGGATATAGGGGTGGTTCTTGAAGTTAGAGGGCGGTATATTCGAAAAATTAATTGCTCATATCATGTATTGCAGAATGTGGGATAGGAATTATTCCTTGAAATCGTTATATACAGGCCTGGGACATTTGTCCGGGATATACCGGTGACTGCGAGATTGAGGGATTTATGCTCGGATTTTTTTATTCCAAAATAGCTGCAGTTCTTTTTGGATTAAAACAACCGTATAAATTTTCAATGGACTAAAAAAATTTTAAAATAGGGGATTTTCAAAAGTGTTAAAATCTCCCTACTTTTAGTGAGAAAATTACTATGCAAGATATTCCACTGTAATTGTTACTTGGACATTTGCGGAATCCCCCATTCCAAAAGTTGAAGGATTCTCAATTACTAACATTTCATCATCAATTTGCATATTTATTTCTCGATCATAATTCGTTACTTCTGCGGCTTGGTAATCGGAATAATGCACGACTGATTCTCCATCAATATATCTCTGATATTCATATTCATCATCCACTATAAGTATATTAACTTCTGCATCTGAATTAACTTTAATGTTTGTAACTGAACTTGTTAATGTATAACCCACTACATTTCCATCTTCTAATACTTCATATTTTTTAATATCTTCTTTTATATACTGTTTCTGTACATTTCCATTTGATTCTGCTACATCTTCAGTACAACCAATACTACTTAGTATTCCCAGAATAACAATCACAATCAATGTTAATTTTTTCAGTGTGTCCATTGTTTTATACTCCAACATCATTAAAATCTATATTATCAACATATATATAGAGATGAGGACAATTTATATTTTTATACATTATATATGTTTTTAATATTACATTGATTATAATTACCAATGTAAACGAAAATAATGTAAATATTCAATCGAACATCCGCCTCGATGCCCCGGATTTGAGCGATAGCGGAATCCAGGGTCGTTGACTTATAGGTATTTTGGTACAGCCTGTAGGATATATTTTTTATATCCCCTTCCAATACAAATCCTGCATAAGTATTATATATAATGTACAATATTGTACATCATTGAATAGATATATACATTTGCGTGGTCTGGTACATGAACAGAATAATAGAAGATATCATTTCAGCAACCGAAAACCGTGTCAATAAACTTATTGATATAGGCACAGCACAGACAATAAGCACAAGGAGCCTTACCAGGTCCATACAGTATGCGAAGGATTTGCAATATATACCTGTGATAGCCGAGGTCAAACCCGCATCTCCCACCACCCACAACAGGGATGTGAGCCCTGCCGATGCCGCACATATAGCCAGGACAATGGAAAAGGCCGGTGCTTGTGCCATTTCCGTACTTACAGAGCCGGATTTTTTCCACGGCAGCCTGGAGAACCTGGAACATGTCAGGCAGGCCGTAAGCATCCCGGTATTGAGGAAGGACTTTATAATAGACAAACGACAGCTCTATGAGGTAGAAAGCGACCTGATACTGCTGATAGCTGGAATATTGGGCGACAGGCTGCCCGGATTCATCGCACTTGCAAAGGACAGGGGACTCCAGCCGCTGGTGGAAGTGCATGATCACGCAGAACTTATGGCAGCACTGGACACTGATGCAGACATCATAGGCATCAACAACAGAAACCTCAAGACTATGGAGATCGACCTGGCCACAACCGAAGAACTGGCCCCCATTATCAGGAAGCACAGTCCTGACAGGATTATAATAAGCGAGAGCGGTATACTAACTCCACAGGATGCTGTTAGGGTAATACGGGCCGGTGCCGATGCCGTATTGGTAGGCACGTCCATTATGAAAGGTGACATCTACGAAAACACCAGATTATTGGTTGAGGCTGGCATACCTGAGTCACATACGTCAAACACATCAAATTGATAACCTACAGAGGATAACTTCATGAACACAAAACAAAGAGGCAAGTTCGGGCGCTTCGGCGGACAGTTCGTACCCGAGGTGCTCATGCCTGCAGTAAAGGAACTGGAACAGGGGTATGAGCGGTTCAGGAACGACCCCGAATTCAAACAGGAACTGGACTATTACCTGAAGGATTTTGCAGGCCGCTCCACCCCCCTGTACCATGCCCGGCGCCTGAGTGAAAAGTACGGGATCAAGGTCTATCTTAAGCGTGAGGACCTGGTGCACGGAGGCGCCCATAAATTGAACAATACCCTGGGCCAAGCACTGCTGGCAAAGTATATGGGCAAGCGCAGGCTGATCGCTGAGACCGGGGCGGGTCAGCACGGTACTGCTACGGCCATGGCTGGCGCAAACCTGGGGATTGCCACAGAGGTCTATATGGGTGCCAAGGATATCCAGCGCCAGCGCATGAACGTGTACCGCATGGAACTTATGGGAACAAAGGTAATACCCGTGACTTCCGGCAGCCAGACCCTGAAGGATGCCATCAATGAGGCGCTGCGGGACTGGGTTAGCAATGTGGAGGACACCCATTACCTCATCGGTTCAGTGGTCGGTCCCCATCCTTATCCGACTATTGTGCGGGACTTCCAGAGTGTGATAGGCAACGAGGTCAAGCAGCAGATCATGGAAAAGGAAGGGCGTTTGCCAGATTCCATTATCGCATGTACGGGCGGCGGCAGTAATGCTATCGGCACCTTCTATCCATTCATTCCAGATACTGAGGTAAAATTATTCGCTGTGGAAGCGGGCGGCAGTGGTATGGAGTCTACCAAAAAAGCTGCTCTTCACTCTGCATCCCTGTGTGTGGGCGAGGAAGGCGTGCTCCATGGCGCGCGGACCAAGATACTGCAGGACCCCTACGGCCAGATACTGGAATCCCACAGCATCGCGGCCGGGCTCGATTATAGCGGTGTGGGTCCTGAACTGACATACCTGGCCGAGACTGGCAGGATCAAGCCTGCGAATACCAGTGATGAGGAGGCACTGGCTGCCTTCCACGAACTGAGCCGGATGGAGGGTATTATACCGGCACTGGAATCGTCCCATGCCCTTGCCTACCTGGCAAAGGCTGCCGGCTCGGGTGAACTTGGCGAGATCGTAGTGATCAATCTATCGGGACGGGGCGATAAGGACCTTGAGACCGTGCTTGAGAAGGGGGCGCTGTAATGAGGATCTCTGATAAGTTCGATGAACTGAAAATAAAGGGTGATGGAGCACTTATCGCTTATGTGTGCGCCGGTGATGGTGATACAACCAAAATCGTGCATGCACTGATCAGGGGCGGTGCTGATATTGTGGAACTGGGACTGCCTTTTTCTGACCCTATAGCAGACGGCCCTACCATACAGGCCTCCATCGAGAGGGCACTGGATGCGGGTATGAACCCTGACAGGTACTTTGAGATGGTGAAGGGGCTGGGTGTGGATGTACCGCTTGTTGTGATGACCTACTACAACCTGATTTTCAAGCGGGGATTAGAGAGGTTCGTAAAGGACTGCAAGGATTCTGGCATTACCAGTATTATCGTGCCTGACCTGCCGCCAGAGGAATCCGGGGAACTGGGCGGGTATTGCGAGGGAAATGGAGTTGACCTGATATTTTTGGTGGCTCCTACAACCACAGGCGAGAGGCTTGAGGATATTCTGAAGCGTGGCACCGGGTTTTTGTATCTGGTGTCAAGGCTGGGTGTCACGGGTGCCAGGGCAGATATTGCAGGCTCTACAAAGGAAGTGCTGGACAGGGTTAAGACTGATAAGCCCAAGGCTGTGGGTTTTGGCATTTCATCTGGCGCACAGGCTGCCGAGATCATTAAGAGCGGTGCCCAGGGTGTAATTGTGGGTTCGGCTTTTGTGGATATTATAGCCAGCGGGCAGGATGTTGAGGGAAGGCTTGAGGCGCTGGCGCGGGAGATTAAATCGAGTTTGGGATAATGAATCGGTAAAAATACTTTTTTTTAGCGTGAAAGGTTATATATTATTTCGCAACACATGTGTTACATATGGATACAACTATCCGGAACCTTGACCCCTTCATCTACAGGAAATTGAAAGCAAAAGCCTCAGTTGAAGGTATTACCATCGGGGAAGCTATCAACAGGGCTGTCAAGACGTGGTTAAATATTGAGCCAAAAAAGCATAAGAGCATCCTTGAGATCAGACCGGAGCACATTGGCAATCAATACCGGCATTTGAGCGAAGAGATCGATGAAATCCTATATAAAGAGGAGATGGCTTGATATTCCTGGACTCCAGTGTCATTATTGCCTATAAGAATGCTGATGATATAAATCATAAAAAAGCCCAGGATATTTTTCATCATATCAGCAAGGGGAAATATGGAAAAGCAGTTATTTCTGAATTTATTTTGTCAGAAGTTACTACAGTTCTTGCACTTAAAATAAACCTGGATGCTGCAGTTGAGGTTGGAAATGTACTGCTTGATGCCAGGGAAATTGAAATCGTGAAGGCCAGCGACGTGTTTGAGAGGGCATGGGAGATTTTCAGGGACCAGGGAAATACTAATTTCAGTTTTGTGGATACATCTATTTTAGCTTGTATGGAACTGGGAAATATCAAAAGAATTGCGACCTTTGACAAGGATTTTCTTACGATACAGTCCCTGGACGTTGTGAGAGAGTGATTTCATAAGCCCGTTTACAGCATGTACTGCCGGTTCCCAAAACCCACTTGCACGAGGCTGGTATGGTTGGGTTGAAATATCTGGATATTATGGAACCGGAGATTGGGGTCGTGAAATAGAATTGCTCTCTGGTAATCTTGAATATGGACTGCTTATTGTTTACTCTATATACGACATGCACTATATGTGACATACACTATATATGACAGGGAAAATTAAGGGAATGTTAAGGATTCATTATAGGCCAACTGAAAAACCAAATCTTAAGTAAATAACTACCCTAATTGACAATGGTAACCCATGATACGCACATTCTTAGCAGTAGAACTTCCTGACCACATAAAAGAGGCCGCACACTCCATCCAGCAGGAAATGGATTTCAAGGGCCTGAAACTTGTGGACTCAGGCCTCATCCACATCACCCTGAAGTTTCTTGGCGACATCCCTGAATCCCAGGTAGCTCCCATCACCGATGCCCTGGCTAAAGTTGACTGCACCCGGTTCACAGCCAGGGTCACAGGTGTGGGCGTGTTCCCAAAACCATCATACATGAAAGTCATCTGGCTGGGTGCCACAGGTGAGTTCGAACACCTGCACAGCGAAGTGGAGCGTGTCCTTAAAAGTTTCAGGTTCAAGAAGGACCGGGGCAGGTTCACTGCACACGCCACACTGGCACGGGTCAAGCATCTGGACAACACTTCAAAGGAACAGCTTGCCCGGGTGCTGGCAGGACTGCAGGACATTGACCTGGGAGATTTCACTGTGGATTCCATTGCGTTTAAGAAAAGCACACTCACACCCCTGGGCCCCATTTATGAGACCCTGAAAGAAATTCCACTTAAATGATACCATGAACGCAAATAATATAATAAACAAGGTCCTGGGAAAAATAAAGCCGGTGCCTGCTGAACAACAGAGGATGCAGGAAGTGGCCGACCGCATCATATCCCTGGTAGACCGAACAGCAGCAGGAACGGGCCTGACAGACGTTTCAGGCATGCTGGTGGGCTCTGCCGCCAGAGGTACCTGGATATCGAACGAGCACGACCTGGATATATTCATATCATTCCCAGAGGATACACCGGAACAGGACCTGAAGACAGTGGGGCTCAATATCGCCAGGCAGGTGGCGGCTGATGCCGACAATAGTGAGGAGCGATATGCAGAGCATCCTTACGTCCATGCTGTTTTCGGTGACTTCGAGGTTGACCTGGTACCCTGCTTCAGGGTGGGCAGTGCTGCGCAGATAAAATCAGCAGTTGACAGGACACCTTTCCACAATCTTTTCATCCTGGACAGGATAAAGGGACTGGAAGATGAAGTGCTCCTGCTCAAGCAGTTCATGAAAGGATCCGGGGTTTATGGTTCTGACCTGCGGACAGGCGGGTTCTCGGGATACCTGGCAGAACTGCTCGTAATACATTACGGCTCGTTCATGGAAGTGCTGCAAGCAGCAGATGGATGGAAATCCGGCATCATCATTGATATTATCGAGCACGGGAACAAGCAGCACAATGACCCGCTGGTGGTGGTGGACCCCACCGACCCGGCCAGGAATGTGGCTGCGGCACTGACACTGGACAGGTTTGCCGGATTTATTGACAGGGCACGGCAGTATCTTGACTCACCTGCAATTGAACAGTTCTTACATAATCCTGCGGCTCCATTAAGTGATACGGAATTTGAGAACATCACGGCCAGGCGCGGGACTGATCTGCTGGCAGTGGTATTTGACAAACCCGATGTGGTGGATGATGTGCTATATCCCCAGTTGTTCATGCTGCACAACAGTATTACGGACCTGCTGTCCCGGAATGGATTTACTGTCCTGAATGGTGATGTTTGGTCTGGTGATGGTGAAGCAGCCGTGGTGCTGGAGATGGAAGTGTCTTGCCTACCCCCTGTTAAGAAACATGCAGGCCCGCCTGTTTGGGAGCGGTCCCATGCAGGGAACTTCAAGCAGAAATACCTGCAGAACAAAGGGTTCTCAAAAGTCTATATCGAGAACGGCAGGTATGTAGTAGATATACTAAGACCATATACTGGCCCGGTAGAACTTATTAAAAGTGAACTTCTTAAATGCAGGTTGGGTAAGCATGTGGGTGCATGTATCAAGGCTGGTTTTGAAGTACGAAAAGACAGGGGACTTCTGAAAATAGATAATATAGATTGTAGGATTTTTTTGAAAAATTTCTTTAAACTTTGAATCTGAAAAAATAAGAAAGACCTGGCTGGGCCAGGTCATAATTCTTTAACTTACTGTCCCTGAAAACGGCTGAACACCTGATACGCTGTATCCATACACCCCAATTGTCCATGTACCTGGTACTGCATTGGCGACATTGAGGGTTTCGCTTGAGGTGCCGCTCTGGGTGGAACTTGCCACAGATACACCTGAAGGATCAAATGCGAACAGGTCTATATCATTGTACACGTTGTCCCATGTGAGTGTGGCATTTAACTGTCCGGAAGTTACATCCACAAGGTAATATCTCCAGCATTTGTTACTGACAGTGTTCATGAAATCACCTGGATTGGTGACTTCATCACCCATACTGACAGATACAGGGATATTAATAACCTCCATGTTACCTGAAACGGTAATTTTACCCGTGTAATCACCATTCGCCCCGGGAGAGCTAAACATGGATGAGAACAGTTCCTGTGTATCTGCTGGTACGAAGAACGATTCAGGATCATTCACCAACAATGATGTGTTTTTAGACATTACATCATAGGTTCCCAGATAGTGTTCTGTGGTACTGGCCTCAGCAACGAGTGGCCATACTTCAACATTCCAGGTCCCGGATTTTGGATCTTCAATATTGACACTTGCAGTGGAGGGTTCCCATAATCCGAAAATTACCCAATCAACCCACCTACCATCGGGATCAAAAATATCTGCTCCGAGTACTGCGGAATTGTTCAATGCCGTCATTGTCAGCGTGAATGCGGATCCATCATCAGGTATATCAAAGGTATGTAATCCATAACCTGGTTCAATTGGTTCCGCTGTTTCTGGTGGTACTGGTGGTGGTGGTGGTGGTGGTGGTACTGGCAACCATTCTTCATAATCCACGCTGCCTGAGAAGATACCGCTGGCAGAACCATTTGGAAGGGTAATATAACCATCTATCTGGACTGGTATTCCGGATTCACCCATATTTGTTACTGTAAAGGCCTGATCCACTAAGGCATTGTTTGACATTACCACAGGACTCATCCAGCTTGCGGGTTCTACTGCAAGTGAATGAAGTTGTGTATTCATGGTGAAATGTATATTCTCCATCATAGGATCGAACACGAATGAATCCACTAACAACATCCATCTCCCTGGCATTGGGTTTGTAGTTGAGACCGTTCTTTCGGTCATACTTTCCCAGCCAAAATCATAATCCACGAACTCGCCTTCGGGATCGAGAAGATACAGGTCTACCCAGCCAGGAACTTCATTAAATGACATAGTGGATGTTATTCCAGGCGTTCCTACAGGTACTTCGAAGTAATAATAATTGGTACCTCTCTTGTAATCTTCAGATGTTGGCAGATGGATCACATCACTGAACTGGGAACTGCCGCCCACAAAGGTCAGTGGCGCATCTATAAGAATAGGAACGCCGGCAGTTTGACCATTGCTACTGACCACTATTCTACCGGAATGGATCCCAGACGAATATCCGGCAGGAATTCCGACCTCAATCTTTACTTTCTTGGTCTGTCCTTTCCTTATGGTGATGGTTTCCTTTGAAAATTTGACGTCCACGTCACCAGTGGTACTGAGATAGACTTCCATAGTTTCAGTCCCGGTGTTTGAAATCTCCAGAACTTCTTTGCTGTATTTACCAGGTCGGGTCACATAGCAAAAACTGGCTGGCGATATTTTAAGGGTTTGCTCAACTGCAGATATTGCATTGATCCTTCCCGCACCCTGGGTAATGGGATCATAGCCAACATCCACACCGGTATTCATCAACTGCTGTCTGATCTGGTCCGGCGTCCAGTCTGGATGTGCCTGTAACATCAGGGCGGCTACTCCTGATACATGGGGTGCCGCCATGGAGGTGCCTGAAAGTGCCATATAGTATTTGCCCACGGCATATTCACTGTACCACATATCAAGTATAGAACCGGATGCCTTTGCTGAAACAATACTCTGAGCTGCAGGATCTGAATAGATGAACGCAGCACCTCCAGGCGCAACTACCTCGGGCTTGATGCGGTGGTCCCAGGTCGGTCCCTTTGAACTGTAGAGAGCTATGCCATCCTGTTTTGTGGTTGCTCCCACTGCAATGACCTTTTCACCGGTGGCTGGTGAACCGATACAAAATGGTGCCTCTGAGTTTCCGGCCGAAGCGATCACCACCACACCAGCATCCACTGCAGCGTTGGCTGTCATGGCCACCGGGTCAGTGCCGTCAGGAGGCCAGAAACCTGCTCCCAGGCTCATGGAAATGATATCTGCACCATTTTCAACAGCGTATTCAATCCCTGACATGACAGATGAAGCGCTACCCCAACCATTATTATCCAGCACTTTGACGTTCATAAGAGAAGCCTGCGGTGCCACGCCCATATAATTACCACCGGAAGCGGCTCCACTTCCTGCTATGATACCTGCGACATGTGTCCCGTGCCCGAATCCGTCTTGTGGTGATTCTCCGGCTATGAACGAAACCTGGTCCACCACCTTACTCTTAAGGTCAGGATGGTTCGAATCGATACCAGTATCTATGACCGCTACAGTAATTCCAGATCCGTTATAATTTGACCAGAGGGTGTTTGCCCCAATTAACGGAACACTTTCATGAATATATGCATTTACCCTGAAATCATTATAGATCTTATCAACATTCGGATACTCTGCAATATCTTTTACCTTCTTGGCTTTAACAGTGGCAGAATATGCATTGGCCAGCTTATGATAATTTATTTTCTTACCATCAGCTTTCTTTATTGCCTTTTCGACGTCACTCTTGTCTTTATCCTTTTTGACTACAACAATTATGCCTAATTCGGCATTATCCCCTTTTTCTATTAGATCCAAGAGTTCGGAATGGATGTTTGAGTTCTGAAATCCATTGATAGCATGATGTCTGTACTCGCTTTTTGTCTCTGATCTTGATTCTTTTACACCCATAACAGTAGGGGTGAAGATACTTAGAATCATAACCATGCAAATGAGCAAGCTTACTTTTGATTTAAATCCCATTTCTTAATACCTCCTAATTAAATCTGACTAAATATAGTCAAATTCATTGATGCAATCATAATATTTAACATTTTCGGCACAATTTATATATATTTATTTAAGTTGATATAAATTAAGAATGGCTTGGACATAGATTCCGAAGCTTTTCGGCCCTACATTATTATTTTTACTGATGACGATTTTGGAAATCTCATCGAAAAATGCGTAGATATGAAGGGACAAGAAACTGCTGACTTCATTCGCAGTTAGTTCAGCATATAGAGTATAACTCTATATACTATTAAAAAATCCTGTATGATCGGTGCAGTTCCTTTATTTGCCGGACCACTCCAATCGTAGTGTTAGATGGTATGCCTGCTTTTAGATCCACTCTATTGATCAATGTCTCGAATATTGAATTTACTGAACTGCTCAGTGCCCGGTGATCATACCCTCCCTCCAGCGCCAGTACCAGCTTCCCACCGCACAGTTCATCTGCCAGCGAGCGCACCACCCCCGTCATCTGTCCAAACCCTTCTGATGTCAGGTTCATACCTGCCAGCGGGTCGTCCCGGTGCCCGTCCTGTCCTGCGCTGACAAGAATGATATCAGGCTTGAATTTACGGGCTGCTGGTACCAGTATCGCATTAAATACGTACAGGTAATCCGGATCTCCTGCACCTGATTGTAGCGGTACGTTAATATTATATCCACTACCATCTCCCGCACCAGTTTCGTCCACACTGCCCGTGCCTGGATAATGGGGGGATTGATGGATGGAAAAATACAGCACCGAGCTGTCCTTATAGAAAGCTTCCTGTGTACCGTTACCGTGGTGGACATCCCAGTCAACGATAAGCACTTTTTCCAATCCCTTCTTCTGTGCATGCCGGGTGGCTATGGCTATATTGTTGAACAGGCAAAAACCCATACTCCTGTCCGGTTCGGCATGATGTCCGGGCGGGCGTACCAGAGCGAATACGCTGTCTATCCCGTCCATCACCGCATCAACTGCCGAAATAACTCCACCGGCAGCCAACAACGCTATCTCATACGAGCGGCTGCAGGTGGGTGTGTCCGGGTCAAGCTGCATCCCACTGGATGAAAGATCCATGACTGTCCGGATAAGGTCATGGGTATGGATATAATGGATCTGGCCCGCTTTGGCAGGTACGGGTTCGATCAGGATGAGCCTGTTGAAATAAGGACTTTCCTTCAAGCCATCCATTATAGCAGTTAAGCGACCACTATTCTCAGGATGGAGGCCAGTGTCATGCTTCAAGTAGTCATCGTGATATACATAGCCTGTCTGCATAAAAATAAAAGGCACAGGTTATAATATAAGATTTTTGGAATTACAGTCTTGTAAGATCGATAAAACCTGCAAGGTTGACAATTCCAATGGCAGCTACAACCTCACCTGCTTTATCCGTGATAGGTGAAACCACTACAGGGAGATCCTTATACGGCCCCTCATCGGCAAAGCCATGAATGGTATTTTTCTGTTCGATTGCCATTTCCAGATACTTACCAGTGTAATCATAATCAATGACCTGGTTGTTCTCGATCCTTATACCATTCTTATTCTTACTCTTTACTGTTACCGGGAGACCAACTGCTGAATAGATGGCCATTGCAATCGGTTCTAAGTCTTCAGATGTTGAATCTTTTGTTATGGCAATTCCTTGCATTATTACACCAGATGAGCAATATGATATAATATATTTAAATGCTCCGAAAATGTCAGCACTTTCGGTTGTACGTTGTTCCGAATTAAAACAATTTCCTTAACTCTTTTAGTAACTCCAACCAGTCAAATTCACACTTCACATACCCAAAATTATATTGTCCGCCCTGTACAGGTATATGATACGTAGGCTATCATGCATAAATAGGGAGTGCAAGGATGCCATTTGCACTGACAGGGGTGCTGTTCGTGCTAATATCAGCCGCTGCTTCATTAAATTTATCACAAATGGATGCCCGCATGGCTTCAGCCATGGCTAGAGATACTGATATTAATGCTGCTGATACTGCGTTATTGTATGCAAGGGCCGACCTGGCAAGAATTGTGGTTTTCACTTCAACTGCTCAATCAATCAACAGCAATCCGAAGAAAGTAATCTGCTCTTGATATGATGTGCGAACTTCTAAATCATATCCTGCTGCCCTCATGGTCTTGAACACATCTATTCCACATGCCTCCATAGATGGTCTTGCTTTATCCTGATGCTTACAGAATCGCTTAGCTGCGTGGTCTAAAGCAAAATCCTCTTTCTCTGGCAGACAATCACGGCAAAAGGAGCAAGGTAGTGCAGCCATTGCAAACGCTTTGTAATAGCCTGCAAGGAAAGCATGCCTTTCTAAATCAAACATCGTATTGTGTATAGTTAATATCGCATCCCAGAGGTAATGATGGAGATGCGCAGGCGGCACCTTCAAATTCGGCCCTACATTATTAAATCGTGTGATAAGCGCTTGTTCATAGCATTTTAATAACTTTCTTGTCTCGTCTGGCCCTGGTGTATAAGGCGGACATGTCAAATGCTTCCCAAATGCTTTACATCCATATTCACATTTCCAGCGCACCCACTCGGCTACTTCTATCTCCTTAACTGGAATAAGTTTAAAATCACCATGTATTCCTTCTAATTCCTGCATTAGTGTATCTAATTTCATTAATTCCATCCTCCCCATTATTTTCCAGTTTCTGTCTCTTTATGATTTGCCGCATAAAGATTATTTACTTGATACCTTATATATAAAAAAATCTACAATCTTGAAAACGAGGATATAGAAGTAATTGTTGAATTTTTGAAGGTCTGGTAAACCTTTTCTAACGAAACAATGAAGTTATAATACTCATATTACTTTCCAGATTCAAAGTAGAATACCATTAATCATTGGAGAATATGACATGAAAGTTCTTGTTAGCGATTCATTATCTGAAAAGGGTATAGAAATACTGGAAAAAGGAGCGGAAGTTGACGTAAGAACGGGCATGAGCCCGGAAGAATTGAAGGCATGTATAGGGGAATACGATGCCCTGGTAGTCAGGAGCCAGACCCAGGTGACAGAGGATGTCATCAAGGCTGCTGAAAACCTTAAGATCATAGGCAGGGCCGGCGTGGGTGTGGATAATATCGATGTTGAAGCTGCCACCCAGCGGGGTATTATTGTGATCAACGCCCCGGAAGGTAATATGATATCTGCTGCCGAGCATACCATAGCCATGATGATGGCCATATCCAGGAACATCCCACAAGCAAACCAGTCCATGAGAGCAGGGAAATGGGACCGTAAACTCTTCATGGGCGTTGAAGTAAGGGGCAAGACCCTGGGTGTGGTGGGACTTGGACGGATAGGTACAGAAGTGGCCAAGCGCGCACAGGGAATGGAGATGAACATTATGGCCTATGACCCGTTCATCAGTGAAGAACGAGCAGCTGACCTGGGTGTCAAGCTTACCACTGTGGAGGATATTGTCCTTAATGCGGATTACATCACTGTGCATACACCCCTAACAAAGGACACCAGGGACCTCATCGCTAAGGAAGAATTCGTAAAAGCCAAACCAGGGGTCAGGATCATAAACTGCGCCCGCGGCGGGATAATCAATGAAAAAGCCCTGGCTGAGGCCGTGGCCAGTGGTAAAGTGGCAGCCGCCGCCATTGATGTTTTTACCAGCGAGCCGCCAACCGGTTCACCGCTACTGGAACAGGATAATATTATAGTCACGCCACACCTGGGAGCATCCACAAAAGAAGCCCAGGTAAATGTGGCAGTGGATGTGGCCGAGCAGATCATCAACTTCAATCAGGGGCTGCCTGTAAAAAACGCCATCAATATGCCATATGTGAAACAGGAGATCATGAAAGTGCTGCAGCCCTACCTGCCGCTGGCAGAGAAGATAGGCAAACTTGCCGCCCAGCTCATGGAAGAAAAATATGAGAGGATAGAGGTATCATACAGCGGTGAGATCGCTGAATGGGATACAGGCCCCGTAACCGTAGCTGCCCTTAAGGGGCTGCTTGAGTTTGCTATGGGGTCATCCGTGAACTATGTCAATGCTCCTGTCATTGCCAAAGAGCGTAAGATAAAAGTGGTAGAGAGCAAGTCAAAGACCACGGAGAGCTACTCCAACCTGATCATGGTGAATATTTTCAATAATGGAAAGGTAAAGACCGTGGGAGGCACCATGGTAGGTACAAACCCCAGGATCGTGCAGATCGATGAGTTCAGCATTGATGTGCTGCCCTTAGGGCATATGATAATCGCCCTCCATGAGGACCATCCGAACATCATCGGCCCATGCTGCATGTTGCTGGGTAAACATGACATCAATATTGCAGGCATGCAGGTCGGTCGCATAAAAGCAGGTGGGACAGCCATTATGGCACTCAATGTGGATTCAGAGGTGAATGAGGAGATATTAAACGAGATAAGGGCTGTGAAAGGTATACTGAATGCGAAGATGGTATATCTTTAGATAGTTCTTCCTGTGCTGCAGCCTGGTACTGTCAACATAAACCAAATCATTGGCCCACCTGGTATAAATTGATTTGATGTCATCAACAATCAATAATTATAAATAGTTGAATCCTATACTCTTACATATTATGGAAGTAGTATTTCGTATAATCGGTTCGGAAGAAGATATGGCCAGCCTGCAGTCTGATGAGGAATATGTCCACTTCTGTTTCAGACCATCAGAAAAAGAGATATTCAATGTGGTCCGTACCTGTCCTAATATTAAAATGATCCAGCTTCCTGTTTCTTATTTCAACACGTTATCAAATACAACTAAAACATTAATGTCAATGAACAATATTGAAATAAGGGTCGGCAATGTGTGGGGACACAGGACTGATATTGATACACATAAGACCTTAGATATATAGGCAGCCAGGCATGCAGATTTTATAATAAAATCATATCATACGTCCAAGTCTATCTATTTAGTCCCTTTTAGTACAACAAGTTGTTCAAAAAAGTGCCTGGACTCTGACACAGGTTCCACAGCCAGGCCGGCATCCTGCATCAATCTGCTAACCTCATTGACACCTGTGAGTGATGAAACCAGCAGGAGTACCCGTCCGCCCTGGGATAGAAGTTCCCATATTCCTTTAAGAAAACGTGCAATGGTCCTTCTCCCGTTCGGCCCACCGTCAAGCATCAGGTCATCCCACCCACCCAGGCGCTCGTTTTTAGATGTGGGCAGGTAGGGCGGGTTGAACACTATCAGGTCAAAGGTGCCTTTCAACCCTGCATACAGGTCGGTCCTGACCACTGTCACCCCGTTACCTGCTGCACATTTCACAGCATGGGGATTAAGGTCAGTGGCAACCACCATTGAGGCAATGTCGCTGGCAAAGACAGATACTATCCCTGAACCGCACCCCACTTCAAGTACACGGTCACCATTTCGAATATTCTCAAGTAGTGCATCAACCAGCAGGAAACTATCCTCTGCCGGTTCATAGACATGTGGCACCAGTTCTATGGTCTTATCCCTGTAAGTTATCGAAGTCATGTGCCTGCCTGAATCCTGTTTGCCAGTCCGGCCAGTTCCTCGGGTGTAAGGGATTCGGGGCGCATTTCCAGTATCCCTTGATCTACCTCTTGCAGGATTTCGGGTGCGATACCCAGCATTGGTGCTGCCGAGCGTAAGGAATTCCTCAACATCTTCCTGCGCTGTCCGAATACGGCCTTCAGGAACTTTTCGAAAAAACCAAAATTATTGACATGGTACGGCGGTTCCCTTGGTGTGAGTTTCAAGATTGCGGACCTTACAGCAGGCTGGGGTTTAAAAGCAGAAGGTGGCACCGTTTCCACCAGTTCTATCCCGGCAAAGTACTGGGCCATTACAGAAAGCCGGCTATAGTCTGGTGTGCCGGGTGAAGCAAGCATGCGGTTTGCAAATTCAAGCTGGTACATAAGGACTGCAAGATCAAAGGAATGCCGCAGTAGCTTGAATGTGATCTTTGATGATATCTGGTAGGGAAGGTTTGCAACTACTTTATTAAAATCGGGCAGCGGGATTTCCAGTGCATCCCCCTGCAAAACCGTAACATTGGAGTCCCTGGTAATATGTGTGAGTCCTACAGCAAGTTGCCTGTCAAGTTCGATGACTATGACCTTGCCTGCTGCCTCTTTGAGCTTTAATGTCAGGTTGCCTGTTCCACCGCCGATCTCAAGTACGGTATCGGCTTTGGTTAATCCGGCATATCTGATAATCCTGTTAAGAACCCGCTGGTCTATGAGAAAATGCTGTCCATGTTTTGGCTTCATTTATGGTGGCGGCTTTTGGCAGGGGTTGTGAAAAGGCGGTATTTGATATTCTCGTCCATCAACTCATCGATGATCCTGTGGACTATCAATTTCTCTGGTGTATGAAGTCCTTTGACCCGCTCGACAAGGTTATTGAAGTTCAGGAATTTTCCTTTTTTATGCTCATCTATGATCGCCCACATCAATTTCTTGCCGATACCGGGCAGGAGTTCAAGCATGTGAAGCCTGTTGGTAATGGGATATGCATCATTGAAGAAATCAATATATTTGGACTCGTTCTCAAGTATGATCTTTTCCAGGATGAATGGCAGCTCCATCTGTGAACCGTGTGTGAGTTCATCATAAGTGATCCTGCGTTTGACATGATCGATCACATCCCTGTCCCCTTCGCCAATATATACTCTATCCTGTGTCATGGGAACAATGTCATTTTTAAGCATCAATTCCATTAGTACAAAATGTGAATCACCTACAGCCTGCACAAGTGGTTTTTTTTGGTATACAGGCCTGTTATCTTCCGGACTTCCATATGGCAAATAGTCCAATACCAATCCCCACTCTTCCTTTTGAGGTTTTTTTCCAGTTACCATATTTATCCACTCATAACCCTAATAATCCAATATTTCCAAAATACCAAAAAGGAAGCCTTATGCATCCTTTTTTCAAGTTAATATAATACCGATTACATATAAAGTTTTATATCGTTGAAAGCCACATTTCAATATGCATCGGTAATAAGGTCAAGAATAGTAGTGAGTTCTTCTTCAGATAGGGTAAATCTCTCTTTTGCATATATTGAACGTATCTCATCAAAGCTGGCGGGCATAATATCTGCTAGCCGGTATGCAATTTCCGGTTTCATTTTTTCAAGTTGAAGCAATTTTTCAACCAACCCCATGGATTTGGGACCATCTGTCTTGGAAAATAACTCGGCATGGTTTATGGCCCTTCTCAACTCATATCCCAATTCCATATCTTCTTCTAACCGCTTCTCTTTGATATCAAGCAGAATCCCCTTTGCCTCTGCAAGGGTGATCATTTCCTCGTTTATGATTTCTTTTACTATCATAAATTATACCCTGGATACTGGTTACAATATTCAATTATTCATACCTGCGGGCGCAGGTGTTCGGGGTACAGGATGGCTTGCTTAATAGCATTCCCGTCCCTGACTGCTACAATATATGCCCTGCCACGCTGCCCGACCACTTTTCCTGTCTTGCCATGGAACTTGGGGTTTGCCATCCCCCTATGTACACTGGGGTCCAGTTTTATATGGACTGCCTGTCCTATCTCAAATTCCTGGATGGCACGTGATATGGGGCTGAGTCCTCTCTCTCGCGGGCTTTTCTTCAATTTATATCTGGTCTTCCTTCTTTCACCGTGTGATGTTGGCAACGTTCAATCCTCCGATAAATATTAAATGATTATTCCTTCAATTTTTATTACGTCAAGTTCAGCAACTTTTGCTTCTGCATTGAGGTTCTCTGCAAGGTTGGGTTTTGTGCGACCCTCGTCTCCTGACACCAGTTCTTTCACATATAATCCACCCTGGCAGCCCACTACGATCAAAGCTGACAGGCCGTCTGGTGAAAGTTCTTCCAGTTTGGTATAATGCACTTTTCGTTCCCGTACCAGGTCAGCCCTGCGATGGGCTACCCTGGTGGGCGTGCTCTGCATTATCGGTGCCCGGACAATTATGTCAAGGGCAGATATAAGACTTTCCTCGGATATCTTTGCACTAAATGTCACTCTTAATCTATAAACTTTATCTGCCTTTGCCTGTTTGATGGCTTCTACAGCCGGGTGCTCAACATACTTTAGCCCCAGTACTTCAACTTTACCGGCAGCATAACGATTGATCCTGTGCTGCAGCCTGGTAAGGTCAATACGCCGCTTGAGAGGTTGCACAGCCTCTACTATGAAGGGCCTGCCGTCTCCCAGCATCAGGGCATCGATATCCTCCCTGCCCGCTCCGTGGAACACGGTATCTTTTGCACCTGCGGCCTTTATGACTTCGGGTCCGATAAGCTCATCAACCGATTCGGGATACATGCGGCCGGTAAAGTTGCAGCGCGGGCAGCCTTTACCCCTGCACTCCCTGCAGGGCCACCGGGTCTGGGGAATACCTCTTATGAGTTTGCGGTACCTGCCAAATATGTACAGTGACCTTACTTCCAGTTCTACATTGTCCTTTGCAATATCCAGCAGGGCGGTGATATTGGGACGGTTCAGGTCAGCCCGTTTACCAAGCCTTTCTTCCAAGCGCCTGCCCACTTCCCTGTTCATTTCGGTCTTCAGGGGCTCGGCCCACTTGGTCCCTGATTCTGCCCAGAGTATTTCTTCGTTCTCCAGCAGCAGTCCGGAAGGTCGTGTGCCGATGAGGAATGTATTGAACTCGTATCCTGCCAGGGCATCAACTACCAGGTCGGCCCAGTGGTCAAGCTGCTCAAAAAGGCCGTTGCAGACCCAGCACCTGCCCTGGGCCCCATCCTGCCCCAGGCTCTTTCGTGCGTGGACGCTGCTGGGTGCCAGGTCCTCCAATAGGGAATCGTCAGAAGTTTCCCTGCGCAAGTGGTCGGCTTCCATGGCAAGTGCCAGTTTCACGGCAGCACCTCTCTGGTCGTTGGTCAGACCTGTGGAAAGTTTGGCGAACAGGCGGCCTGTGCAGTGGTCGCATATGGGGCCTTCTTTTAATATCCTGGTTGCAGTCTCAAATATGTGGTAAGTAATATTACTCATGATAGTAAGGCACTAAATAGCACAGTGGTACTCTAAAAAGGTTTCGGGGCTACACAGGATTGTATAGGATTATAAAAAAACTCATATATAAAATTACTTATACTATTGGTGTTGACTCGAATTGTAGGGAACTTTCATAAGGTTTAGTCAGGAGGATTCCAGTTCAATTCAGTAGTAAAACATTACCAGTGAGTGCATATATTAAGTTTGAAGTTCAAGAAAAGGATGTGTGTCAGGCAAATTCCAATCTGAATGTGGGATTCACCAGCCAGTAAAGAGAGTTGGGATTGTCTGATTAAAACCTGCTATCGTTACATGATCAATTATAAAGATCATTGTTCAGATTGTGATGTTGACACTTAATAAAAGTGGGTATGACTATACATTTCAGGTAATGGATATATGATTGTAACTTGAGTAAGGCTGTTCATTTGATGAAATTAAGGTGTAATAATATGAAATCAATAAATCGATTTATAACTTTAATGTTTTGTTTGTTTGTCGGGACAAGTATGTTTTTAGTGGCAGGTACATGTGCTGCCGAAGATCCAAATTATTATTACTATTCTGACAAAGGTAATGATCTTGCAAATTATATGGTGTATATGGACCTGGATTTACAAGATGATGACATAGCAACTCTTAGTTTTTCAACTAGATATGACATAGAAGAAACTAAAGATTTTGCTATGCCATTCATAACATATGATCCAAACATTATTATAGACCTATTTGGATTTAAATTGAATGGAACACAGACTAATTGGACAATAGAGGACTTTAATTTAACACCTTATGCCAATTCATCATACCCAGAATACATTGGTTTTTATTATGAAACAAATGAATCTAGCACTACTAGAGATGGATTCTATGTTGATAATATAAAAATTACAGTTAATGGTGAAACAATATTTTTTGACGATGGCGAAAGCGGATATGGTAACTGGACATTTGGAGGTTTTGTTCAGGTGAATGATACAGATACCACACCGCCTATGATAGACAATCCAGGTGATATTCAGATTGAGCAGGATGCTACAGGAAGTATTGCATGGGTTGTAACCGAAATAAATCCGGATAAGTATTGGGTACTAAGAAACAGCACTGAAGTAAACAGCACCGACGAAGTTGTACCTCCTAGTAATTATAAAGATAA
>Ga0255457_1028_pt1 | contig 32703 bp, 29 predicted proteins | sample ANMaggQBNCT02L10_FD_182650 | JGI IMG/M metagenome (GOLD analysis project Ga0255457, IMG submission 182650) | Sediment cell enrichment communities from methane seep in Santa Monica Basin, California, United Staets - ANME aggregate JGI... | ecosystem: Environmental > Aquatic > Marine > Cold seeps >...
CGGGCATCCACGTTTGCAGACCATTCGTGCGATTTGTGACATTCGTACTCATTCGTGAACTACTGGTGCTGATTTTTATCACGAATGAATGAACGAATGGCACGAACTTTGGTCAGCATAGATAAATGCATTTTACCATTACTTTTGAAATGGATACACATATTTAAAAAGGGAATACTCATTATGATTTTTTTATTCTTTATCTTTGTGCATATTTATTGTTGGTTACATAATTGTTAGACAGCCGATATAGTTATTAAAATAAACCAAAATCTCATTTGATAATTCATAAACCTGACTACCAATAGAAAAGATTAAGTACTTAGTTGATATATTTAATGATTAAGATTTGTCATAGCAGAATAGCCTGATAATAATATTATAAAGGGGAATCAACATGAGTGAACAACAACAATTAAACCTTAATGGAGGTAAAGAACTTGGAAAATTGGAAATGACAAAAGAAGTTGTATATACACTAAATGGCATGGGGCTATTAGCTTTTTTTGCGTTTGGATTTTTTTTCACTTCATTATATACACTATTTACCGGGAACATTGGCTTTAACTTCACAAGCGGCACAATTCTTATTTCAGTAGCTCTCTTCATTGGTACACTGGTACTGCACGAACTCATCCATGGCGCATTTATGTCAAAATACGGAGGCAAGCCGAGTTATGGTGTCGGTATTGCACATTATATTCTCCCCTATTTCTACGCCACAACAAAAACTATTTTTACACGCAACCAGTTCATAGTGATCGCTATTGCGCCGTTGGTTCTGATCTCCCTGGTTGGAATCGGGATCATGGCTGCTTTCCCATCGATTGCGCACTGGATGATCATACCTTTTGTAATTAATGGTTCCGGAGCAGTGGGCGATTTGTGGGTGACACGTAACATACTGAGATATCCGAAACATATATTAGTTGAAGATCAAAAAAACGAGCTTTTAATTTATGGCAAAGAAACTGATAAACCCATGGATATGTCTACAACCGGATTTGGCTCTGGATTTTGCAAAGTATTCATACTCTGTATTTTTGCGTTGGGATTTCTAATGACTATGTCGCCAATAATTCTGAATATATTAGGAGTGGAATCTTTTACACTTGGACCCACGAATAGTATTTTCACAATTTTTGAATATAAAAGCATAGGAGAAGGTTTCGGTTTCAGTTTATTCCCCTTGACATTAGTAGCCATAAGCGTGATTGTCGGGGTGGTTTACGGGATTATCAATGCAGGTAAGCCGGGAAATCATGTTATAACGGGATAGTGATATCGGACCTTTGATTGTAAAAAATTCGAAAGTAAGATAAAGACAGGAAAGCCGGCTATGAATCACTGCAAAAAGAAGCAAAAACGACATGAGGGTATTTTAGTTACAATTGAGAAGAGATGTTAAAATGATAAGAGATAATAAATTGGAGCAAGAAAACAGAATTACCAAATGGATTTACCATACTATTCCCTTTGCAGTGTTATTTCTGTTATGGGAAGTACTGGCAAGAGTATTCCACCAGCCCTACATCCTCCCCCCGTTCTCTGATGTTGCTGCCTCTGCCCTTTCACTGTCTTTGGCTGATGACCTCGCAATAACACTTGCATTCTCCCTGCTGGGGCTGTTGATAACATTACTGGCAGGTTTGCCATTGGGATTGGTCATCCAGAGGTCAAATAAGGCAAAATGGGCACTTGATCCATTCTTCTGGTTCCTGTTATTTGCACTCGGAATCGGAACTACAAGTATAACACCTATTTTGATTTTGTTGTTTGGTCTTACACAACTTGCTGTCCTCGTACAATCGATCATTGTACCCATAATTGTAGTTGCTCTCATATCCGGTTATGGCCTCACGCTTTTAGCGGTCAGATTAGGATTCCTGATGTGCCTGTCCTATCAATTTATTGGCGAAATGATATTTGGAATTACTATTGGGGGAATAGGGTCCCAGTTTTCATGGTTTATTGATCTGCATATTGTTGATATGATGTATGCAATTATGCTACTTATGGGATTTACGGGTCTTTTCATTGACAGGGTACTTATTAAATGCGTCGGATATTTGATACAGAAGAAAGGGAGTGATTGTCTCGGGAAATCCGATTTTTGAGTATGTTGAACTGCCTGGTGCCCGGCATCTGACAAACATGGCTGAACCTGATGAGTTCAATGAGGTATTGGGCAGGTTTCTCGTATGACAATCCATTAGGAATTATTTATGAGGTGCTGGTAGATGAAAAAAGAATGCATTGATTTAAAATTAAAAGACAGGTGGCAAATTATGGGATTAGCAAATGAAACTCTCAGGTTTACGGCACAGACCATGTCATCTGGAGTATTGATACTGCTTATATTATTTACCGTTTTTACAATGACTGGCAGTGCCCTACCTGATAATGAGGTCCCAGGACAATTAAACCCAGAGTCCACAGCCGTATATGTGTTAGATGCAGACCACCATCACCTGGGCGATGGTGTGAAACCTGAATTGATGCCACACGATGCGGAAGGTACGGTTTACACGAAAACATTTGTTCTGAACAGGATCGATGGTGACACCGCCAGTATAACACTTACCACAAGAAGTGTTGTTCCCACCGATTCTGCCGGTATCGGACTGTTCTATGACCAGGTGTATGTGAACGGAAATAAAGTGGGAAAGCTGAATGATTATATATTAGCCAAAGAGCAGGACAATCTAACCAGAAGTGTGACCATCTATTTCAGCACAAAACTGCTATATTCCGGCGAAAATAACATTACCATTTCATCCGGATGCAATGCTGATTGCTCAGATTATGATGACTTTGAATTCTATGATCTCAGGTTGGAAATCATCCCTGGAAGTAAGTATCTGTATAGTGAGAATGTGCGCCCCCCATTAAGGAGGATCTGGTCATCTTCCATCGGGGGATACAGAAATACACTCCTGCCTGTGGTATCGGAATCAGGCGAAGTAATCTTTTATAAATCTTCTAAAGTGGACCCGGACACACTAGGGGAAAAGCAAACGATCAATGCCATAGATACACGAAATGGCGAGCTTGTCTGGAGCCATGAAACAGGTGGGTCACGTGAACTCCATGATCATGTGGTATATGCTGAAGGTCTGGTGTTTGCATCGGATTATGAGAATATCTATGCCTTCGAGGATAGTGGTTTAGAATGGAAATTCAACCTCAAACCATACCAGGGTGAATATATCTCAGCACCCGAAGTGCGTCCCATAGTGTATAACAACACTATTTACACCACTTTATACAATGCCGGAAAGGTTCTTGCCATAGATGCCAAAACCGGTGCACTGAAGTGGATTTATTCATTCAGTCCCGAGCAAGAACCTCTGGATAAAGAATACAGGATCAGTTATGATTCAACCATTCCGGCTGCAAGTAAGGGTATTGTCGTACTAATTGAACAGGTAGAATACAGGGAAAATATCATGCCTGTTGCTATTGAACCGGGGATGGAAGATCCAAATGAACTTACTGTAAAGTACATAGAATACAATGGAGAAGATATTCCTATTGAACCCGAGACGGAAAGTCCAAATGTAGCCACACCAGACACAAGGACTTTTACTAGGGTATTTGCTCTCAATGCATCAAACGGTGAGGAAATCTGGAACTATTCCATGAATAGCGTTTCCGGCTTAAATGGAAAAACCCCTTTCATTTACAATGACCTGGTGTATTTCGGACTTGAAGATAAAATTGTTGCACGAACCCTTGGCACAGGCAGACCGATATGGAGCGCAGATGTTTCATGGCCGCATGTCTATGCTGTTGCTGACGGGAAAGTATTTGCATCTGCCGGATCCGATGTGGTAGCCCTGGATGCGTATGACGGTTCATTAGTCTGGAGAAGTCATGGCACTCCAGGACCACTTTCAGTCTACGGTGGCCTGGTCTATGTGGGGATAAATGGGAATGAAAACCTGCTTGTTATGGATGGGAATACGGGTGAACAGTTATGGAAGGGAGGCAGGACATTCGGAAGTGATGTATCCCAACCCGTGCTGTCCAACGGCAGATTGTACATGAGTGCTTCTGATAGCAGGTTGTACGCTTTTGAGCACGGTGAGCCGGGTATTCAGGATACCCTTGCTTCATTAGTTGGCTATCTTCCATTGTTTGCGATTGCCGCCATGCTTGTATTACTGATAGTGTTCATGCGAAAGATAAAAAATAAATCCCTGGCTTTAGGTTCATGGTTGCTGGCTCTGGCAGTGGTGCTGTTCTTATCAAATATAATAATGCTTGAGTATATCCCTGAAGCCGGATGGGGTATGGGGCTGCTTGTGTTTATGAGCCTGCCTGTAATTATTGTTGCCGGTATTTTGCTTCTTGCTTTCGGGATGTGGCAAAAAAGGAAGATGAATCTGCCGATTGACAAAATATCATAGAATTGAAAATTAACTATGACCATGAGAGGGATTAGAATGACGAAACAAGCCGAAAAAGAAAAACCAAAATCAGGACCAGGGAGCCTGAGTATTTTAACCAAGAAGGCTAGAAGAATGAATGACACAACAAAAAAAGATAAATGGTGGATATATCTTATATTTTTATTTATAGGCATTATATCATTATTTACCGGTTTTTTTATAGGTCGTATTCCATTATTTGGCATTGTCCTAAAATACGATACTTAATATAAGATAAATCACATAATCCATATTTGTGATTATCATGAGTCGTCCTAGAGGAGAAATTAATGTTGTATGCCAGAATGAGAAATGCCGATTTTACCTAGAAGAAGAAGGTAAAGACATAGTCAAACGTGGTAAGTACCGTACAGGTCACCAGCGATATTATTGTCATCATTGTAAAACATTCTTCATGGAAACAAAAGGTACTCCACTATATCGTAAACATCTATCCAAATCAGAGATTATCAATATTTGTAAACATCTGGTGGAAAAAAATGGTATTAGATCGATTGAACGGATCACCGGACATCATCGAGATACTATAAGTCGGGTTTTAGAAGACCTTGCCTTACATGCTGAGATGGTAAATGATATTCTTCTTCAGGAGGTTGAACTTGGGCAATTTGAAGTTGATGAGATGTGGACATTCATAAAAAAAAACAAAAAAAAGTTGAGCAAGGAAGCCCAAATTCAGATGTCGAAGGTGATGCCTGGATATTCAATTTCATAAAAAGAGGTTCATACCTTATGGTTGCATACGAAGTTGGAAAACAGGGTTTGAAAACTTGTAAAAGTTTGTTTGAAAACGTATTCAGCAGAGTAGAACTTCCTTTCCCGGATAATAAGATTCAGATTTTTTCTGATGGGAACGACGATTACAAAACTACCATTCCTGAGTATTACGCAGAGACTTGTGTTGATTATGGACAAGTTATAAAAATCAGGGAAGGTGGTAAAGTGGTTGATAAAATCAAAATAATCGTATATGGAAGTCCAAGCATAGATGAAATTGAGACCACAGATATTGAAAATATGAATAGCATATTTCGTGAAAGAATTGGAAGGTTAGTTAGAAAAACAAAAAGTCATTCGAAAAAGAAACCTAAACTTGTAAATGCAGTCGAGTTATTTCAATTTTATTGGAATTTTATGGATCGGTTGCCGAAAAGGGGCACACCGGCAATGATTGAGAATTTGACAGATCATCAATGGAGTTGGGAGGAATTTTTTTATTTTCCATTAAGTATTCTAAATTAGGACAGTGCCCATTATTTGATGGGGGACTATTAGTAATGTTACTCCCATTACCGATTTGTTCGTATTTATTACACCTTACCATTAAATATTATGGCATCGAAAAGTACTCTTCTGCTTTTGTATTTGTGACACTTGCTGCATCCATTATCATTTTCTTAATTGGTTTTATTTTTGGATTTTTGGTCCCTCTCTTTTTACTTTTAATTATATTTGCCACAGGAGTAATTATTTTTAAAAATGATCGCCGTATGAAATTTGCGCTGACAGCATTCGTTGTCTCATTTGGTACTATTTTTATTATTTTTAGTGCAGTGTTTACTGCGAACTCTCCTTTGAGCTTGTTATTTTTCTTTGGTGCTCAGAATGACGCAACCACTTCTATACATCAATTCACATCGAATCCAGTGCTGAAAATATAACAATTTATGTTCCGGTTTTGCTTGATGAAAACAAGACTGTATCGAAAATGTATGAAAATCCTCAAATTACAGGTAACGTGACAACTGCTGTTATAGATACAGAATATGGAAAAGCTCTCATGATAAGTCGATCGGGGTTAGGAGATTATTTGTTTAACTGGAACGAAGTCCCTGGGAAAGATACTGATCGCTTTGTAAAGTGGCTGGAGGATACGGGGCGTGTATGGCCGGGAGAAAAACTGGACATAAGCAAAACTGATGATGGTAAAGTTATAACAGTCTCTGAGGGAACTACAAGGATATACCAGCTTAATGAGACGGGAGTATTGAAGTTTTATCATGTCGGCGACATTGGGAGATCTGGAAGTTCTGAAGTTTATTTGTTTAACTGGAATGAAGTTCCCGGGAAAGATACTGATCGCTTTGTAGAATGGCTGGAGAGTAAAGAACATGTACAGCCCGGAGAAGAACTGGACATAAGCAAAACCGATGACGGTAGAGTTATAACAGTATCTGGAAGAAGTACATGGACATACTGGCTTAATAGAAATGGAAATTTGGAATATCAGAGTGTCGAAAAAAATGTTATTTCTGAGATGTTTGGACAAGGTCTGTTTTTTACAAAAGAAGAGAATGGCCAGTTGAACATATACGCGGGAAACAATGAAATTAATATGAATGAGAAGCACGGAATTCTCAAAGAAGACACACAAACATCTGATGAGTTTTTTAAGGGGTTCACGATTAGCATGAGTAACTACACATCCCCTGAGTCTTTCATTCCTCGTGAACGTCGTACGTTTGGTGCATGGGTGTATTCGGATAGCGAAGTCGAAAAAGTCCGTTTTCATTTTTACCTCGATCCCAATAATCGCAATGACCGAAGACATCTATCTATGGGGACGAAGGGGTGGGTGCATCTGAGTAAAGGATGGCAAGTGGTGAATCTAACGGCAGGCATTGGGCACGGGGATTGAAATCGGTGTTGTCAAAGAAAATAAATCATGGAATTGAGAAATATCCTTGACCATGAGAGGGATTAGAATGACTCAACAAGAAGAAAAAGTGCGGGTGTTAGATAAATGAAACTAAAGAAAGTAATATTGATCTTTGCAGTCATGCTGAGCGTCCTGGTACTTACAGGTACAGGATATGCAATGGCATCTCCACCTGCTGAGGAATGGAACCGGACATATGAAATGAGCGGCATAACCAGTATTAATAGTTTCCAGCAGACAGCAGACGCTGGTTACATACTTACCTTGAGTCCCCGCGGGAAATATAATGCAAGAGGGAATTCCCAGTATTATTTTTTCGATCATATCAATCTGTTAAAGATAGGTCCGACTGGATCAGAGCAATGGAATAGAACACTTGACGGGACATTCAGTGATAACCGTGCCATATCTGTCCTGGAGACCTCTGATGGAGGCTACTTGATTGCAGGGAGCATCGGTGATTGCAATAACATGAACTGTACCGATGATGTCTGGCTGATAAAAATCAACACTGAGGGAATAGAGCAGTGGAACCTGACCCTGGGGGGAACCGGTGATGAGAAAGTGGAGTTTGTCCAGCAGACCGCTGATGGAGGTTATGTTCTCATAGGAAATACGGATTCGCACGGTGCAGGTTCTTCTGATATCTGGTTTGTGAAAATCGACTCGAACGGGAATATGCAATGGAATAACACCTTCGGAGGAATCGGGCGGGATATGGTACGTATCGTCAGGCAGGTCCCGGGCGGATATATCATTGCAGGAAATACAGAATCATACGGTGCCGGAGACTCTGACTTCTGGCTGGTGAAAACCGACACAAATGGAGAAGAACAGTGGAATAATACCTATGGAGGATATTACGGTGATGGGGTATACTCTCTACAACAGACCCATGATCATGGTTATATCATTGCAGGAATGACTAATTCATTTGGTGCTTCCCACAATGATTTTTTACTGGTGAAAACTGATTCAAACGGAACCGAGCAATGGTACAGGACTTTTGGAGGAGTAAGCCATGAATTATTTCCCATTGTCCGGCTAAGTCCAGACGGCGGTTATATTCTCGGTGGAAAGACGTTTTCATTTGATGACTACTGGCTCATAAAAACCGATAAAGACGGAAATGTGCAATGGGACCAGACATTTGAAGGCCATGGACTGGACTCTTTCCAGCAGACACCTGATGGCGGTTACATTATTAAGGGTGATTTTTATGACCCTTATAAAACATGGTTGGTTAAAAAGACGTTAATAAAAACCGATTCAAATGGAAATGAGCAGTGGGACATAAGAATAGAAGGAGATGAATTGGACTCTGTTTTGCAGACAGAGAATGGTGGCTACATACTTGCAGGGACTAAAGACTCAAAACTCCTGCTGGTAAAGTTAATGGCAGAACGACCGACCCCTTTGGCACAATTCACATACGACCTTGGATATCCAGGCGCAAACCAGACCATTTCTTTTGATGCATCTTCGAGCCATGACCCGTATGGGAACATAACCTATTACCAGTGGGACTTTGGCGACAGGAGTTATGTGAACACCACTCAAAGGACAGTTACGCATTCCTATGATGAGGGTGGCAATTACAGTGTGGGTTTAACAGTGACAAGCAATAATGGTGATATGAGTTCAATCACCCGGGAAATCACTGTCCAGCAATCGGAACCTCCCATTATGAGATGGAACAAGACTTTTGGAGGGGACGGTGATGACAGGGTTTACTCATTGATGCATACATCTGACGGCGGCTATATACTTGCAGGTTATTCATATTATATTGACGAGCGGCACTTTGATGCAAGGCTGGTTAAAACAGATGCGAATGGAAATATGCAATGGCAAAGGAACATCAAAGGTAATGATTCTATTGAAGCACACTCTGCCATGCAGACATCTGATGACGGTTACATCATTGCAGGTAGCACCGGAATATATTATGGCATATATGATTTCTGGCTGGTGAAAATCGATGCTGAAGGAACCGAACAGTGGAACAGGACATTTGAAAAAGGGACATTCAGTAGTGACCGAGTCAAATCTGTCCTGGAGACTTCTGATGGCGGTTATTTAATTGCAGGAAGCTCCAGTGCCTGCAATAACTGGACCTGTCCCGATGATGTCTGGCTGGTGAAAACCGATGCTGAAGGAACCGAACAGTGGAACAGGACATTTGGAGGGGATAGCAGCGATCAACTGTACTCTTTACAGCAGACTTTTGATGGTGGTTATATCCTCGGTGGAGATACTCGTTCATTCGGAACCGGTTCATCCGATTTTTGGCTTGTGAAAATTGATAATAATGGAATTGAGCTCTGGAACAGGACATTCGGAGGTGCTAATCATGAAAGTGCACATTCTGTCCAACAGACCTCTGATGGCGGCTTTATCATGGCAGGTGTTACAGGTTCAACATATTCGTACGATTGCTGGCTGGTAAAGACAGATACTGAAGGAGTTGAGATGTGGAACAGGAAGATTGTCAGACCCAATTATTATAACAGCCCTTATTCTATCCTGCAAAGCCCTGATGGCGGTTATATAATCGCAGGTAAGACCGGGTCGGCGGGAACTGAATACTACTCTGATATGTGGTTGGCCAGTATCGACTCTGACGGATATGTGCAATGGGAGATGACCTTTGGCGGGACTGGTCCAAATGTTGCGGCCAGGGCTGTCCTGCTGGCTCCTGACGGCGGCTTGATTGTGGCCGGGGAAAAGGGTTTGCACACTGAAAATGATTCCGATTTCTGGCTGGCAAAGTTTGGTGGGATTCCTGCTGAACCTGAAGGTGGGAATGCACCAACTAATAGCGAACCGGTACCGACTCCAGATATGCCGGGTTTTGGTGCAGCAGTGGCGGTTATGGGCTTACTGGTGTGGGTGTATCTGGCAGGGAGAAGATTGTGATGGGGTTTGTTTATTTTCTGTCTAATAGGAATTCACGGAAAAAAGACGTGATGAAATATCTAAAGATGTGCAATATATTGATCTTTGTAGTCATGCTGACAGTCCTGATACTTGCAGGCACAGGATATGCAAGCGCTTCTCCACCTGCTGAGGAATGGACCCGGACCTATGAAGGCATAACCAGTGTTGAGAGTTTCCAGCAGACAGCAGACGCTGGCTACATACTTGCCGGAAATACGAGACCAGATACCAGGAGGAACTCTGATATCAATCTGGTAAAGATAGGTCCGAAAGGGTCAGAGCAATGGAATAGGACATTCGGCGGGACATTCAGTGAAAACCGTGCCGTATCTGTCTTGCAGACCTCTGATGGCGGTTACTTAATTGCAGGGAGCACCAGTGCCTGCTGGGATAACTGTCCCGATGATGTCTGGCTGATAAAGATGAGTCCGCAGGGACAGGAGCAGTGGAACCTGACCCTGGGAGGAACCGGTGATGAGGAAATGGCGTTTGTCCAGCAGACCGCAGATGGCGGTTATGTCCTGATAGGAAATATGGGTTCGTACGTTGTCGGTTCTTCTGGCATCTGGTTTGTGAAAGTCGATTCGAACGGGAATATGCAATGGAATAACACCTTCCGAGGAATCGGGCAGGATAAAGCATCTTCAGTCATCCAGGTCCCTGGTGGTTATATCATTGGAGGATATACAATATCACATGGTGTCAGATACTCAGTCTCCTGGCTGGTGAAAACCGACACAAAGGGAGAAGTACAGTGGCGTAACACCTTCCGAGGATCCATCGGGGATGAACCTTCTATACAACAGACCCTTGATGGCGGCTATATCATTGCAGGAATTACTCAGGCCGGTGTCAACCACAGTGATTTTTTGCTGGTGAAAACTGATTCAAACGGAACCGAGCAATGGTACAGGACTTTTGGAGGAGTAAGCCATGAATTCCATCCCTCTGTCAGGCTAAGTCCAGACGGCGGTTATATTCTCGGTGGAAGGACGTTTTCATTTGATGATGGTGACTACTGGCTCATAAAAACCGATGAAGACGGAAATATGCAATGGGACCGGACATTTGAAGGCAGTGGATTAGATTCTTTCCAGCAGACACCTGATGGCGGATACATCATTAAGGGTGATTTATATGACCCTCCCATAATAAAAACCGATTCAAATGGAAACGAGCAGTGGGACATAAGAATAGAATGGGATGAATTGAACTCTGTTTTGCAGACAGGGAATGGCGGCTACATACTTGCGGGAATTTATAACTCAAAACTTTTGCTGGTAAAGTTAATGACAGAAGGATCGGTACTCACGGCACAATTCACATACCAGCCTGGATATCCTGGCGCAAAGCAGACCATAACTTTTGATGCATCTGCGAGCCATGACCCGTATGGGAACATAACCTATTACCAGTGGGACCTGGGTGACGGGAGTTATGTGAACACCACTCAAAGGACAGTTACGCATTCCTATGATGAGGGCGGCAATTACAACGTGGGTTTAACAGTGACAGGTAGTAATGTTGATATGAGTTCAATCACCCGGGAAATCACTGTCCAGCGATCGGCACCCCCCATTATGATATGGAGCAGGACTTTTGGAGTGCAGGGTGATGACAGGGCGAACTCATTGGCACATACATCTGACGGCGGTTACATACTTGCAGGTTCTTCACGTTATTACATTGACGAGCGTCGGCACTTTGGTGCAAGGCTGGTTAAAACAGATGCGAATGGAAATATGCAGTGGCAAAGGACCATCGGAGGCAAACGATTTGATGAAGCGCACTATGCCATGCATACATCTGATGGCGGCTATATCATTGCAGGCAGTACAGGATCATATGGTGCCGGGTCCGATGATTTCTGGCTGGTGAAAACCGATGCGGAAGGAATAGAGCAGTGGAACAGGACATTTGGAGGAGAGTATGCTGATATTGCATCTTCGGTCCGGCAGACTTCAGATGGCGGTTATATTATGGCAGGCAGGACAGAATCATATGGTGCCGGATTCGATGATTTCTGGCTGGTAAAAACCGATCCGGAAGGAACCGAACAGTGGAACAGGACATTTGGAGGGGACAGCATCGATTCGCTGTACTCTTTCCAGCAGACCATTGATGGTGGTTATATCCTCTGTGGAGATACTCGTTCATTCGGAACCGGTTCATCCGATTTTTGGCTTGTGAAAACTGACAATAATGGAATAGAGCTCTGGAACAGGACATTCGGAGGTGCTAATTATGACAGAGCATATTCTGTCCAACATACCTCTGATGGCGGCTATATACTTACAGGAATGACTAGATCGTTCAGTGCCAACCACTTTGATTTTTTGCTGGTGAAAACTGATTCAAACGGAACCGAGCAATGGAACAGGACGATTGTTGGACCTAATGAGGATAACAGTCCTCATTCTATCCTGCAAAGCCCTGGTGGCGGTTATATAATCGCAGGTAAGACCGGGTCTCCAGGAACTGAATCCTATGATATGTGGCTGGTCATGACCGATCAGGACGGATATGTGCAGTGGGAGACTACTTTTGGCGGTACCGGTCATGATGTGGCCAGGTCTGTATTGCTGGCTCCTGACGGCGGCCTGGTTGTGGCAGGGGATAAGGATACTTGTAGTGACCAGGGCACCGATTTCTGGCTGGTAAAGCTTGTCGGGATTCCTTCAGAACCTGAAGGTGGGGATGCACCAACTGATGGCGAACCGGTACAGACTCCCGATGTGCCAGGTTTTGTTGAACCTGAAGGTGGAAATGCGCCAAATGATGGCGAACCGGTACAAACTCCGGATATGCCGGGTTTTGGTGCAGCAGTGGCGGTTATGGGCTTGCTGGTGTGGGTGGGTTTGGCCGGTCGGCGGCGGTGATGGGGGGAGATTCTCTTATTACAAAAGAAGTGCGAAAAATAATTGCTTAATATGAAACAATTAAAATTAAGGAGATGAATAAATTGGATGACGGATTCAAAATGAAGAAATTATTGATAATTTGTATTTTAATAATTGGTATTGCTTTTATATCTGGGTGTGCTGAGGAAGACACAGTACATTCAGCAGAAAACATCTCCCCCACGGTGGGAGATGACAGCAAGGAATACAAGGTGTCTGCTCCTGCTGACCACGGATCAGGAACGCCAGATTTTTTTGTCATTTACAATAAAGATTCTAATAATAGTCATGAAGTAGCTATTGAAATTTTCAATTCTGATAATGAATCTATTGTCAAAGAACTATATATCTTAAATCAAAATGAAAGGATAGAACACCTCAAAACACCAATAATGAAAACTCCATATTCTCGATTATATACATTCAAAGTTGTCTTAGACAATGAAACTACGGATATACGCAGTATAAGAATGGATCCTTGGGCGACATTGATTATTGAATTATACGGTACTTCAACAGATTATGATGCTGCGGGACAAATTATTCCTGAGACTGCAGGACAAATTATTCCTCTTGAAATTTCAGTGATTACTGTATAATTTTATGCACTAAAAATAAGTTGAAAGATAAATACTTTTTTTATCCTTTAATTTTGATGACTATATTATTAATTGCATATCACCACCCGAAATAAATATGGAAGCAATCAAACCGAAGGAGGAGGAAAATGTGAGTATGTCCTGATGCATAGGTTTTTGCGAAGCAGTCCCGGGTTCATGACGGCGGAATGGGAGATTTATGCTCGGGTGGGGGATATGTATGCTGAAGAACCTTTTTGAAAGCATTACAGGAGCAAAGTGATAGGTATGCAGTTATTTGTGATTTAAAATATGCATTTTTTTTCTGCATGACAATTTATTTGTGAATCTAATTTTCTGACTGTGAATTTGTCGATAAATAGAAACATTTAAATACATAGTATCACATTCTTATTAAAAAATAAGTTTGAAAAATAGTTCAATAAGTTTGCATTACAAAATTAAAATACTTACCAAAAAGGAGAAATAAACAATGAATAGCACAACAAACAAAGAGAAATGGTGGATATATCTTATATTTTTATTTGTAGGCATTATATCATTATTTACCGGTTTTTTTATAAGTAGTATTCCATTATTTGATGGGGGACTATTAGTAATGTTACTCCCATTACCGATTTGTTCGTATTTGTTACACCTTACCATTAAATATTATGGCATCGAAAAGTACTCTTCTACTTTTGTATTTGTGGCACTCGCTGCATCCATTCTCATTTTCTTAATTGGTTTATTTGGGGGGTTACTTGTACCAGTTGAGTATTTTGGACCTTTTGGGCCTTTCTTTTTACTTCTAATCATATTTGCTATAGGATCGATTATTTTTAAAAATGATCGCCATAAAAAATTCGCACTTACAGCATTTACAATCTCATTTGCAACAATATTCCTTATCTTTGGTGCCACTTTTGCATTGGGTGCGTACAATCACGAAATGGCAAAGGGGATCCATATCCAGAAGATTACCGCAATTGATGAGAACACCCCTTATATGGAAATCCATGAACATGAACTGGAAGCCTTTTTGGGATTTAAAGATGCACTGAATCAGTGCAGGGAATTTGAAGAGTGCAATCATCCTCTTCTTCCTGATGAATGGAGAAGTGTACGTGAATTTCTTGATGAGAAAAATCATAGACAAAGATATTTGTTCACCATTTCTACTGGAATGGAAAACAAACTGCCTAGTACTGTTTATGATTATGATATGAGTCCGATACAATCCAAAAATATTCCTGGGGACTTGAAGCTCATATTTGAATCCAACAATATTTCCCTTCCAGAAATTTCCTCGATTGGCTATAACGATTACAACCAGAACTGGCGGATACATGAACGGTCGTTCCTGTTCGTCATCGATAATCCGGAGTTGATCGACAAATTGAAAACCATGAAGATCTACGATGGGGATGGTAATCTGGAAGAGGTGGATCTGATAACAATACCTGAATTAAATAATGCCTTCGAATCAAATGGCTTTTCCATCTGTGAACAATACTGGATGCACAGGTATGCAGAGAATTGGTACATTATTCCAGATACTAAAGACGAAGAGGACTTTTACATCTGGGAAGAGGATGGGAACCTAAATGTATACACTAATGAAAATATAGCCTATGAGATCTGGAAAGAAGATGGAAACCTGAATGTATATGAGAAGGACGCGTATGATAATCCTAAAATTTTTAACGTCGGGGATGACTACTATACCTTTTCATTTTATCAGGCTTAGCGAATACTATTAAAAGGATTTTTTTTTCGCCTCCCATCCCTGCTTTGGCTAGCCTGCTGCCTGTCATTTTACACTCGACAGCGCTGCCCTGCCGCATTAGTCACATAATATGAACAATTCAAAATAAATGAGATGAATAAATTGAATGATATGGGATTAGACATGTTATCAATTAAAATAAGATGGAGTAATATCAAAAAAGTGGCTGGAATAGCGATACTGTCCCTCTTTTTGCTTGCTGGCAGCGCAAGCGCAGATCCACCTCCATCAATCCTTGAGATAAACGGAAATGAACAGACTTCTGGAATCGGTAGTTATTGCTGGAAGGTAGAAAACGAGACATATTCAATATGTGCAGATACTATTGGCATTATAACACCAGCAGAGCCTTTGGTTACCCTGTCACCGTTTACAGCACATCTAACACTCCCCCTTCAGGAATCCCCGGAAGAGTTAGGATTTAGCGCTACACGAGTCACGGATGATGATGAACTTAAAGAGGCTGTAAATAAAGTTCGAGCGTGGCGTTTCGAAGGGAACATTGGGGATTGGCACAATCTGCCTTTAGAGCGTGAGCCGGATTTAAATCTCTCCCTTGAACCCGGGCTTTACGTTTTGAATGTATTTGTCAAATGGGAAGAGAAAGGTGATGTATCCTACGGATTCCTGGTGCAGGTAAATGATCTGGAAGCTGAAGTTACAAATAATGTTAGCTCTGGCGAAAAGACTGCCGGATTTGAAGTTTTTGTGGCAATAATGGCACTTTTATTAACAATTACAATCAGGCGAAATAGGAGAAAATAATTCAAAACTGGCAAAAGAATATCCTCCAATCCTGATAGAATAGTTTAGATGAGAAAAGTTATTACAATGAAAAACAAAGCAATTCCAATAGATATGAAAATATCAAAACGACCTTTTGGGGTAACAATATTAGCAATATTAGCATTTATCCTTGCAATAGCAGGAGTTGCTTATTTAATCGCAGTTGTTTCAAGCGGTACGTTCCTTTATTTAACTGCATATTTCATGCGAATCATGTGGATTAAGGCTATAATCAAGGCAATACTCCTCCTTCCGCTTGCTTATGGATTTTTCAAGGGCTTACGATGGTCTTGGTTTTTAGGTTTGATTATGCTCGTAATTGGGATCATTTTGCAGGTCCGTGGAATGTTTATCATTTTTGGTAATTTGTCCTCATATCCAGGTTCAAGTGAAAACTTTATGCCAAACATAATTGTGATGTACATTGTTCCTTTAGTGATCTTAGCGATCTATGCGGTAATTTTATTTTATCTTACAAGACCTCACGTGAAAACATATTTTGGCATCGGTCAGCCAGGCGATATTGCATCCATTGCGAAAGTAAGCAAAAGAACAATCGTTTTCATTGTCGTTGTACTTGTTATAATCGCAGGAATATGTATTTGGGGATTTACGCCATCCGGTGATATTAATATAATCAGTGTTTCGCAAACGCCGGAGAATCCACACCCGGGAGATACGATAACAGTTATTGCAGAAATATCTGGGGGTTCTCCGTTTTTGGGGGTTAGTGCTTCTTTACATTATTCCGGACGTATGGAAGGAACAGTGACTTCGATTGATAATAATAAGTATTCATTCACATTTCCCCATCCTTTTGAAGACGGCACAGAAAAATGGTATGTGATAAGCTCAGGAGATAAGATTTCAGAGGTATACTATCTTCAGGTAGGTCACGTTCAAAGAAGTAACATAACTTCTCTTACCATCACAGATGTTATACAAACGCCTGAAAAACCTACAACAGCAACTTCTTCGGTTGAGATAAGCGCAAAAGTTACAAGCAATGTCACCATATCGGAAGTAACATTAGAACATATGCGATTTTATGAACATGGTGGTAGTGGTGGTGGTTACGGCACCATGCAGCCCCATGGAAACGATACATACGAAGACAGTATTCATTCACAGTATTATGAATCTGGTACCCAGATATTTTACAGAATAACAGCCAAAGATGAATCGGGCAATACTGCTGTGACGCCTGTTTATATGTTTACTTTGTAGTGTCCACAGACATGTTGCAGAGCAGACATGCGTTCAAGTCATCTTAGAAATGGATGCCTCGGAATTTATTCCGAGTGTGGGGCCACGAAATGACCAACCTCATACTCAAGTGGCAACAGGAGTTCTTCGCATTTCAATCCTATATGTCCACTAAAAAACAGAATCTTAACCCATACGTGTTCTTGTCAAAAATTCTTTTTCAAGTTTTGAGCGAGTCTCTTTGAATAATTCCCTGATCCTGGTTTCATCGCACAATTGTTCATTTTCACTGCATTCCCCTTCTTCCTTACATTCCAATGCCAGCTTAATGGCCTTTTTTTCAAGATCAGGCAGGGTTTTTCCAAGTATTTTTTTTAGCCATTTTTCGTCTTTTATTATTCTTCCGGCAAACATAGAGGGCAGGACATTACTCTCTATTGATTCAAGCCTTTTCCTTGCAGAGATCATTGCCATAAATCTACATATTAGTTTATCCGGATATAAATCTAAACCTTATCTGCACCAGTGACATACACAAGTCAAATTACATTAAAGAGTTCTGCAAAGAAATGGACTACTTTAACAATAGTAACACTAATCTCCTGTTTGATGCCGACTCCCTCGTAAGAAATATCTCCATTTATAAGCGCTTCGTTCGTTTCTGCGACCGGATCGTCAGAGTTCCTGATCCTTTGCACTACAGATTCATTCGAAATTAATCGAAGTGTGGGATTCTCAGGTTCACCGCTCTCCAATTCAGTGATATATCCATCTGGACCAGTAACTGCTGATAGCTCAATATTTTCCCCTGGTTTTTCGATAATGATGTGGATGACCTGCCCGCCAAATACAGATTCAATAAGAGGGATTTCAGGGATTATTTCATTCACATGGGGATTATAGATATTCAGGAAGAAATGTATAACTTCATCATCGGTTAATTCAGAAGCCACCGGGGCACAAAAGAATGACATTAATAAAATGATCAACATTGAAGTCCAGACTATTCGAACCATATTCTAACCCACCATGAATTATAATAGCTAATTATATTTTACAGTATTCCCGAATAAGGTTGACGATTGGAACTTCAATTTATTTTATTGCTTTTTTTCACAATGCACATTCATGTGAGCATAGCTAAATGGATATTCCTGTACCCATCCCGTACACAGCAGATTAGCCTTCCCACGTTCCTCAATTTAATAATATGCTGAAGCATAAATAGTTGAAACACGATTAGTATAATCATGTGTCAACAGAACAGGAAAACTCACCTTCCGAACATAAGCCCTAATTACTGACTGCCAACTACTACTTACCTCATAACACAACAGACCGGTCAGGCCAAAAATCAACCCTAAGCAAACAGCGGTTCTGCAGAGCTTATTACTTCCTGCCTGTAACTATGACTGATATCCGGTGATGTCCAAATATCCACACTACACCCGAGTAGTAATGTCAAGTCAATCTTGATCTTACCCAATTTGATCAGCCCGGGTATACGGTTCGGTTCGAATTCAACAAGCATATTGATATGATCAGCCGATATACCATTCCATTGACTGGGGGAATCAATAATTGACAGGATACGAATATAATTTTTCCTGCAGAACTCTGAAAGCTCTATTCTGGGGATTTCAGTAGTAAATTTATTGTACATTAACTCACTCCCACAACATTGTAAATATAAAATTTACATTTATATAATAACTCACATTTTTTTTCTTCATTTAATTACTTAACTTCATGATATATAATATTTTTTGAACGGTATTGATAACGTACAATCACAGAGAGAAAAATGACCTAACCCCGTGTAATAAAATCAGGCTTCATCCTGGCCCTGGCCAGCCTCGGCAGTTCTCCCCATACCGCAAACCCGTCATCCTTGATCACCATTGCACCCTGGATGGCATGCACTCCCCTGACCACATCAAAGGCCACCTCAAGCTCGCCCTCATCCGGCACAGCATTGCCCAGCGCCGTAGCTGCCGCATCCGCAAGCGAGACATCCCCGGATACCACAAGGGCGGCATCAGCAGTCCCGAAACTGATAGACGGCCCCACCGTACCCGATGAAGTGCAGATGCCCTGGATAGCGTCACCAGGCTGCACTTCAAGCCCCAGGTCCTTTATGGAAGAATTGCCGGCAAATATACCAATTAACAGGGGCCGGTCAGTAAAAAGCGCAATATCCCCCCCATTGTCCACAAAGGCATAAGTAGCTCCTGCCTCCACCATGGCCTCCACAGCCATCCATGCAATGGTCCCGGCCACAGCACCCATGGGCCCGATGCCTACTGACCTGCATGCCCCTGCCATCCTGCGGACAATATCAGGGGCAGAGTCCGGCACATCATAGGGTTCAAGTGTGATCCTGAAGAATGGGTCTGAGTTGATATAACCCTCCAGGAGGCTTCGCTGTTTGCGGATGACAGCCCTGGCTATCTCGATATACTCTTCCCTTTCAGCGCCCAGTGTTACAATAGTCTCTTTCAACCTGTAGTGAACCCGCAAAAAAGCATCACTTTCCTTGTTTATGCATATAAACTTCCATATGTTTATCTACCTTAAATATAATTCCTTAACCATGAAGGTAGTGCGGGACCCCATTCACGGTTATATCGAAATGGATGAACTGGCACTGGCAATTATCGATACACCACAGATGCAGCGGCTGCGCAGGATCCGCCAGCTCGGCCTGTCACATCTGGTCTATCCGGGAGCTAACCATACCAGGTTCGAGCACTCCCTGGGCACGTATCACCTGACATGTCAGCTACTTGAGCACATTGACCATGACACACCCGATGAGATCAGGGTCGCTGCACTGTTGCACGATGTAGGGCACGGCCCATTCTCCCATGTCACCGAAGACCTGCTCAGGCAATATACCAGGCACGGGCATGATGAGATATCACATATACTCAGGCAGCCTGAACTTGCAGCCATCCTGGATGAGTTTTCGATCAAGCCATCCAACATCACCGCCCACATCAGGGGTGAGACCCAGATCGGCAGTGTACTAAACAGCGAGATCGATATGGACCGTATGGATTACCTGGTACGGGACGCCCATTATACAGGTGTGGCCTACGGCGTCATCGATCTGGAAAGACTCATTCATTCCCTTAAATTCCATGAGGAAAAATTCGTGATCGAACCAGGGGGCCTGCAAGCTTGCGAAAGCTTATTGGTGTCCAGGTTTTTCATGCACCCTACAGTATATTACCATCATGTAAGCAGGATTGCAGAGACCATGTTGCTGCGAGCCTGCCAGGCTGCCATTTCCGAAGGGGCACTGGACACTGCCGGGCTGCAATCCATGGATGACGGCATGCTGGAAGCCGGGTTAATGGATGCTGGCGGCTATGCTGCCGAACTAATGGTCAGGATACGGGAACGCAAACTCTTCAAGCGCTCACTGTATGCCAGCCTGACATCAGTAAATATGGAAGTGGTGGAGCGTTACCGCAACAGCCCAAAACGACTTGAGCAGGAACTGGCAGAGGAAGCGGGCGTACCTGCCGGATATGTGGTGGTGGATATACCAGGGATGCCGGATATGACTGAAATGAAGGCCAATATCGTGTTCAACGGCAGGATGGTACGGCTGGACGAGGCATCACCCATAGTACGCAACCTGGAGCAGGCACATATGGATAACTGGAGACTGGGGATATATACACTGCCCGAATACAGGGAGCAGGTCACTACTACTGCCAGTGATTTCTTCCAGGTTAAAAAGGATACCAGGCAATTGAACCTTAGCGAGATGCTGGGCAATTGAATGTGGAATTATCTATTTTATTAGGGCACCCAAAACCATCCTGGTATTTATCACATATATTTATGTACAATTAGATAAAACTTAATAATAGGTTTGCTTCCAGGATCAGTGGAGAACTGGGTGCGGAACTTAAATGTGCTTATATGCTGGCAATAAGAACTGGCAGGCAGAACACATTGAACAAGAGGTGAATATAAAATGGCTGAATCTAAAGTTTCTAAGGAAGAACAAGATAGACTCAAGAAGTATGATGCACAAGTGAGAGCCAGAAAAGCTCCGAAACCCAAGGCTTAAAAAATCAAGCTTGAAAGTGTTTTAAAAGTCGATTTGGGTTTTGTAGAAAATTTTAAATATGGAAATCCTGTAAATAACACATATTATCTGTCCAGATTGAATGATGTGAAATTTACAGGACATTCTTTTTTTCAGGAAAATATTTTCCTGATTCACATCTTCATAAAGCCTAACTTTTATATAATTATTTCGCAGGTTGCTAATGGGATGAGCGATTACTTAAAACGATATCCTTATATATTGAATCGTGCTACTATGTCACACACTAACATAATAAGGTGAACTAATGTCAGAAATAGGAAAGAGTATCAGAATAGAACGAATATTGGACAGGCAGAGCAGGAATATGGTAATAATACCAATGGACCACGGCATATCAGTAGGCCCTGTGACCGGGCTGGTAGATTTGCCAAAGATGGTCGATAAGGTTGCCGAAGGTGGTGCCAATGCGGTACTACTCCAGAAGGGCATGGCAAAGCACGGACACAGGGGTTATGGGTCTGATGTGGGACTTATCATCCACATGAGTGCATCAACTGCCCTTGGACCCGATCCCAATGATAAGGTACAGGTCTGTTCTGTAGAAGAGGCCATCAAACTGGGTGCGGATGCTGTCAGCGTTCATGTTAATATAGGCAGCGAAACAGAATCCAACCAGCTTGAGAATCTGGGAAGCGTAGCAGAAGACTGTGACTTCTGGGGTATGCCCCTGGTGGCCATGATGTATCCCAGGGGAAGGAACATCGCCGATCCCAATGACCCTGAACTGGTAGCACATGCCGCACGTGCAGGGGCAGAACTGGGAGCCGATGTGATCAAGACCAACTATACCGGTGACCCTGACACATTCAAGGACGTTGTTGCCGGATGCCCGGTCCCTGTGGTCATGGCAGGCGGTCCCAAGACCGAGACCGATGCCGAGTTTTTAGAAATGATCCGGGGCTGCCTGGATGCAGGTGGCAGGGGCGTCGCCATAGGTAGAAATGTATTTCAACATCCCGATCCAACAAAGATGACCAGGGCAATCACCAGGATAGTGCATAACAATACAAGTGTGGAGAAAGCCCTGGAGGAACTGAAGTGAACGTTGATAAGACATTATGGATAAAAGCAGATTCCGGGGACTGGGATGACCGGAAACAAATGATCACTACCGGACTTGAATCCGGAGTAGACTTCATCCTGGTCAATGAAGACGATATTCCCCTGGTACGGGAACTTGGCAGCATAAAAGTGGCTGCATTTGCCAGGGACGGGGAAGGGGATGCAGATGTCTTTGTTGTGGGTAAGAACAGTGAAGGCGACGGAACACATCCATTACCAAATGACCTGTCCGGAAGCAGGGATATCAACCTGGCTATCCAGTTGAAGGACAAGGGATTGGCCACAGCCGGATATGTAGTGATCCAGGATAAACAGTACGAAGAATTTGCTGCCGAACTGGGCAAGGTCTGTGATTATATCATTGTAGTGGGAACGGACTGGAAAGTCATCCCGCTGGAGAATCTCATCGCAGCCCTGCAGGAACTGGACGTTAAGATCATATCAGGTGTCAGGGATGCAGAAGAGACCATAGTCGCATACGAGACAATGGAACACGGTTCTGACGGGGTGCTCCTGGATACCGATGACCCATCTGAGATCAAGAGAACGGTTAAGGCTGTAGAGCAAACCGGGTCTGAGGAAATGCCCCTCAGTGTTGCCACAATCACAAAGGTCAAGCCTGTTGGAATGGGGGATCGTGTCTGTGTGGACACTTGCTCCTTAATGACGCTGGGTGAAGGTATGCTGGTTGGCAGCCAGTCCAACGGCCTGTTCCTGGTACATTCCGAATCAGAGGACAGCCCCTATGTCGCAGCCAGGCCATTCAGGGTGAATGCGGGTGCGGTCCATGCCTATGTCAAGGTTGGTGACAAAACACAGTACCTCTCAGAACTTAGTGCAGGGGATGAAGTGCTGATAGTGGATTCCAAAGGACGCCAGAAGCCTGCTATTGTTGGAAGGGTAAAAATCGAGAGAAGACCCATGCTGCTTGTTGAAGCCAGGGTAGATGATTCTATTATCAAGACCATACTCCAGAATGCAGAGACCATCAAACTTGTAGGGAAGGACGGAAAACCCATTTCAGTAGCCGCCCTGAAGGAAGGCGATGAAGTGGTTGTCAATTATGAGGACACTGCCCGGCATTTCGGAATGAAGATCGAGGAAACCATTATTGAAAAATAATACGGTACAGAGGAATGGTACAGATAGGACATGTTGACCTGGGGCAGGGCCCTGGCATAGTGGCTGCCATTGGCGCTGACCCCATCCAGATTGCCAGTAAGGCCAGGTCAATGGGTGCCCACATCCTTGAAGTAAGGATAGACCTGCTGGGGATAAAGGATACAAAAGAACTCTTACTACTGCTGGATGAATTACATGAACTAGTCGGCCTGCCCATCATAGTCACCAACCGCTGCCAAAAGGAAGGTGGACGTTGGGACGGTAGTGAGGAGGCCAGGGTGGAACTGCTTATGTCTGCACTGACCAGGGTGGATGCTGTGGACGTGGAACTATCGGCTCCCCTGCGCAACAGGGTGGTGGATGCGGCAAGATCATTGAACAAGGTATTGATAATCTCGTCCCATGATTTTAAGGTCACACCCCCTGCCAGTGTTATGACGGCTACCCTTAAACAGGCCATGGACGACGGGGCAGATATTGCCAAACTCGCAGTGACCCCAAACAGCACCGCTGATACACTGGCCCTCCTTACAGTCACACAGGAAGCGGACTTTCCTGTGAGTACCATTGCCATGGGAAAACTGGGAAGCCATACCAGGGTGGTGGCACCCATCTATGGTTCTGTGCTTACATACGGCGCAGTGGAGGATGCGGTGGCACCGGGCCAGTTGAGGATAGATGAACTGAAACACTGTATGGAGATGCTGATATGAAAACAATATTTGCGGTGTTCGGCGACCCTGTAGAGCACAGCCTGTCACCTGTTATGCACAATGCTGCCTATAAGGCCCTGTGTATGGATTGTGAATACCACAAGTTCAGGGTCACCCTGGATAACCTTGAAGGTGCTATTAAAGGTGCCAGGGCCATGGGTTTTGGTGGGCTCAACCTTACCATTCCACTTAAAGAGAAAGCACTGGGGATCGTGGAGCCGGATACTATGGCACAGGCTATCGGGGCAGTGAACACTATAAAGTTTTCAGGTGATACCATTGCTGGTATTGCTGGCATTACCGGCATTGTCGGTCATAATACTGACGGCATCGGTGCAGTGAAAGCCTTAGTAGCATCTGGTGTGGATATCCCTGGTAGCAGGGTATTGATACTTGGTGCCGGAGGTGCGGCCAGGGCCGTGGCCTACCAGCTGGCAAAGGATGGTGCCAGGGTAACTATAGCAAACAGGACACTTGGAAAGGCACAAGAGCTGGCTGGAAATGTCAGGTCAGTGGGAAATGCCAATGGTACGGGCCTGGAAGAACTGCCGAAACTAACAGCAGATGCTGATATTATAATAAATACCACATCAGTGGGGATGCATCCTGACACTGACCTGACCCTGGTCACTGCAGATATGATGCATACCGGACAGGTGATATTCGATATCGTGTACAGCCCGCTTGAGACCCGCCTGCTCAGGGAAGCAAAAAAAGCCGGTGCAATCACCATAGACGGTATCAAAATGCTTGTACTACAGGGTGCTGAAAGTTTCAGGATATGGACCGGCATCGAACCACCTGTCGGCGTGATGGAGCAGGCAGTACGGGACGTACTTGGAAGGAAATAATAGTGGATGAAATGTATCCACTTCAAATCTAAGGGTAATTTAAAAATTATTAGACAGGATTTACAGGATCGACAGGATATACTGCAACGTCAACATCCTGTAAATCCTGTAAATCCGGTCAAAATACCATACTTTTTGAAGTGGATACGATGAAATAGCAGTGGATGAAATAACGGTAGATAATATGAAGATACTGATCATTGGCGGCACAGGCGAGACCGGGCAGTGGTTCACCTGGTTCTACAAAAAACACGGATGGGATGTTACGGTATGGGGTGCAAATAAGAGGAAGGATATCGCTGAAAGACTTGGCGTGCCCTTTGCCGATGACCTGGATAAGGAGTTGGCACTGTCTGATGCAGTAATGGTATCTGTCCCAATTGATCTCACCGAACAGGTGATAACAGATATTGCACCGAAAATGAAACCGGGCAGTTTGCTAATGGATATTACTTCGGTCAAGACCATGCCCGTGCATGCTATGCAGCAATATGCACCTGATGGTGTAGAGATACTTGGCACACACCCCATGTTCGGTCCCACCATTCCTGACCTGCAGGGCCAGATCGTTATACTGGTGCCTGTTGAAGGACGAAGTGAACACTGGCTGCCTGTGATCCGCTCATTGTATGAAAAGCAGGGTGCCCATATCGAATTGGCAACCCCGCAAGAACATGACCGGATGATGGCTGTAGTGCAGGGTTTGACCCATTTTGCATACATCTCCATCGGTGCTGCCATGGCCGAACTGGACTTTGACGTGCCCGCATCCCGCAGGTTTATGAGCCCGGTCTATGAGATCATGCTGGACTTTGTAGGCAGAATACTGGCCCAGAACCCGTACCTTTATGCCATGATCCAGATGAACCCGGAAGTGAAGGCTGTCCACCGGGCATTCATGAAGGTGTGCGAGGATATGTCAGATAAGGTCAACAGTAACGATACCCAGGGTTTTGTGGATATTATAAAGCGATCAGCGGTCCATTTCGGTGACACCCAGGCTGCACTTGGACGTTCTGACAAATTGATCAATAACAAGATATCGGAATTCCAGGAACTGATCCATTCCATTGGTGAAGAGCGGGGACTGCGTCACCAGTATTCGGGAGTGACCCATATCGGCACGGTCAGGAAGGTTACACCCCTTATGGTGACTATTGAGCGGGGAGGCAGGGAGGTCGAACTCAAGATTGAGAATACCCGCCTGCTGCATATGGATGAACTGCTTGAATGGAAGAAGAACAACCTTGACCACTCAAGTCGGGATGTATCCGCATTCATACCACACGGTGCCAGACCAGAGATTATCAAAGATATCATTTCCCAGGTGGACGGTGTAGTTTCAGTCAGGGTAATTGATGTTTATATTCACCCTAACAGCGACAGTACCAGCGTAACTATCAGGATCACCATCAGAGGTGACCTGGATGCAGGGGATGTCCACCGGAAAGTAAATGACCTGCTGTCGGGCATAGGGTGTACATTAAGGTAATGCAGGTTCGATGTGGTAACTGTAAATCTTATAATGCTGCAATTTGGTAACTACGATTACCAAATATTAGTCATTTTGTATCCACTTCAAAAAGCATGGTATTTTGACCGGATTTACAGGATTTACAGGATGTTGACGTTGCGGTATATCCTGTCGATCCTGTAAATCCGGTCTAATAATTTTTAAATTACCCTTAGATTTGAAGTGTATACGTTATTTTGGTAACTACGATTACTAAATATTGGTTATTTTGTATCCACTTCAAAAAGCATGGTATTTTGACCGGATTTACAGGATTTACAGGATTTACAGGATGTTGACGTTGCGGTATATCCTGTCGATCCTGTAAATCCTGTCTAATAATTTTTAAATTACCCTTAGATTTGAAGTGGATACGTTATTTTGGTAACTACGATTACCAAATATCGGTTATTTTGGTAACTACAATTACCAAATATCGGTTAATTTGGTAACTACGATTACCAAAATGTTTATCATTTGGTAATTGTAATAACCAAATGTGAGATTTGAAGAGCTATCAAAGGAAAATCTATGGTGGAAGTTTGGCAGCGAGTTCCAGAGATATGACCGCCACTTGAGGGAACTAAGTGAGGCGTTTATAGAATTTAAAAGAAAGCCTATCGATCTGCAAAGCGGCAACATTTACATAATAAGAGGTATGCGGCAGATAGGTAAGACCACTTATATAAAGCAGACAATCCTTAGGCTGCTTAATGAAGGCACCGATCCGCAAACAATATTATTTATCTCATGTGACCGGCTTTCATCAAGAAAAGAACTTCATAATCTGGTATCAAATTTTCTACAGCAAAATATGGAATCATCGATATTATACATTTTTCTGGATGAAATAACATATTTAAAGGATTGGGTGCTGGAATTAAAAACCATTGCCGATGGGAATTATATTGATAAGTTGATAGTAGTCGCAACAGGGTCAAATCCTATCAAGTTGAAAGAAAAAACCGAACGGCTTCCCGGAAGAAGAGTGGAAGGTAATGAATACTACTTCAAACCCTTGAGTTTCAGGGATTTTGCCCTGCAATCCATCGAAAGAATAGCAGAATTCACTACATCCAAAGAACTGGCAAATGCCTTGAAAAAATCGAAGGATGCCATTTTAGATAGCAAAATCGATATGGATAATTTTAACATTTCTACAATCAAGAAGGCCTTACCATATAAAGAGGAACTTGATTGGCTGTTCGAAATATACATCCTGACCGGGGGTATCCCTCTGGTTGTGAATGATTACCTGGCTCAAAAATATATTCATGAATCCGGGAATATTGATGGTAAAATATATGAAACATTCATCAGGCTTATACTCGGAGACATTACTAAGCTGCGAAGAAGTGAAACCACAGCAAAAGAGGTCCTGAAAAATATTGCAACAAAATACAGTACGAGATATAGTTATACAACTTTGGGGAAAAGTGCAGGCGGCATTGTACACCAGACTATTATTGAGTATCTCGAACTGTTCCAGAACTCCCTTTTGGTAGATGTGCTGAGTTCCTACGATTTCACTAAAAAAACTCCCAGATTTAAAGGTGATAAGAAAATATATTTTTCAAATCCATTCATTTTTTACAGCATCAATTCGCTATTATCTGGTGAGGACGGCTTTAGTGCAAGCAAGGAAATTGTATCAGGAAATAAGGATGTACTAATTGAAGGTATAGTGGAAAACCATCTTGCCCAGACAAAGGAAATTCCATATCTCAGGGAATGGAATACTTATTTGTGGTTCTATTATACTACTCGTACCGGTAAAGAAATAGATTTCATTTACAAGGGTGATGGGTATCTTGGAATCGAGGTGAAATATAAAGAAGAGGTTAATACGCAGGAAATTACGTGGACCCCTGAAGTCAAGATGACAATTGTGCTAACAAAAAACCAGTTTGAAATTCATAAAGACATATTGTTTATACCAATTTCTGTTTTCCTTGTATGTACGGATAAATCACAAAAAACACTGTGAATGGAGTTTTTTTATCTTCAACAATCAGATTTCAGTTCTCATTCCATTTTCTACGGTTTTTGAAATATTAGACAGCCCCCCTCCTGTGAAAAGTTGATAATCTATTTAAATGTTGGATACTATGACTGGTAATAGAATGGATTCAATGGCAAAAACGCCAACAATGGGTTATACTGACGCTTGAAATAAAAATGCCTGACGTGCCTGTTATATTATTCTAAACCCAAATAAAAGGTGGAAAACAATGAGTAAAGTGGTCTTGATTGATTTTTATGCTGATTGGTGCGGACCCTGTAAGATGCAGGATCCGATCATAAATAAATTAAAAGGAAAGTTCGCAAACTCAGTAGAGTTCAGGAAAGTCGATGTGGATTCAAACATGACTGTATCAAGCAAATATGGTATTCATGCCGTACCTACTCTTGTGATAGAGAAAAATGGGGCGATTTTTAAGAAATATGTGGGCGTTACCAGGCCTGATGTGCTGGAAAAGGACCTGAATGAGGCATTGAAATAAGTTTTTAAACCCACAAAACCGGAATGAGTGAATGGTTCAATCAATAATGGCAAGTATGGGAGTATCCCCCATGAGGCTAACCAATACCCGTGGTAACTACAGGCCCCACGTATTCCTGTCATTTGATGAGCATGTTTTTGCTATCGACACCAGCCGGACATTCAAGAAAGACCTCGTACAGCCTGATGCATATCTTATTACCCATGCCCATTCCGACCACAATGGCAAATCTGCAATGCTATCCCCAAATGCTGTTTGCTCGGTAGAGACCGCCCTGGCGCTGGAGATCCGCTTTGGCAAGGAATACAAAGGCAGGACGTTCAAGCTGGGCGATACCATTGATATTAACGGAATTGAAGTATCCACTCACCCTACCCACCATACCATCGGGTCAACTGCCTTTTCATGGGAGAATGAACAGGGCACCAGGATACTGGTCACAGGGGATGTAAAGGATTCGTCGCACCTGCCTGATTGTGATTTTCTTGTAACAGAGGCTAATTACGGAGACCCGGCTGACCCGGCCTGTTATTTCGAAGATGATGTGGTTGGGCTTGAGCAGGTGATAGGGGATAATGTAGCTCTCGGAGCCTACGCCTTCGGCAAGGCACAGCGGGCGGTAAGCCTGGTACGCAATGCGGGCTGGCAGGATGCAATATCCATGGACAGCAAGGGGTATAACCTGACCAAAGGCCTTATGAACGACTGCGGACCCCTTAACGAGATACTGGAGTACAATGGCAGGCATGAGGGTATGGTTATCGTACCGCCATGGGATTTGGGAAAACTACCTGGAAGTATGAAGAAATATGTACTCACAGGCAGACGGGACTACTACTACCCAGCCATACATATTAGCGACCATATGGATGTGACCGGGCTTGTGGATATGGTAACAGGACAAAAGCCAGAGGCTACACTGGTATATCACCCTGGTGGGGACAGGCCATCAAAGATGGCCGAACATTTAAACAAGGTTGGATGTCCGGCTGTGGCACTGAGTGAATTGGATCGATAATCTGTTATGAACGCGTTGGTGCAACCTTCTGATGTGTTGAGTGGGATGTTTGACCTGGTGGCCTTGGTGTGAGGGAAAAGAAACAGTATAATTATTTTATATATTTTTTACTGAAAAATTACCATTGTTGTTGGATATGAGCCAATATTGAACTTTTAAACTTCTTCTGTTTCTACAGGTGTAATTTCATCAATTTTACAAAACTGTTTTTAGAACTTATTACATCATCATTATTATAGTAATGATGTACACAAAGTTATATACATTCCGGTCAGTATACCATATAATATCATTATCATTGTGATGATGAGGTATTAAAAAATGGAATTAAATTCTTTAAAAAAAGCATGCTTTGAAAAACGGGTTTTGATAAAATATGTTAATATAATTGAAATAATCATTATAGTAATTATTACCCAACTATATCTCCCCCAATTTCATTTTTTAGATTTAAAAGGAGGTTCTGGTGAAGTAATTGAATACCCAACAATACTGGGAATAGTCAATAATTCCTTAAGTATAGATGATCATCCGGAAAATATGGACATACTAATAGAGATGCCAGAATTCGAAACTGATTTAAGGCTAATGGGAAAGTTGAACCGGAATAACCACATTTTATATCCAAAAGATGCATCGTCGTATATTATACCTGAAAATGAAGTGGTAACATGGTATGCAGAAAATACTGTTTTAACAGATGATGCTTTATTGTGGAAACATAATGGAAGTGCAGTAGAGTTTAATTATCAAGCAGATGACAATTTGTTCAATTATCCTCAAGATGGTGATATGTGGCAGAACCCTGATTATTATTTAGCAAATGGTGCTATAGGCGATTGTGAGGATTTTTCAATGGCATTTGCTTCAATACTGGAGGCAAAAGGAATTTCAGCTGAAGTCGTTGGGGTGACTTTAATAAACGACAGACTGCACTGGGTGGTAAGATATTACTTTAATGACCAGATCAATTACGCTGATATTAATCGAAATAATGTCATAATCTGGCAAAATTCAAATCCTACTATAGATGAAGAATGGGTTATAGTAGATATAGATGGCATACATCCAACAAGCTAAAAAAATAGGGCTGATGCAGCCCCATTTAGTTCTTTTTGCGCAATAACTGCACTGCTATCAACAAGACCAAAACGCCTGCAAATAGACTAAATCCAGGCATCCCTTTCTCTTCAGTTGGTGTCGTGGCTGTGGTTTTCTCTGCTGTTACTGCAGGTTCTGCAATAATGTCTTCGCCCCCGGATTCCCCCATAGTCTTGCCTGTTACAGCAAATGGCGAGAATCCTGGCGTTTCAGCTTCTAAGTGCAAGTATTCCACATCTTCATGTACCCATTTTGTTACAAGTTGGTTCCATTTTCCTTTGCTGTACCTATGCAACATAATTGTAGACCCATCTATATCATTTTCAGCTATCCATGATTTAGCAACCTTTATTCTGATAACCGCGTTTGCAATATTCTTATCTGTTGCATAATCATCACCAACAAGGATGTTCATATACTGGTAAACTTTACCTGGGGGTGTGCTTGAAACTAATGTGGATTCATCTTTTAGTGTTTCAACGGTAGCAATTACATATCCGGCATTTGTTTTTCCATCAAATTTGATAAATTCAATACTGTTTGCATCTTCTTTGAACTGGAATGTGACCGTTGTACCTTTAGCGATATATTTTCGTACCTTTTCTTTTACTGCGATGTTTTCAAATGCTTCGCCAGAGGCTTTACCTCCACTTATACGAGCATGGTCCCCCCCTCCATCTGTTGTAGGTGTGCGGTCTGGTTTTGGTCCTGTTGTGAAGTCCCAGATGTAAGGCGCTGCCAGAGGATTGCCAGCCAGGTCTTCTGCTTGTGTTCCGATGGTAACCTCATATGTTGTGGAATATGCAAGTTCAGCGGATGGAGTAAATGTCATCGTATCGCCAGCCCAGCTGAATGTTCCTGTAACCGAAGAATCATTAATAGAGAAGGCATCTTCTACTAAGGTCGTATTCATCGACTCGTCAAACGTTACGGTTATCACATTCGTTACTGGAACATTTGTTCCGGTTGGAGTGTTACCGGTTACGGTGGGGACTGAAGCTTCAGTCACCAAGGGTAAATAATCTCCACCGTTTGTTATATTTCCAGAGGAGTTATATGGTATCAGTGTATCTCCAAGTCCATCTCCGTTCGAATCCACACCAGCATAATCACTCCAGTAGTTCCCCCCAAGATAAGATCCACCGATTATGTTCGGTCCAGCCTCATTTGTAACAGTAACATTCCAGATGTTGTTGTTGTTTTTACCTTTTTTATCGTTAGCGTTATTATCGTCGCAGGCATTGTTCGTATTATCAAAGTAATTGTTGTAGATGAGGTTCCCACTAGATCCATTCAGGTAGATACCCCAGTTGTTGTTCGAAGTCACAGTATTACCTGTTTGGTTGTTATCGTTCGATCCACCTAGGTAAATACCGCT
>Ga0255457_1029_pt1 | contig 31761 bp, 32 predicted proteins | sample ANMaggQBNCT02L10_FD_182650 | JGI IMG/M metagenome (GOLD analysis project Ga0255457, IMG submission 182650) | Sediment cell enrichment communities from methane seep in Santa Monica Basin, California, United Staets - ANME aggregate JGI... | ecosystem: Environmental > Aquatic > Marine > Cold seeps >...
TTGGTACTATCAAAATAACCGCAGATGAACGCAGATAAACGCGGATACGCCACCTGAAAATCTGTGTTCATCTGTGTTTATCTGTGGTTTCATAATATTCACAAACACGAATTGTAACGGCCTCATTATTGTTACTGTTTTTATCAAATAATGTATACCTTTTTACTCATTTCCTGTTGGGTCAGCCTCAGGCCTCGTGTCTGGCTGGCTGCACTAGGATACGTGGCAGCTACATGAACAGGGTGGGGTTTTTGATGCTGCTGATTGCAGACTGGATGCGGTTATCTCGATGCCTTCGGGCGTGTTCAAACCCTATGCATGGGTGCCTACTAAAAAAGACTGGTTCTATCATATAGGGGCTGATGAATTCAGTCTGGGTGATAAGCGGACATTTACTGATGGGAAGGGAGATATGTTACATTATTCTTCAAATGTATCCACTTCAAATCTATGGGTAATTTAAAAATTATTAGACAGGATTGACAGGATCAACAGGATACGAGGCAACATTAATATCCTGTAAATCCTGTAAATCCGGTCAAAATACCATGCATTTTGAAGTGGATACCTTCAAATCATGTTCCAACTAGTTGATCAACTTTATCTTTGAGCTTTTGCTTATATTGTTTCAAAGTAAATACCCTGATTGTTTTCAATCTCCAAGGTGCAATATGTTTAATTATCGAAGTACTCAATGAAACAATAGGCTTTGTTGTACCATCTTCTAATTGAATGTATATTGCCTCTGACATTTCATCGATTGTATCATTTATTCTTTCAATATCAAAATATGGTGTCAATTTAGAAAATCTTACATCAGGCGCATCAAAAAAAATCCATTTTTTTGGAATATCTCCAAAATCTTGTGTATCAAAATTATCCATGATATGTTTAGTTAGCGTATATTTTGGCAAAACCTTTTCTTCAGAAAAATCTATTAAGTCTTTTACCTCATAAGCCTGATTCAGATGTTCTCTTGTCAAAATCATTTTAGCAATCTGTTTCAGATATTGATTCGTTTCTTGCTTGGCAGACAGTCTAAGTAATGTAATTAAATAATGATCATCGTAATTATTAAAAAATTCTTCATCTGATTGAATAGTTTCATATTCTGGCACTAAGCCTTCATTTTCCATTTCAATATAAGCAGAACAAACTAATTGATCAAATGACCCTATAGTCTTATGAGAATAAACTTGAGAATACATATAATATCTTGATGTGATGTAATTTTCAACAGCATGAATCGCTTTATGATCTACACATAACAAATTATTCTCATCCACAGAAATCTTTCTTAAAATCTGTTCATAATCGAATTGACCATAGTGTACTCCTGTATTATATGAATCTCGCAATAAATAGTCCATTCGATCAACATCTAACTCGGAATGAATTAGTTGATTAAAGGTCTGATTCAAGCTTTGTCCATTGAAAATTAAACCAATTTCTTTAGAATCATAATTTGAGTTCAATATATCAGAAATACTAAAATTATTTAATACTTTTTTGCCTAAAATTTCATGATGCGAATCATCATATTTTTTCAACATAGGAGTTTCAATCGTATGAGATAAAGGATAATGTCCTATGTCATGAAGAAGCGCTGCAAGTCGAAGTTTTGACAGATCATCTTCAGTAATTAGACTATCATCAATTAATTTTGCACCAATTTTATTAACAAGATGCATTACTCCTAATGAATGCGAAAATCTAGTATGTACGGCTCCTGGAAAGACTGTATATGCCATTCCAAGTTGTTTAATGTTTTTCAGGCGCTGGAATAATGGATGATCTATTATTTCTAGTTCAAGTTGATTGACGCCTATAAAACCATATACATTATCGTAAATTTCTTTTGCAATCATGAATTATACTAAATCGAAACTCAGTAATCGATCCCAACTTTGTTCAATATCTACGTCCTTAAATTTTCCAGGTTTTAATAATTTAAGTTGCTTGATTACTACTTGTTTGTCTTTTTCTTCAATATCAGGAATATAAGCAATATTTTTGATAAAATCAAGTGATGCTAATAGTTCTAGCATATCTGGAGAGTCTTTTAAATCCCCTAGAAAATTTTTAATATTTCGGATTCTTTTTATCTCAGCCGGACTTATTTCTGGAATTTCAGTTGCTTTTAATGTTTCATTTTGATTATGAAACTCAAATGCATCCTTTGTTAAATCCGAACTATATGGGCCATGAATATACCATCCAAATTTGTAGCCCATATTCAAACCCATTCTCTGTAAAAAATAAACAGTTTTTTGGAGTTTTTTCCGATCATCAAAAGTCTGAATATTTGTACCTGATATTTCATCAAGGTATCTCCAGAGTTTATTCGTATTTGTCATTATAAATCCCCTTTTAATTCTTTTTTTTAATTGATATAACATAAATACTACACTATAATATTTTAGTGAATAAACAGGATGAAAGTATTATTAATACCTTTAATGATTTAAAAATTAGTATTTGAGTCCATATATCATCCAAACGCTCCTTCTCCTGCACTGATGCTAGCGCCTGCTCTGTAGTTTAGAGCACAGCCTTCGTAAACACATCAGGATCGCCGCCACTGCAGATCATTGTGCCTTTCTCCTGCCTCCCTCAGTCCCATTAACGTGATCAGATGATACCCCCGCCGGGCATGATCGATGGCAGCTTCTGGATATTCAAATGCCTTAAGACGGCCAGCAGACTAGCACATATAATTATTAATTTCGAGTTGAAAAAATAATAAAAAGTCTAGGCGTTGGAGGCTGTGGTGTATATGATGACCGGGAAGAAATGAGATCTCCATATTCATTTCATTTTGCCATACACTTTTCAAAATCTTTCAGGTCGAAAGCATAATAACCTGCGTTAATAAGCTTTTTCTTTCCATTTCCCTTTATTCTTCGGGCTATAATTCCATAATATTCTGTTCTGTCAGAATTATGCCACCTGACATGCCCGGCTTTTTCTTTCAACCTGTTGATTATAACCAGTGATTCCGCTGCAGTCAGGTCTTTCCATTTCACTTCGCAAAAAAAGATATTGGACCCTGTATCCATGGTTACAATATCTATTTCTGTATCCCTATACCACCATGACCCGAGTTTTGAAAAAGTAAATGGTACAGCCTTCCCGGAGTTCAACAGCCACAGGAATTCCTTTGCAATATCTTCAAATATCCTGCCGAGATAAGGATTCATCCCATTTTTAATATTTTCCAGCACCACATCTCCACGCCCGAGGTCGATCATATCCTCAGCAGGGAAGATGAACCTGAACCAGAATGCAAATGCATTATCCCTGAAAAAATACAACCCTTTTTTAGATCTCACGGAATCTGTAACAGGGATTTCCCTCTTGATTATTCCAAGATCTATCAGCACATTCAGATATTTTCCGACAAGGCTGCGGTCAAGTCCTGTATAATTGATTATCTTACCCATTGTTACACTGCCGCTGGCAATGGACTCAAGGATTGAGAAATAATACCTGGGCTCCTCAAGTTCTTCAAGCAGAATGAACTTGATATCCCTGTAGATGAACGAATCAAATCTCAGGATGTGACGGCCTATATTCCAGTATACGTCGCGCTGGGGGTCTGTTTGTGTGATATACGCAGGTGTACCTCCGAACACACTGTACAGTTCTACAGCGCGTTTCATGTCCCCTGCATAACCTGCCACATCGGTAAAAGGCAGCGCATTGAGTTTTATCTGGCCGGTCCGCCTGCCATAGAGCGGAGCTTTGTATGACATCAATCTTTCCATCATTGAGATGCTGGAGCCCAGGATGATCAGGTAGATGCCGCTGTCCTTGAGTCTGGTATCCCAGTAATCCTGCAATATGGATGGCAGGGCCTTGTCGTCCTTTACCAGATATGGGAATTCATCAAGTGCCAGTATGAATCGCTGCTTTTTAGCCTGCTGGTAGATATATTCAAAGAAAGCATCCCAGTCCTTAAGACCCTGTTTTCTAAGCAGGTCGTCGTTGAAATATTCGGCAAGCAGCCTTGAGTACCGGTCAAGCTGGAGTTTCTTTGATTCTTCCCTGCCTATCAGGATAATGCCTGGATGGTCTGCTGATATGAATTTATTTACCAGTTCGGTCTTGCCGATACGTCTTCTGCCGTAGATTATTAAGAATTCGGCTTTGCTGCTATTGAAGCGTTCTGTAAGGATTTCCAGTTCTTTTTTTCTGCCTATGAAATTCATATACTTTGAAGTAATTTACTTGAAAGTATATAATTGTATATGGTGAGCATGAGAAAATAGGCAGTCTCGGAAGCGGACATTGAATCACTATTTACATCTCGGTCGAATGATCCATGTTATAGTATAATTAATTTCCAACTTTATGCTTGCTATGATAGTATTAATTTCAAGAATGGATTGTATTTGTGATATTTCAGGCGTTGCTGTTGCTGTTGCTGGCTCTGGCTTTGGCTTTGGTTCTGGCACTGTTTGTGTTATGTGAGGACATTTAGTTCTTAATTCTGGCCGATGTTGAAGGATGACATTGGCCTGGTTTTACACTAATGCCCTTTTAGCAGGCTGTCCCAAAACACCCAGATTTTATAACAATTTGTCGATCCCCTCAACCCACCTTTATTCAATAAAAGATATTTTCGCTTTAATTTCAACGAATATTATATAAATCTTCGAATCGGCTTAAGAAAAGACATGTCCTTACTTACAATATTAATTATAAGCTTTCTTTCAGGTTCTCTGATAAAATTCACTGATGATATATCTGACAAAAGCATAATTGCCAATCCTTTTTTTTCCATACCCTTCGGGCTTGCTTACGGTCTATTAATGGGATATTTGATGATGATCGATACCAGTGCATCATACCTTTTTGGCGGTATCGTGCTGGGATGTCTGATAACTGGCAAGATAAACAATACAGGACATTATTTTGGGCTCTCCGGGATACTTATTATTAATTTTTTGTACGTTGATACGCTTTCCCCACTTGTGTTACTGATCGGAGCGATTGCAGCATTTGATGAATTAAAAGACATAATAAAGATTTCAGGACCCTTGAAATTTATTTTTGATTATAGAATGACCCTGAAAATCGGGATATTTGTTTTGGTAATCTTGAATTTCCTTGAATTGAATGCTTTAATAATTCTTCTTGTATTCGATCTTGCGTATATCCTGACCGATTCTTTGACATCGAGGTTCTTCAAATGAAATATGATGTTGCTGTAATCGGTGCCGGACCTGCCGGTTCTTTTGCTGCCAAAAGGCTTGCTCTAATGGGATACAGGACCGTGCTTATCGATCCCTGTGACAACAAGAAAGTCTGTGCAGGAATCCTCACAGCCCAATATGTAAGAGAATATGAAGTAAATGATGATTATATTGAAAGGAAGTTGAAAGGGGTCAGAATATCATTCAAAGATGTCAGTGCAAAAATTAACTACCGCCAAGCAGTTGAATATTCCATTGACAGGCAAGCATACGATAATTTTAATCTTAATGAAGCCCTGGCTGCAAATTCAAGATTAAAACAGGATGCTGTGGTCTCAGTCCTTGAAACCGATCAGTGTGTTGAGATTAAAACAAAATATGATGTATTATTTTCTGACTATGCTATCCTGGCATCAGGTGTGTCAGATCTGGCCAGTCACCTCGGCGGTCCAAAAGAGTATGCATATTGCGTTCAACAGAGAATTGATACTACCCCTGGTGACTATTTTGAAATGGATCTGAAAAAGGATGGGTATTCCTGGATCGTTCCGAGAAAGGATCATATATTAACAGGAACTTCTTCACTGATCGACTATCCTGACATCCCTGGAGATAAAGCCTTGATACCAGTGGGTGGGCCAGTGCAAAGAACATTTTTCAACAGATTATTGTTGGCCGGGGATGCGGGCGGATTTGTTTCCCCTTTCGAAGGGGAGGGTATATACTATGCAAGGCGGTCCGGTGAAATTGCTGCTGAGGTCCTGGCTGGTGTCATGTCAGGTAAGAATGGGATGGAAGATTATGAGAAACGCTGGAAAAAGGAATTCGATTTTTCTGCACTTGATATGGTCTCAGATTTGTTGGCAGATGAATATGTTCTGGAAATGTTTGTACAGGAGATAAGGGATAATGAGAAGTTCAGTATTTTTATAGAGAATCTGCTGACCAAAGAGAGCAAGGATTTGAGTCCATGGGACATATCTTATTTGCTTAAGAAGATTGCAGATTGATACCTGGCCATGTAAGGAGCCCTTAAGGCTTTATTGGAAGGTTGGCCAGGGCATATATACTCTGAGTAATAGGTTAGAATAAAATTAAGCACAAATGTTGTTTTCATTTATCAAACTACGCGATCTTGTATGCCTTACTCTTGGCAACAAAATGACATTTATTGAGAACATTAAACTAATATGGATCAGGATATTGTGTTATTATGAAGGAGTTTGAATCTGACAGGGCCAAAGTGAAGATACCAAAAGGATACCGGATGTCTGTTATCAAACTATATTTCTGGGTGGGCCTTATCTCAGCACTGCTGCTAAGACTGGTGATAATTGCAGACCATTATGGGGATATATATGCACGGGTGCTGTGGTATCTGGGAGTTGTGGGGTACCTGTGGTTCTTTGCGCACAGGTATCATATTGGTAAGCGCAGGTTTGGGGTGATAAGAGACCTGGGATTACTTGAGAAAATTGAAACGCGGGAACCTCTTACAGAAAAGGATTTTGAAGGACTCAATTATGTCATGTGGAGTCTTTCTGTGTCAAAGGAACGGTTGAATTACCTTGTTATCTTTGCGTTTTCGGTGACTGCTATTGTTTTGTCCCTTGCACTGGATTTTGGGATAATTGTATTGTGAGGATGTTGGCAGGGTTCAAAGAGTTCCATTAATGTGATTTTATACTCAAATAAAATTATAAAAATGTGTAAATATTAAAACGATCAAAAAAATATAATAAATATCTCAGGCATTTCCATGATGTAATTTAGATTTAAAAACTGGGAAATAAAAGAGGTAAAGGACATGGAAGTTATTGATGAAGGAATATATGCCCTTGTCAGGCAGAATATATACAGCTCAAAGGAAGCGGTCATCACAGATGCTGTAAGGGCATTGCTTGAACTTAAGCTTGGTCTTAAGATTGAGATAGCAATAAACCTCTATAAAAATAATAAGGTCGGTTAATGGAAAGCGGCCAAAACAGCCGGGCCTGGGATGGAAGAGTTTAAAGATATCCCATCTGCGTAAAATATTAAGATAGAGATCGGTGGGATAAAGGAAGAGAGTAAATAGCGTATAAAGGATGCACTTGACTTTCAAAGATGTAGTGAAAAACAATACCAAGCAACCCAATTAATGTATGGCCTGCCAAAACATAAACCCTATTGCTACCGATTTAGCTGATTATCCATAAACTCCCCAAAATCCAGCAAAGAGAATAATCTGGCCTGTTTTGCATTCATCTCTTCAACTATGACCTCAACTTTCCCACCCGGAGACTTTTTATTATTTTCTGGGACGATTCTAAAAACCGCTGAGAGCGCAAAGGGACGCAGAGTAAAATAGCGAACCTCTGCGTCCTCAGCGTTTAATATTTTTTGCCATGATCCATTTATCCAGAATAAATTAAAAAGTCATGAAGATTAGAGAAGCTGTCCAAGAATTACTTTCAGTGGCAAATCTCTTGCTTATTTTCCGATTTAAAGCTCCAATCCGCCTCCTTTTTCGTTGGATTTTGAATTACTGGACAGCCTCTATACAATAAAAAGTCACGAGTACATAATCTTATAGATCACAATGAAAAAAAGAGCAGGTTCCTGACCACTGTGCCAGAACCTGTATTACCACCTATCAGGGAAATTAGTTCAGTATTTACCTTTCACATGTATAATGAGGGTAGTATCTTTTTTCTCGCTCCATGTGGCATCGAAATGCATTGATGTCCTGAATCCCGTATGGTACTTGAAGGGGATCTGCTCTCCCTTTTTAACTCCACTTTTATTAATTATTGTATGGTTGCCGTCTTTGACTACCAATGTCCAGGTGCCGTTATCGGGTGATTTTATTTCAAAATGACCCTCCATGGTTATTCCAAAGGTGGTCTTGGAAGCACTTGCCGTCCCGTGTCCGTTCTTCACAGATACGGAAATGTCGTTGTCAAAAGAGCCTTTTAAGACCATGGCTTCAATTTTTTCTAAGTGTGTATCACTGAGTCCGGCCTGTACCTTTAGGTCCTGGCTTATAGGCTTTAAGAATTTGTCCAATCCTGCATTTTCAGATATATTATCTACTCCTTTTGATTTTTTTAGCTTTTTATAAAGCTTATATTATGTATTGCAAAGTATATTATTTAACTGTGTTGGTTATTTGTGGGTGACTTTTTAATTTATTCTGTATGAAATAGATCATTGGAAAAAAGATCAACTACCGAGAACATAGGGGCACACAGGGCGTTATTGTTTTCTCTGTGCATTCTGTGGCTATAAACCGTTCCAGGAAATAATAAAATGTCTCCAAGAGCAAAACATATCCCCCCCAACTCCTCCACAAGCAGTTTTATGCAAATCAAATGGTAAGATATCCCATATTCCCAGAGTCTAACCGTGCATCATCTTCGTATAATTCAGTAGTCCGCCAGCCAGGATGATCTCCCGCTGCCTGTCTGATATATCCAGGATGCACTCAAAGCTGCTCGACCCGGCCTGCACAGGTATGGTAGTAGCACCGCCTTCTATCAGTTCCCTGACACCGCTAAACTTCAATGCATCACCCTGCTGTACTGCGTCATAGCCTGCCTGGTCGGCAAATTCCAGGGGCAGAATACCGAAATTCACCAGGTTGGCCTTGTGTATCCTGGCAAATGATTTGGTAATGACCGCCTTCACACCCAGGTACATGGGTGCCAGTGCGGCATGTTCCCGGCTTGAACCCTGGCCGTAGTTATCGCCGCCAATGATAAAACCACCCTGCTTCTCTTTTGCCCTGGCAGGGAAACCGGGGTCGATCTGTGAAAACACATGTTCACTAATAGCAGGGATGTTACTGCGCAGGGGTAGTATCTTCGGGCCTGCCGGCATGATACCGTCTGTGCTGATATCATCCTCAAGTTTTATCAGTACCTCACCTTCAAGGTCAGTTGATAAGGGTTCGGCTTTAGGCAGGGGTTTGATATTTGGACCCAGTATCACTTCAACAGACCCCGGGTCATCTGACGGCCTGATCACCATGGAGTCATCGGTAACAAAATTCTCAGGCCATTCCACCTCCGGGTACTCACCCAGTTTTCTCGGGTCAGTTATCTTTCCGGTAAGGGCAGCTGCCACGCAGACCTCAGGGCTGGCCAGGTATACACTGTCATCCATAGTACCCGAGCGCCCGGACCAGTTCCTGTTAAAGGACCTGATGGATACCGAACTCGAAGGAGGGGATGAACCCAGTCCGATACATCCGTCACATGCTGCCTCCATGATACGTGCACCTGCCGAAACCATGTCAGCCAGTGCCCTGTTACGAATTATGGTCTCCAGCACCTGCCTGGAACCTGGTGTGATGTGCAGGCTCACGTCAGGATCTACCTTTTTACCTTTTACTGCTCTTGCGACCAGCATCAGGTCCTTGTAACTGGAATTGGTACATGAACCGATAATTACCTGCTGTACTGGTGTACCTTCCACCTCAGACACCTTTACAACTGCATCAGGAGAGCCGGGTTTTGCCATCATGGGCTCCAGTTCGCTTAGGTTGACCTCAATGTACTCGTCATATTCTGCATCAGGGTCTGCCGATATCTCATTGTAGTCGTGGAGCCTGCCCTGCATCCTGAAAAATTCTTTTGTTATATCATCGGACGGAAAGAGGGAGCTTGTTGCTCCCAGTTCGGCACCCATATTTGTAATAGTGGCCCGCTCTGGTACTGATAAGGTACTTACGCCCGGACCGTAGTATTCGAAAACCTTGCCAACGCCGCCCTTTACTGTGAGCTGCCGCAGCATCTCCAGGATGACGTCTTTGGCAGATACCCAGGGGTTGAGCTTTCCAGTGAGTTTGACACCAACAACCTTTGGCATTTTCACATAGTAGGGCGCACCGCCCATTACCACTGCAACATCCAGGCCGCCCACACCGATAGCCAGCATGCCTGCACCCCCGCCTGTTGGGGTGTGGCTGTCCGAACCTATCATGGTGTTACCGGGTTTTGAGAACCGCTCCAGGTTTACCTGGTGGCAGATACCGTTGCCTGGTTTTGAGAATTGTATTCCGTACTTGTTAGCAAAGGTCTGCAGGAAACGGTGGTCGTCTGCGTTCTCGAATCCGGCCTGGAGCATATTGTGATCAACGTAGCTGACTGCTAGGGGTACTTTTACTTGTGGGATATCCAGGGCTTCGAACTGGAGGTACGCCATAGTGCCGGTAGCGTCCTGGGTCAGGGTCTGGTCAATTGTTATTGCAATTTCCAGGCCGGGTTTCATCTCGCCTTTGGCGAGATGGGATGAGATTATTTTTTGGGTTAGGTTCATGGTCATAGGGGGGTCACCTGATTAAAAATTGGCTGTATGTCTGATTTTTTAACGTATAGGAAAGTATTAACGCATTTCGATATCGATATAGGTAATTTTCTTAGTTTCAATCAAATCTTTTGACAGGATTTACAGGATATACAGGATTGGATTTGATCCTGTCAATCCTGTCTGAAATTTCCATTTTCTTGTAATATATTACATAGTTTATGCAATTATCCTGTTTTATGATCAACTTGTAAATTATTAGATATCGAAATGGGCATGATGATGAATAAAAAATCTCCAATCATACACTCTTTATTCCCAGGTGCTTCTTCTTAGTGAATTTAGCCAGGTTGACCAGTAAGGGAGTGATACTTTCCACCATGCATGAAACCTCAAGGGGCCCGGCCATCATTGGATTTAAACCAGGGATATCCTTCACCAGATCACTCACCACATTGTTTGCCTCCTCATTGTCTCCGCAGATGAATACATCCATGTCCAGTTTATTATTGATATTGGCAAGCTTTTTTGCAGATACATTGTGGAAAGCGGAAACCAGTTTTACACCGTCAGGCAGCAAACCCTGGATTTCCATAGCCGCACAACCGGATTCAGGTGGTGCATAAAGAAAATGGCCGTTCTTTTTCATCGGCACCACAATAGAGATGATGATCTGGTCCCTAAGGTAAGGTTTGATTGTTTCAATGGTTGACGATACATGCTCATATGGCACTGATAGTACAACCACGTCGGCCCGGTCAACAGCATCCGGATTAACGCATCCTGTGATAGTGCAGGTATCACCCGATTCTTCCAGTATTTTTCGGTATTTATCAGTTGAAGCCAGTGCTTTTTCAAGTTTCCTTGAGCCGACAAACACTTCATGTTTAACGGCCCATCTGAGTGCAAGTCCCTCTCCAATACTTCCGGTTCCGCCAAGTATTGCTATTTTCATAGAATCACACATTCCCAGTATAATTATGTATATAAAATGTTTGTGTAAAAAACAATACCCGAGATTTATAATTTACATATATTGACCCAAAAAAAGATACCCTCACAGAAACTTATAAATAATTAATAATAATCACACTTCAGTAAATGAATCTACTAAAGAAACTCCAGGATATCGTCATCCCATCCCGCATCTCCAATGATCCGGCTGAGTTGTACTGTTATTCCTCTGACGCTTCATACATAACCGGTACACCTGACTATGTGGTCATGCCCTGCACCACAACAGAAGTATCAAAAATCGTTAAACTGGCCCACAGGCAACGCATACCTATCACTACCAGGGGTGCAGGTACGGGCCTTGCCGGAGGTGCCGTACCCTTGCAGGGCGGTATCGTGCTGGATATGAGCCGGATGAACAAGATACTTGATATTGACATCAAAAACCTGCAGGTACTGGTGGAGCCCGGACTCATCCATGCAGACCTGAACCGCTCACTTGAACCCTACGGTTTCTTCTTTCCTCCAGACCCGGGCAGCAGCGAGATGTGTACCCTGGGCGGACTGATAGCCAACAGGGGCAGTGGTATGCGGTCGGTAAAATACGGCACAGTCACTGATTACGTGCTGGACCTGGAAGTGGTGATGCCGGACGGGGAAGTCATCCGTACAGGCGGCAAGGTCATGAAATCTGCATCAGGGTATGACCTCACTGCATTAATGGTTGGTTCTGAGGGCACCCTTGGCGTTATAACAGGAGCCAGGTTGAAGATACACCCGCTGCCCGAAGCCAGGGCGGCAGTACTGGCCCATTTCAATGACCTGGAAGCTGCAGGCAGTGCAGTATCTGCCATAATGGGCCGTGGGTTAGTGCCCTCTGCCTGCGAACTAATGGACAGTACAACCATCCGGGCAGTAAATACATATGATTCCGACCTCAACATCCCTGATTGTGAGGCCCTGCTGCTTATTGAGGTGGATGGTGCACCCTGCAGCGTGGAATCAGATGCAGCACAGGTAGCAGACTGCTGCCAAAAACTTGGAGCGTTTAATATTCGGATAGCCAATTCAGAGTCAGAGATGGAGGAACTATGGGCTGCACGCCGCCTGGCAGGTGCCGCAGTGACGCGACTAAGTCCGGGAAAGACCAGGGTCTATATCGGCGAGGATGTGGCAGTACCCCTGGCCGCCATCCCGGAGATGCTAAGAGAAATACGTACTATTTCAAAGAAACACAGTCTTACTATCATGACCTACGGGCATGCAGGGGACGGTAACCTGCATACGGGCATGGCCATTGATACGCTTGATAAAAAACAGTGGGAAGTGCTGAAACATGCGGCTGATGATATCCACAGGGCGGCCCTGCTGCTGGGCGGCACAGTCTCAGGGGAGCACGGTATAGGCTGTGCCCGCGGGATGTATATGAATGAAGAGCACGGCAGCGCACTGGATGTTATGGTATCTATCAAAAAGGCGCTGGACCCTTATAATATTATGAACCCACAGAAGGTGGGTCTGGAATGAGGGAATATCTCAGGGACATTGTCAAGTGTGTAAAGTGTGGCCGCTGCCGTACGGTATGTCCCTCCCAGCAGGTACAGGGTTGGGAATCATCAGGTGCCAGGGGCAGGATGCTAATGGCACTGGGAATGGCTTTTGGGCTTGAGCCTTCAAATAGTTTGATCACGAGTATTTTGACATGTACTACATGCCAGCAGTGTGTAACTGAATGCCCGTCAGGCGCAGACCCACACCAGGTGACCAGGGCCGCCCGGCGTGAACTTGTAGCACTTGGGCATGCGTCCCCCCACCAGATAGAAATGCAGGAGCGCATAGGCAATACTGGCAACTCGCTTGGTGACAGGTCATCAAGGACGGCATGGCTTACCGAAACCCAGGTTCCGGAGGATTTGGGATATGTATATTTTGCAGGGTGCCTGGCCTCATACAGGTATCAGTCCACTGCGGCGGCTACTTATGGAATACTAAAAAGGTTTAGGGTTGGACTTCTGGAGGATGAGCAGTGCTGTGGTTCGCCGCTCTTCAGGCTGGGGCTGGACGCATCTGATCTTATTGCACATAATTCCAGGCAGATCGAGGTCGCGGGTGCACACACGGTCATTGTTGGCTGTGCCGGCTGCTATTCCATGCTCAAGGAACAATACCAGGGCTTTGACGTGCTGCATTTATCAGAGTTTTTGGCAGAAAGGCTTGATGAGCTATGCACAAGAAGACTTGACATCTCAGTCACTTATCATGACCCGTGCCACCTTGGCAGGGCGTATGGGATATATGATGCACCCAGGAAGGTTATTGAAGAAATATGCACTCTTGTTGAGATGGATACGTCGAAGGAAAAAGCCAGTTGCTGCGGTGGAGGGGGCGGTGTCAGGCTGGGATATCCCGAACTTTCAGGTTCCATGGCAGGGGAGTTAAAAGAGAATATCCCTGCCGGAATAGATTATGTGGTAACGTCATGTCCTCTTTGTTTCAGGAATCTGTCAGATACAGGAGTAGAAATGCTTGACTTGGCAGACCTTGTATGGATGGCTATTGAATAATCAGAGTTTTTCCCAGAACTGCTCTTCATAATCGTCAGGGATATCGCCAAGATCTGTAATGTTTCTCGTTTCTTTGACCTTTAATTTTGTTTTGTCGGCTGCCTGCCTTGGTTGCCGCTCTGGTTTTCCAGTTTCCTTAAGGCTGTTGGACTTTGACCCGGCATCTACGAAGATTGCTACTTTAGTAGAATTTTTACTGGTTGATCTTACCTTGGCTGCATAATTGTCCACTACCGGTTCGCCCTGGTTTTTCCGGTTCGAGGCAGAATAATATCCTACAATACAGTATTCTTCGTTCGATCGCCAATCCAATACGTACATTTGACATTTATTGCCAATACATGGACCAGATCCTGTCTTTGGGCATACTGTGGGAAGTGACATACAATCATATATTGAGTCTACTAATAGATTAAATTATTGAAACGATGGTATCCCTTTCAAATTAAATGGTAATTGACCATATTGCTCGGTATTTTGAGACACAGATTACACTGATTACACAGATTATTAATTGTTGTGAAAATCAGTGTAATCTGTGAAATATATGTCTATATTAATTTTGCACTTTGCCATACTTTTTGAAATGGATACAAACGATGGGTTTTTTAAAAATTTTAGTGTTGGTATAAAACCCGGCTTATGTAGATATGTAACTTCGGTCGGATCTTCTTGCGTTTTGCGAGCCGCTCATCCAGAGCCAGAGCAGAGCGAATTACGTCGCTTACTTCCTGCATTGAAAAGTCACTATTCACATTATTGTACTTTCTGGCTTGACCGTGTTAGGATTTTTGCCAATTACCTAACATTTATAGGGCAGGGTATTAGCATACCTAACGCCATACTTTAGGGGCACCTAAACATGTGGGTGTGTACGCGCATGATGATCATAATTGGTAGAATGGATCGCCTGGAAAAGCAATGTGAACGGGCCTACAAATAATGACCCGATGCGAACATTTTCATAAAAATATAATATATTCTAATAAAAATGCCACAGATCACAACCATAAAACAACCTTAAAAGGTGAAACAGGATGCGTTTAAACGATACAAATCTTTCACAGATGAAAACAGGGGAACCAGTCAGAATTGTAGATATTGGTGGAGGTCACGGGATCAGGCAGAAACTGAACCTTAGAGGAATCTCTGAGGGCAGCATCGTGCGTGTGATATCCACCAACGGTCCGGTCACCATCGAAGTCGATCGAAATGTCCTTTCGATCGGGCGCAGGATGGCACAAAAGATCAGAGTTACCAGGATGTGATTGGGTGGAAAAGAAATTATCTGAGATGAAATACGAAGAAGAAGGAACCGTAACAGATATTGAAGAAACACTACGAAAAAAAGTGGCTGGAATGGGCATCAGGGTTGGCAAGAAACTCAGGATGGTCACAAAGCAGCCAATAAAAGGTCCTGTGGTTGTGGTCGTCGATGAGGCAAACACCTCCCTTGGACTGGACGTAGCAGAGAGGATCATTTTGGAGATAAAATCGTGAAAGTCTTGCTGATGGGACACCCGAATGTGGGTAAAAGCGTATTCTTCAACCGTTTGACAGGGGCGAATGTCACCGAGTCGAACTACCCCGGGACCACGGTTGACTTTACGAAAGGATATATGAAGATTGGTGATGAGGATGCCGAACTGATAGATGTACCAGGTACGTTCTCTCTCGATCCGAAGGATAAAGCAGAAGAGGTTGCTGTGGCAATGCTGCACGAAAATAAGGATGCGAAGGTAATCTGCGTTATCGATGCATCCAAAATAGAACGCGGTGTCTATCTGGCACTGGAAATTCTTGAGCAAGGATATCCAATGGTGATCGCACTCAATATGTGGGATGCTGCAGTTGATAAGAATATCCGGATCGATATCAATAACCTGCAGAGGATCCTTGGCATTCCTGTGGTTCCGACTGTCGCGATCAGCGGCGAAGGGATAAAGGAACTCACAACAAGGCTGAAAGAGGCTAAACCCGTTGAGATCGACGACATTATCAGGAACGCGGGAGGCCTGACATGAAACTGACCATTGATCAGCGCTGGGATCTTATCGATAAGATCGCAAAACAAACCGTTACATTTGGAGAATACAAGCATACCTTAAAGGATGCGATCGGAGAACTCACGATCAAGCCGTTTACAGGCATACCCATTGCGATTGCGGTCATGTATGCTTTCTGGAGTATATTCGGTTCGTTTGCAGGATTTTTCACTGACGGATTCTTTGTAAGACTATTTAATGCGTACTGGCTGCCATGGCTCCAGGAAGTATTCCCGGGACAGGGTGGATGGCTATATGCCATCATGGTCGATGCCGGGGGGATTGAGGGCGGTGAGTTCGTGCTTTCTGATAACTGTCTGGAATCGTTCGGTGTGCTGACCTCGGGCTTATTCGTTGCAATCGGTGTTGTTCTGCCTGCGATAGTCATATTCTACCTGATGCTTGCGCTACTCGAAGATATCGGGTACATGCCGCGACTTGCTGTCCTCATCGATACTATGCTGCACAAGATCGGTCTGCACGGGTATGCGATCGTGCCAACGATCCTCTCGCTCGGGTGCAATGTGCCAGGTGTTACTGCGACAAGAATCCTTGAGACGAAGAAGCAGCGGTTCATCATGATGACGCTCCTTGCCATATTCATCCCATGCGGCGCCCAGATCGGGATTATGCAGGATGTAGTCCCAGGTCTTATGGGCTGGATTCTGCTCTACCTGATTATCGGGTACTTCATCTTCGGTTACATCTTAAACAAGATCGTTCCCGGAAAAGCTCCTGAGTTTCTGATCGATGTGCCACCGTACCGGAGACCGATGCTGAGTAATATTGGAAAGAAGGTGTGGGGAAGGATCACAGGATTTTTCAAGGTTGCAATCCCCTTCGTACTGCTTGGCGCTGCCATAGTGGGCGTTCTCTACCAGCTCGGAGTCATCCGGTTCCTGGGTGATGCGCTCGCTCCGGTGTTTGTCGGCTGGTTCGGCGTGCCAAAGGAGACTGCAGGTCCGCTCATCGCTGCGTTCCTCAGAAAAGACCTTGCGGTTGCGCAACTTTCTGTAATCGAGATGACCGAGTATCAGATGATCACAGCAGTGGTGCTCGTCTCGATCTACTTCCCGTGCGTTGCAACGTTTGCTATGATGTTGAAAGAGGGCTGGAAAGAGCTGCTTGGAGCAATGGCTGTTCTTACAGTGGTCGTATTCGCTTATGGTGGACTGATACATCTGATAGGAATACTCCTGGGGGTGGCATAGATGGCTGGGAAATCATCGGTTGCAGCGATCTATTTTGCCATACTTGGAATCGTAACAACAGCATTCGGGATTGCTGACATACTGGTAACAGCAGGGGCGAGTGAATTCGCTTATGGGATTCTTGAGATATCGGGTGACCTCTTCAGAGGCGGCTGGGGCGGGGTCATTGTACTCTTTGCAGGACTCTTCTACCTTTCAGGCATCAGGAACTTTGATGATATCCATCAGTTTTCAAAAGTTGTGATGGGCAGCATTCTGATCTGGATCATGGCAGGATGCGATATCTTTGCGATGATCACTGAATCGATACCAAGCTGGGAAGAAGAGACTGGACCGTGGTTCAACACACTCGATGGATTCATTGGAACGTATGCACCGCCTTATGCGCCGGCAGTGTTATTGCTGCCATTCTCGCTCGTGGTGGTATATTACATCCGCAAAAGGAAGCAGGAGATCTAATGGTGATAATAGTATGACTGTGATAAAGAAGGTCCTGTCAGGAACTGTGAAAGGAGGTACTATCGATGCGCTCGCCAGAGAGCTGGATATGAATAAATCCACTCTCCAGGCGATGATCGAATTCCTGGAAAATACAGGATATCTGGAAATAACAGGTCTGTACTGCTCTTTCCAGGATTCGAACCTGTGCGTAAAATGCTGCGGCCCTGAAAGCGGTTCGCAAACAAAGATGTATGCGTTGACCTTGAAGGGTGAACAGTTCATTTCTCAGGGAACTCTGTGACTTCATCAATTTCAATGGAAACATTAAAAGCTTTCAATTAACTTAGGTATTAAGTATGCTAACCCGAAAAGGTGAAGACTATCTCGAAGCAATTCTCAATGTCACAGAAGATAAGGGATATGCCAGAATAAAGGACATAGCTGTGGCTCTGGACGTTAAGCCGCCAAGTGTTGTTGAAATGGCCAAAAAACTTGATAAAATGAGTTTTGTTGTATACAGGAAATATGATGGCCTAACACTGACTGAAAAAGGAAGAGAGATTGCTTTGATCATAAAGGACCGACACGATACCCTGAAGGCCTTTCTGGAGATTATAAAAGTGCCTGAAAAAATTGCAGAGAAGGATGCATGTACAATGGAGCATGAACTGAATGCAATAACGACAAAACAGGTTAAAAACCTGGTAATTTTTGTAAAATCCGCGCCAGAATATCCTCAATGGCTTGAGCATTTTGAACAATTCTGCATAACTGGAAAGCATCCATGTGAGGAAAAGACTCACAGATTGAAGTAAGTTCAAGGGTTCCTAAATATTCATGTTGATGGTAAGGGCTTACTTAAGAATAACCCGTCAAAATCAATTTATAGTCTCCCGCCGGATATATAAGAGAATTCGAACCGCAGATACACGCAGGTTGAAGGTTGCCGCTCACTGTTTCACCGCAAAGAGCGCAAAGAGCGCAAAGAGCGCAAAGACATTGTAACCTTAACTTTGCGTTCTTTGCGTTCTTTGCGGTGCAGTATTTCATAAAATTTATATTTTAACAGCCATGGCCGCCGCCGGCAGCACCCAACAACACCCGAGGCCACCGCCCGCACATACCCCTCCCAACCCTAGCTCAGCGCATGAGCACTTGTACCCGGTTTGCAGTACCATGACCGTGCAGCTGGGTAAGTGCAGGAAGGGAATGCAGTCGAATGCAGATGACAGACGACAGGAAAAAGTATGAAGATAAATGAGTGAAGTAAATTATGGCAGGTGTAGAGACCTATCGGTCATTTTGGAGTTTAGTAAATCTCCTTCACATGAACATTCAGTATCTGAGACTTTTTATTATTTAATGGGATTATTCAAAAAACCGCAGAGAGCGCAGAGGCACGCAGAGAAAAACAACACATCTTTGCGCCTATCTGCGTCTCAGTGCGGTGAATCTTTTTTGCCACGATCCATTTATCCAGAATAAATTAACAAGTCACCAGTATCTATGAAGTATAATTATATTTTCCAGCATGATTCTCTAGTTCCTTGATGAGCATGCTGAGACCCGAACTGCGAAGGAAATGGCATGGTTTATTTCTGGTTTTACAAGCTTTTTTGATGTATCTGTATGCAGTGCGGCTGTTTATATCCACAGGACAGAATATCATATCTATTCCATCCACAAGGTTTTCTATTTCCTTTTTTCCCTGTATGCACCGCCCGCAGTGGTAGCAGAATGTGCCACCAAAGGATTCGATCACTTCCTTATAGTGCGACGTGAGCGATTCCACTCCGCCAACATAAGCCACTCTCATGCCATTCAGATCAACACACTTCCCTCCATCTTCGGTACCCGATTCTGAAAACTGTTCAATCTGTGTCGATTCATTGGATATCACATCACATGTTCGATTTCGTTCCAGCAGTTCACTGGTCAATGTCCCCACCTCTTCGGTCAAAAGATCGATCTCTTTCTTCATATCCTCGATCTGACGGATCGCGTTCTCACCACCAAGTATCTCAAAATCGCTTACCAATCGTCTGTTCAACTGCTTCTGCTCCTCCACCACAGTATTAATTCTTGATCTATCTTCTTTATCGGATTCGATATCAGATTTCAATTGCTCTATTTTCCATTCTGATCTGTTACACTTTGTTTGAAGTTTTTCGTTTGATCTCAGGGCATCATTCAGTTCTTTCATAACATACTCAGGTCTGCTATCAGGCAGTACTCTGCGAAGCGCATCATGGAATCGCAAAGCTCGATGCCCGTACATGTGTGTGACACCAAAAACTCCTGCCTCGATCTCGTCGATGTCTTCATGCTGATTGCGCACAGCAAACCAGATAAGAGCAGGAAGAGGGATATTCGTACTGTTTGGGGTACCCGTAGCGTTTCTATCCTCGATATATCTATAAATTTCCTTTTGGGATATGCGCTTGATATCTTCCCTGTATTCTTCAAATCGATCTTTCAGTATCTTATCCAGCTGTTTGGATGTTTTGTTCTGGGTGCCACATGCCTTAACAAGGCTGCCATGCATCTCAAAAGCCGTGATCCTGTCATGATTTAGTTTCAGTTTCTTGAAAATCTCGGACAGTTCCTTTTCATCGAATGTCAATCCAAGGATTGTACATACTGTTTGGTTCCTGAATTCCCATATCTTTCTTTCTGACAATGTATGCCTCCCATGATATTTGAGCCCGATTCATCATCGGGCTCGTGTTTATCTAGTCGACCAGCACCTTTTCAGCCAGACCGTGGCCGATGGTGATCAACTGCTCTCCCACCTTTGCAAGTATGTATGTGCCTCTTTTTGGGGTCGGCGCAGGCGTTTCTTTTCTGAGCAGGGTAATCTCGGCACCCTCTTTGAGTCCGAGTTGCTCAAACTTCTCTTTGATATGGATCCCACCAACGATCTTTTCCACTGCTGCCTTTTCGCCCTCTTCCAGGTAGTTGATCTGGATGGATTTTCCATCTCTGGTCACAAACACCTTCGATGCCTGGCCCTCACCCATTCTCATCTCCGCACCCTCTACTGTAAACACCATGGTACGGTCTGGAATATGTCGCAGGAATGTCAGTTCGCTCCCTTGCATGATGCCATATTCGGAAAGGAAACCTTCGAAATCCTTTCCACCCTCAATTGATATTACAGTTCCCTTATCTCCTTCCTCCTGTCTCAGCAGCGGAAGCATCGATCCCTCTTTCTCCAGATAGATCTTATCAGCCCATCCGCGGGCTATGACGATCTCTTGATCTCCCACTGCCAGGGAAATGGGTCCCCAGTGCACATGCACTGGCTCGGTTGCTACTACATTGAGTTGGACTCCTTCCTTTACACCGAGTTCCTCAAGGTGCTCTTTGACATCAAGACCACCTGTGATCTCCTTAACAACCACCATAGTTTCAGGCTCTACATCTTTCAATGATTTCATTTTATATCTCTCAATTTTTGATTTATTGACCTTATAGGTGTGATTCTATGATGTGTCATTAGGTACGCAAGTAATCGTCCCGAATAAAATTAGGTTTGTTCAAAAAACCGAATTCTTTCCCCCTGATGATCTCGACAGGATCCTCTCCTGAAATGAGCCGTCTTCTTATCATGTTCCTTGCACAGCGGTATTCGTTCATTCTTTTTTCAGATAGTACAGGGTCTCCATATATCCGCCACATTCCGTATTTTGTATGCCGGAGGGAATTGAGTCCCATAAACCCTTTAACATCCTTCAGTGGAATGCCCAGGAATACCCCGATCTCAGGAGGGCATCCGGCTATGGCATACCTGCGCCTGAGCATGTCCAATATATAGTTGATGGAATCAGACTCATATCCGCATTCAGACAGGAATTTATTCACTGGTTCATTTTTCAGCAGTTCATCCAAAAGATTTTGATTGAAGAATAACACAATTGCATTTTTATCTGTCCTTTTTAACTCATAATAATCGATTTCAGATCTGCTAAAAATGTCTGCCCTGTAACGATCCCATGCGTCCAGCAGCCCGCCATTGTCATTGGAGATGTTCATCAGCGTTGCTGGTTTCCTGCCTGCTACGGTGGCTGCGGTACATCTCACGATCCTGTGTACCAGATGTCTCATATCATCACCATTGTTAGGTTATCATAATTCGCACATTACCCGACAAATTCATGGATCACGATAAATAAATCTGCATTCCAATTGTCCGGTTTGTTAAAATCAGTTTGAATCTTGCTTTAAAGACAGCCTTGCAGCAGGTTTCATAGAGTTCTCATTCCCATCAAGAGCTATATTCGAACATAATATACTTCTCATCTTCGTTTTTGGATGACCGCCATGCAATCCCCCATCAGAATCAATATACGAATAAGTAGCCATGTACCCAGGCATATTGAAAACTGCTGCTGCAACTGCAGCAAATGATGATGTTTGGCTCCTGTACCCGTATGCAGTTTCCATACCAGGACATGCGGCGCTATCTGCCTGGTTCATATCTAACATTACCTGTTGTGTTACTCCAATCCTATTTTTAAAACTCATATTTCCACACTCCATCTATTAAAATAATAAATGCTATACACTGACCAAAAAACAAAATCAAGGTAATGTGTATAGCACCTCATGTTGTGTAAAACAAGTGAAGTTTTTCACTCATCTTCATCAATTTCGTCACTCTCTGCCTGCTCCTTGCATTTGCAATTAGCACATTTCCCGTTGCATTCACAATCCATGATATCACACCTCTTTTCTTTTACTTTATAAAATTAGGTCAACTGTTATAACCTGAAACATCGTTCACACCTTCGAACGCCGCATCCACAACAACACAACAAATGCAATGGCGATCAAAAGTCCCCCAACTCCCTGAAGAGTCTTGATGAAAATCTCATCCTTTACAACAAATGAGACTGGAACCCTCACACCTGCTCCAAGACCAAGCCCACCTGTGTCATCACCGGATGGACGGGTCATGATCAGTATACTTCCGTTGTACTCGCCAGCCTTCTTCTGGTCTATCGAGATATTCACAACCCTGCTTTCCTTAACACCAAGATCAAACTCCTGTGGGTACACGATGAGATCCACTCCTTCCACAATAAGCAGGACCCGTTCAGTCTCGTCGTCGGTATTGACCACATACAGTTCTCGCATTGCGCCTTCTTTCGGCCTCACCTCGCCGAACTCGATTTTGTCAGGTGATGAGCCGATACCGATCCCCGCCACTTGCGGGATCAGTAAAAAAAGAAGGAGAAGGGGGATAATCCCCCTACGCTTCGCTTTGTGCAACAAAGAAAATCGTTCCATCGTATATTCCTCCTGCCCAGTCAGGCACTACAAGGTTTGTCACGATCTCGTACTCGTACCAGAAGTCTGACGTGTCTGCTGGCACCATGCCTGAGAAACTACCGATATTCAAGCCGTTTAACCGGAGCGACTCGTTGTAGAATCCGCCACTGTCATCAAGCATCATTGCTGAGACCTTTGCAGCACCTGCTCCTGTGTTTACAACCGTGATGACCTGGTTCTCAGATGTTATTCCGGTTCCAACCTTCCCGAAGTCAACGCCTGTCGTTGTGACAGTCATCGAGATTGCGGGGATAATCTCTGCTGTGAGTTCTGTTGAACTCCCTCCTTTTATATACTCGACCTCAAAGACCTCCTCTGCTGGTAGATAGAGAATCTTCTCCTTGATCTCATTCTTCGCAAGTTTGAACGCAGACTTCTCATCAGGCGTTGAGACATTTGTCTTACACCTCATTCTTATCTCAAAGAACCCGTCTGGGAAAAGATCATCCTTCACGCTGACCACAACCATATCGCCCGTCGATTTTTCGATGAAACTATAACAGTAGTTCTCTTCGGTAAGATTCAGTGTGTCAGTACCATCTGGCAATTTGACTGTTACATCCTCACTTGAGTTCAGGATGTACTCGAACGTTTCGTTATGCCCATCAGATGGGTGCGCACTGACAATCTCCAGATTGCCGCGTGCCGGACCCCCGTCCCACGTCATAAACGCGGTCTGGCTTGCCTTAAATGCTGCTGCAACGCACGGGCAGATGTGACCGTGTGCGGCACCCAGATCATCCAGCGAGATATCCAGAAGCTCTCCTTCATCAGATATCCGGAGCGTAAGATCTGTGAACTCCTCCGCAGCGACGATCTCGATCCATTCCGCCACATTCGGATGTGAGGTAAGCGCCTTGCCATCGTATGTATAAGTCAGGTTCTCAAGTAAACCCGGGATCTTCTTCCCCGTGAAGTATCCTTCGCTTACCATCAGCGGAACAACGACCGGGTCCGCGGCGTTCTCAACGATCGGTCTTAACGTGAATTCAGGGTGAAGCGTCTCATTGTGATGGATAAATGCAGCCTGTGTGCCTCCAATTCCGATCGCCGGATCGCTCCAGTATGTCAGCTTCAATCGTGCCTGATCAGCAAGTGATGATGTGCTGTTCACCCATCCGGCGAAGTTATCCTCCTCATCAGTCCCGTGTGCGACAAGAACAAGCGTCTCGTCTTCCGTATCCGCAACCAGGTCAGCCGTGCGGTCTGCCACAATCCCTGCCACAAGCCAGTGGTCATCCATCGCACCGGTCAAGACGATCTCCGCATCGGTCTCGACCGGAATAAGCTCCTCTTCCTCTCCAGGATGCCCCATCGCTCGCATAACCCCGTCAGCCCCAGTCTCAACCGGCATATGTGATATCGCGTATCCATCGCCCATCACAACGACGGACCGTTCCATCTCCACGCCCTCGACAACGACATGCTCGCTCATTGTCGGAAGCATCTCCCTGAGCCCGAGCACATACTCGATCTCCTGTATATGGCTGCTGTGTGATGAGACAAAGAGCGGTACAGCTATAATCTTTGTGATACCGGCATCATCGAGTCTCTCGACAGCATCATTGATCGTCTCGTTGGGTACAAACTCAAGGAATCCGAGTTCGACCGGATATGGTATATCTACCTCAGCGACCGCATCCCGCACAGGGGCGCACCAGTCCTCGCCCGGGCTTCCGTGTGCGATGACAAGTATGCCGTATTTTTCTTTATTCTCTGCTGCTACAGCAGGTATGATCAATGAAATGATCATAATCAATAGCATAATATTTACTGCAAGAGCCTTCCGGGTCTTTTTTGTCTTTGTTTCTTTCATATCATACCTCCTTTAAGGTATGTCTTCATTGGCGGTTAGGTTCAGAAATACTATACCCGAATAAAATTAGGTTTCAGGCGAATAACCAAACCCGGTTGCGCTAAAACGAACAAGCCAGCTTACCAAAAAAGTAAGAGGAACTCTCGTAAGGGACTATCTACTTGAATGAGGAACCGGAAGCCTCTGATCGAAGATAAGTAGTGTTAATAGTATCTGTCATTCATTTGTGAAAAGATACTCCTTCCTTCTGGTTGCAAAACTCTTCAGATATCCAGCAACTCTATCCCGCTATCTCTGGCAAATTTCTCAGCACTTTTTGTGAAACCTGCTCTAAAATCGCTGACATGGGAAATATCGCTGGAAATGGAACATACGAAACACAAAATGAAAAAGTCAGGAAATTTATCTGTAGAACATGAGGGAAATCATTCAATAGTCGGAGTAGAACGGTCTTTTACGACCTCAGGACGAATAAGGATACCTTTATTCTTGCACTAAAAATGGTTCTTAGTGACATCCCTCTTAGAAAAATATCATATATATTGGATGTGAAATTGGATACAATCAGGTATCTGCTTCTCCGAGCCGCAAATCATAATGAAAAGGTGAATGATATCTTTCCTAAGGAACTACATATCTCAAAGGTTGAATTAGACGAACTTTGGACTTTTGTAAAAAAAAACCAATTAAGCGAGTGGCAGACCCTGAGGAAGAACGGTGGATATAGGTAGGATATCATCTAAACAATCATGACCTTATTTTTATCATCGAAACAGAATACAAATCGATCAAAGAAGCTTTCTCTTCCAAGAATGTTAAAACCGATGCCAAGATTCCTCGAAAACCCGATACTTGCTTTGAATTCCTGCTCGTTTATTCGAACAGGCACCAGATGCTTGAATACTGTGATAAGAGAGCCATCACCTACCGTAATGTATGTTTTCTCACCGTGTTCATAATCAAGCTCAAGTATTTCTGCGATATCTGAGTGAAATACACTGTAACTCGCACCCGAGTCAACATAAGCGTTGAATTCCACCCATTCGGAACCTTTTAGGTCCAGCGGGATTATCGGCAGGTATCTACCTTTAAATAGCATATACGGGTATTTCATAGCTGTAATCTTCCTGTTACAGGAGTGTGACTGTCTCTTCATCGGTAGGGATGTAGGTTATTGAGATTTTTCCAGTGGGTTTGTATTTTTTTGCTTTTTTGAATACTTCGATAGCGGACTCGCCCACAGCAATTATCTGCTCTCCGGAGATTGCCAGATGCTTGCCATGATATTCCTCAAACAAATTCTGCGAATGTTTAAGTAGCCAATTATACTCTTTACTGGTCATATCAGTCACCATAAATAGATTCTTCTGAAAATATATACATATTTTGTTTGTACCTTCTTTAAATCATGGGATTGCAACCATCTGGTTTTTTACCATTTCCATCCTTCCTTCTCTTTAAAACTCTTCAGATCTCCAGCAACTTTATCCCGCTATTTCTGAATTCATACTCTTTTGCTCTGCCAAGTTTAAGTACTTGCCCTGAGATAAATTTCTTCCGAGTCTTTATGATATGCCCAAAAGAGTGTGGTTAAAATGAAATGCAGCGAGAAGTCCGCAGGCTCACCCATCATACGTTGCACATTCAGGTAGACGGGGATACTCTTTGTGTGGGTGGCGGAAGTGTTAGATAAAAGATGAGTAGTGTTAGTAGTACCTGCCATTCATTTGGGATTTTAGTGAAATCCTGATAAAATATTTTATTGTCTGGAGGCTGATTATAGTTCTTGACTATAATTCGTTCTACACAAAATATTATTAAAGTAAAAATAAGACAGTTTATAAGTAATGCAACGCATTTTATTCAAGGATGGTTGAAGAATTTGATGATGTTGTCGATTTAATCAACGAAAATCAAACCAGAAAACAGTATATTGATCCTGAACTTGAAAAAGCTGGCTGGATTAGGAAATACATTAAAGAAGAAGTCAATTCTGTCAAATCTGATTTTAATCAGAAGCAATTTGTGTTTTTTAATGGCAGTGTTGAAAAAGGCGTTGATAGATTTATTGACTATGTCTTGCTGGACGAGGACAATTCCGTACTGGCTATTATCGAGGCAAAACGATTCTCAAAGGATGAAGAGAAGGGGAGAATCCAGGCACGCACGTATGCCAAGGATATTGAAAACCAGATTGATCGAAAGGTCCCTATCTTCTTAACCAACGGATACATCTGGCGTTTTATTGATGAGGATGGGATTGAGCGGAAAGTCAGCGGCCCGTTCTCCCAGGAAGACCTTAGAAGAAGGAATGACCTGTACCATAAAAGGCGGGACCCAAAGGATGTAAAAATCAATCCCCGAATCGTAGATAGGCCGAGAAGCCAGCAGATTGTGAGGAAATTGAGCGAACATTTTTCGCAGGGTCATCGAAAAGCGCTGGTGCAGATGGCCACCGGCACGGGAAAAACAAGGGTGGCCATGGCTTTGATAAAAATGTTGATTGACGCTAATATGGTTCGCAATGTATTATTCATAGCAGATAGAATCGCACTGGTTAACCAGGCAAAAAATAACGGATTTGAGGAATTCTTTACAGAACCGGTAGCCAGTCTTCGCGATGGATTTACCACCAGTGCCAGATTATATGTTTCCACTATCCAGACTTTGAGCAGTGGTAAACCAAAAAAACTCTATAGAAAGTTAAGTCCCGGATTTTTTGACCTCATAGTATTTGATGAGGCTCACAGGTCAATTTATGATAAAAACAACCGCATTAATGAATATTTTGATGCAATAAAAATAGGTCTGACCGCCACCCCAAGAGAACATGAGTCCAGAAATACGTATGCCCTGTTTGGTTGTGAAGACAACAAGCCAACAGTTGAATACTCTTATGATGAGGCAGTCAGGGATGAAGTCCTTGTTTCATACCGGGCAGAGATCATTGACACCAAAGTCCTGGCATTAGGCATTGAAGGTACTGAATTGAGCAAATCTTTAAAGGACCAGTTGAGAAGGCAGGAGATCGACCCCAATAGTACCTATTTTGATGGACCCCAATTTGATAAGGTATTCATGGATGATAAGACGAATGAACTTATCATCAGGGAATTTATGAATTCCTGCTATAAATCTGATGAAGGCAAGCCGTGCAAAACGATATTTTTCTGTGCCAGCCAGCGGCATGCGAAACATATGAAGAAAATATTTGGAAAAGTATATCCAAAACTCAGCAGTGATGTGCAGGTAATTACGTCGGATATGACAAGATCAGAGGATGAGGTTAAACGGTTCCAAAAAGAATCTGAGCCAAGAATTGCCCTTTCAGTTGGGATGCTGGATACAGGAGTGGATATTCCCGAAGTGTGCAACCTTGTTTTTGTGAAACCTGTATTCTCCCATATCAGGTTCTGGCAAATGATTGGCAGGGGTACTAGGAACCTGGAGTCATGTAAACACAGGGATTGGCTGCAGGAGAGGGGGAAAAAAGATTTTCTCATCCTTGATTTTAAAATTGGCGGGCATTCAAATGTAAAATATCATGATATTAAAGTGGGAGCAGAGTGGGGACCCGGGACAGATGTGATAACCAGGATATTTGAAAATAGGATTGAGTTGCTGGATAAGCCTCTTGATGAGATGCAGAAGAAGATTATCTCAAATAAAATCCTGTACTCTATTGGTAATCTTGATGAAGAGTCGTCTATTACCAGGGAGAAGTTACCTGCTATTAACACTATCAAACAGAACTCTTTCAGGCTGGAAAAATATGTAAGGGAATTGAAAAAAGATATTGTGCCCTTGATCATGTTTACACAGGAAGCTAACCCGAATGTGTCAGCCTTTATTTTGCAGACTGAAAAGTTGTTCAGTTTTGTCCTGGATAGAAAACTTGACAAAATAGAGCATATGAGGACATATGTGCAGGAAAGGGTTGAAAATGTTCTCAGGAAAAAAGACAGTCTTAGTGAAGTGGGGAACAATAAGGATAACCTTATTAAAGTGCTCCAGGATGATTTCTGGGATGACCTTACCTTTGATGATGTTGAATTTATGATCAGGGAGCTGTCACCGCTGATGAAGTATTATGAGCCGACCAGAACGAAAGTCATCCAGGTCGATGCGCCTGATCTGGTGCTCAGCAGGGAGATGTTTACGAAGAAGATCAAAGAAGATGTGGAACTCAAGGACTTTTTGGAAAGTAACCTGTTGATTCAAAATATAAGGGATGACAAGGGCATTACATCAGCTGAGATTAAACAACTTGAAGCGCAGTTGTCTGGATTAAGGCCGGAATTGACTATCGAGAATGTCCAGAATTTCCAGAAAATTGATTTTATGGTGTTCTTGCTGGATATTATCGGGATGACTGTAAAACAGGATCCAAAGACTGTAATTGAAGCGAAGTTTAATGAGTTTATCATTGGTAATAATATTTACAACTCAAAACAACTGGATTTTTTGCTGATGTTAAAGAAGGTCTTTGCAGACAGGAAATATATTGAGCTTTCTGATATGGCCAGGCTGCCGCTGTCTGAAGAGCATCCGCGTGATTATTTCCAGTTGGATGAGTTGAAGTCGATCGTGGATAAGTGCAATGCTATTAAAGTATGCTGCTGATATGATAAATGAGTAAATATTAACGATAAGATATGATTACGAAAGATTAATATAAGGTTGTAGGCTTATAATCCATCATAATAAGGTTGTAGACTTATAATCTACCATAATAAAGTTGTAGGCTTATAATCCATCATAATAAGGTTGTAGGCTTATAATTGTACAAGAGTGGTATCCCATGGCAAATGAGAAAATATTTGCAGTTTTAACTGGTGATCTAGTTGGATCATCCAGATATAAAATCGATAAACAGCGGGATGAGGTTCTATCAATTCTAAAAAATTCATTCAACAAGATCGAATCACCAGATGTTGTTGCATCACGATTTGCAATTTACAGGGGGGACAGTTTCCAGGGTGTGCTATCCAGACCCGAGGAAGCTTTGAAGGCTGCGATAATCATTCGTGCTAATTTACTGTCAAAGCCTTTTGAAAAAAAAATCCACTTAGATGCCAGGATTGCCATTGGTGTAGGAAAAATAGATTATTTGCCAGGGGATAAGGTCGGCGAAGGGGATGGAGAAGCTTTTAGAAGTTCAGGCATGGAACTTGACAAGATGAAAAAAAGAGAACGAAATCTAACAATAAAGACCCCCTGGCCAGAAATAAATGAAGAATTACAAACAGAATGTGCTCTGCTTAATGCTTTAATTCAACGATGGACAAAAGAACAGGCTAAGGCTATACTGTATCAAATCCAGGGCTATACACAGGAAGAAATCGCAAAAAATCTGGAAATTAGTCAATCTGCGGTTTTCCAGCGCCTGAGAACCGGTGGTGCCTGGGCGCTTCAGGCATTTTTAAGGCGTTATAAAGGAATAATTCAATATAAGGTTGTGGACTTATAGTGGTCGAAAATAAGGCTGGAGGTTTATAATGTTCACTCCAATAGAGATATCGTTATTAATTCGCTTGATAATTGCTCATCTTCTTACTGATTTTGTATTTCAGCCAGATTCATGGGTAGATCAAAGATTTAAAAATGGCTGGCACTCAAAATATCTCTATTTACATGGGATCATTGCCGGAGTTCTTGCCTATTTTTTATCCGGATTGTGGAATTTGATATGGATCCCTGCTGTTGTTGCTGCCACACATATCTTAATTGATGGTTTAAAAGCAAAATATGAGAACAATATCCAATCTTTCTTATTGGATCAACTTGGGCACTTTATGGTTATTTTGTTTGTCTGGGTATTAATAATAAGCCCAGGACCTGAAGATATAGCACTGTTAGAACAGATATTTCTGCCAGGAATAAACGTGTGGGTAATAGTGGCAGCTTATCTGATAATAATCTGGCCAAGTAGTGTGTTGATCAGTAAGATAACAGAAAAATGGAGAACTGATATCACTGATGAAAATGAAAGTCTGGAAAAGGCGGGAATGTGGATTGGCCGGTTGGAGCGATTTTTGATTCTTACTCTGGTCCTGTTAAAACAATATGAAGCAATTGGCTTATTGGTGGCTGCAAAATCAATTTTCAGGTTTAGTGCATCAAGAAGTGTGGGGGAGTATGTTTTAATTGGAACTTTGCTCAGTTTTACTATAGCAATCACTGTAGGGTTGGTTACGAGCCTGTTTTTATAGTCCGTGCAATTCTGCTGCCGGTATCTTACTGTAGATTACAAATCCAAATCCATGTGTTTCTATGAGAGGCTGGGGTTCAAGGTGGTGGGAATGTACAGGCAAAATGATTTCCCGAAAATGTACATTGACATGCAGCCTATTGTGGAACAAATGCAGCCAAAAGAGTCACCTGAAGATTTCGTGGGTTGAAATTTAGTCAACCCATGTTTACACAAAAATTTATATACTCCCCTGTTCTTAACTTAGCCTCATGGAATACCGTTCAGTGTCTGCAAAGATGCCCGTAACCGAAGTATCATTGTTCAAGGACTTCTGCCACCGAAAGGGCGTCACCCCGGCGGCCCTTATTCGTGAGTTGATCCTGCGGGAGATGGGGGTGCCCATGCCGCATACGGTGGCGGGGCGGAACCGGATTGTGTACGTGAGGGGGCAGGATAGGTTTACGTGGGCTGTTGAGCTTGATAACGGGGTGGTGGTTGAGGTGCTGGGTGATGTTTCGCCTGAGTTTATGGAGGAGCTGGGCCGGATGGTGAATGATAGGCTGGATGAGAGGGCTGCGTTTATTGGGAAGGAGCGAGGGGATTCTGTGGGTGTGCCAAGTGGGATGTTGAGGTGAAAAATGGGGCGAAGATTACCTATTAAAGCCAAAGAATTATTGGAAAAATCTAAAGAAAGTTGTCTTTTAGCAGTTGATATT
>Ga0255457_1030_pt1 | contig 31559 bp, 28 predicted proteins | sample ANMaggQBNCT02L10_FD_182650 | JGI IMG/M metagenome (GOLD analysis project Ga0255457, IMG submission 182650) | Sediment cell enrichment communities from methane seep in Santa Monica Basin, California, United Staets - ANME aggregate JGI... | ecosystem: Environmental > Aquatic > Marine > Cold seeps >...
GGTCTTAGAAATAATTAATGAAATACTACATAAAAAAGAATAATTTAATATATATTAATTGTCAATTTATCTATGATTGAAATGAGTTCACTTGAAAAATTATTCGGAAAAACCGCCCAGCTTCAGGTTCTTGAGAACATTCTCAATAATCGCGGCAATACCACCTTTTTATTCGGGATTGCAGAAGAGACAGGTCTGTCCCATTCGAGTGTATCCAGGGTTATGGAACCACTGATAAAACTGGGAATCGTCAAAGAACAAAAAGTAGGAAAGGTATTCAGGACTTTCATGCTTAACGAAGAAAATGAACTCACCAGAAAATTATTAAAATTCTATAAAGAAACGAATAAATTTTTGGAATAGCTATCAATGTAATCTTAAAACAGTATTCACCTTAAATGGAGGATGGGGCGTAGATGTATTTCACACATTTGTGGGATAGGGGATGGTAAAAACAGCTGGTGTGATCTTTAAACATCTTACGCCCTCGATGCTTATCTTTTGATTGGAATGTTGCCACCAGATCGATGGTTTGTTCCATATCCGACCTGCAGGAAGCCTTATAGAACTCAGACTGAGGTGGCCCCACAGCAGGAGTTTCAAAGGAAGTCCAGCCGCAACTGCATATACTCACATCTTCCCATTTTGATGTGATGATGTGCTGGGTTACCTGCCTATGACAAATCGGACAGAATTTTAGACCATCATTTGCTTCTGCAATGATTTTATCAGTTAACTTGTTTGGTTCGATCATTCAAATCAGTTCTATAATTTCTCAAACTTGACGATTTATCGCCAAATACCTATTAAACATATTAGTATTTAAACTTGTCGATTGATTGGAGAGTTTGCTAAAATACATAGCCGCTATTTTAAAAATGTTAAAATAAATACAGTCCCCTCACCCGGTGTACTTTCCACCCTGATCGTTCCACCATGCCCCTCCATTATACTTTTTGTGATAGCCAGCCCTAGTCCTGAACCACCATAGGGACGGGCAGAAGTATTATCGATCTGGTAAAATTTGTTAAATATCTTATCGATCTTGTCTGGCGGGATGCCTATCCCATTGTCTTTCACACATACTTCTATATATTTCTCTGATTCGTTAGCCTTTATTTCCACATTCCCACCATTGGGCGTGAATTTCAATGCATTACTTAAAAGATTGATGAACACTTGTATCAATTTATCTTTGTCAGCATTGATCTTTAGCAGGTCAGTGGGAATATCAGTGGTAATATTTATTTTCTTTTCTTCTGATTGCTTTTTTATTGTTTCAATAGCAGAATTGATTATCTCACCAATATCCAGTATTTCCTTCCTGTATCTCATATTGCCTGATTCGATCCTGGAAATATCCAGCATGTCGTTTACCATTCTTGTCTGGCGGTCGATATTCCTTACGATCAACTCGAGCATTTCCCTTCTGACATTCAAATCCGGGTCATTTTGCAACAGGAATTCAGCTGAAGTTTTCATAGGGGTCAACGGAGTCTTTAATTCATGTGAGACCATTGACACAAAATCCGATTTCAGCTTGTCCAGTTCCATTAGTTTTTTATTCGCCCGCTTCAGGAGTTCATTTGATTTAGTGATCTCACTGGTCTTGCTGGCCACCTCAAGTTCCAGTGATTTATTCCATCTTGTCAGTAACAGGATAATTGAAAAACTGCCCAGTAAAAGGAAAATACCTGATACGCCGATGAACACGCCCTGTTTCACATAAACAGAATTAATCAGTGTGTCCACTTCTGATGCCGGAGACGTCACTGCAACAGACCATAGCTGGTTACGCCAGTGGATAGGAGAATAAGCTATTAATCTCTTTTCAGAATCATTAATTTCTAAATAATAACCTGTGCCTTCGGAACCATTCATCTGGTGATGAAGTATCTACTGTAGATATGGGCTTTCATTGCCCAGTTTTTCCAGATAATTCCGTCCCCAGCGGTATCTATTGGAACTGTCATACAATATTGTCCCTCGCTTATCAATCATATAGATCTCACGCGGGGATTCACAATTTTTCAGGAATCGATCTGAAATATCCGATATCCTTATGATTACAAGTACGATGCCTTTGAACTCGTCACCCCTATAAACAGGTGTCCAGATAAAAACCCCCATCCCCCCCTCCAATAAGAAGGCAGGGCTTGAAATGTATGTCTCCTTGTTGTTCCTGGCCCGTTCAAAAGCCCATTCCTGGTTATTTTCATAAAGGTCATAACCAAGCGGAGTGTTTTCTTCCGGATATCCAAGGGTCACTATACCGCTTTCGTTTACGAGCTCGATAACATGTATGTCGGTTGTTTCATTATAGACATTAGCAAAAGAAGTTACCACTTCATCAGGTGGTTTATCCGATATCTCATTGGCCAGTATTTCGATGATTATGGTCTTCTGGTTTAAAAATTCCTCTATTCCATCCGTGGACTGCCTTGCAAGTAACAGCTGTTGTTCATTGAACTGCTCCTGTACTATATTCTGTACCTCTTCATTAGCCTTGGATCCAAGAAATATAATTAGGGCAATGGCAAAAACACAAATAATCAGGATTGTCAGCAGATTATACTTATGATCCTTGAATATTAGTTTCGATACCATTTGAATGAAATAAATATATCTGGGTCATTGACCTGATCAAACGCCGGTCCTTCGAAGTATCATCTTTATCCTGGCCTTTAACTCGCCCAGGTCGAACGGTTTGGTAACATAATCATCAGCACCGGTCTCTATCCCTTCTATCTTATCATCAATATCGCCTTTGGCTGTTAACATTATTATCGGCATGTGGCCAGTTAATGCATCATCCTTTAGCACTTTGCATACCGCAAACCCGTCCATGCCAGGCATCATCAGGTCCAGCAGTATCAAATCCGGATGAGCTGATCTTGCCTTTTCAATAGCTTCCATGCCGCTGGATGCTTCAACCACCAGGTAATCTTCAGCTTCCAGTACCCTTTTAAGGGGTATCAGGGTATCAAGTTCATCGTCCACAATCAGAATCTTTTGCCTTGTATCCGACAGCATCTCAAGTTTTTCTTTTACTTTTTCTTCGCTAATCTGAAGTAATTCAGCAATGCGGGAATAAGGCATTTCAGGGTCTTTTTCAATAATCTTAACTATCTCTTTATCTATGTCGTCCGGATTCATACAACCACCAAATTAACAGACAAACTATTTAATATATCAAATGAAGTCATTGTACTTAAGATTTTTCGAATAATTTACACACCTTTCTATTAATTATCCTACTTCAAAAAAATGTAGCAAGCCTTATTACTGATTAACTGATATAAATATGCTGATAAAAAATGACTGCGCTTGAAAAAATATTCGGACGGACTGCACAAATGACAGTCCTTGAAAACCTTATCAAACACCAGAATGAGTCCACTTACCTTTCAGGAATCGCAGAAGAGACCGGACTGTCCCATTCAAGTGTGGGAAGAGTGATTGACCCATTACTAAAAGCCGACGTTGTTATTGAAAAACGACTTGGTAAACAGATCCGTACATTCAGGTTGAATATGGATAATAAAACCACAAAACTGATATTGGATTTTCATACAAAACTCAATAAAGAATTGAAATGAACTGTACCGGCTGTCCAGCCATGGGGGTGAGGCCTGAGAAGTTTCCTCTCCTACCTGAAGAAAGTAATGGATTAAACCACCTTGAAACCGGTTTGTATGTAGCAATCCAGGCCAAGTTCCATAACACGAAGAATACCAGACGATGTGGGTGCAGGACAAAGGACTCTATTGTGGTATTCCTTAGCCCCATTGAGATGGATAAGAAGATAAACGAAGACTTGTTTGTAGATTGAATACCACTTAATTGAATTATCTGGTTAGCAAGGACTTTCAGGAGACCCTGCACATTTGGTGCATGGGTTGTCATTTTAACTACCCTTACCCTTCGCCTTTCCACCTTCCATTAAAGTGAAGTAAGTAATTGGGACCAGTATAGATTTTGGGCATAAAAAATCGACCAAAAATATCCAGTAACACTGGTGAAGTTCTCAGTACACTTCCAGATCAGATCTATGAGATTATGTGCCAGATAGTGTTTAGCATAATATTCAGATTTACATCAACCCCATTGCACAGTTGTTCACTGGAACTTTCTGTATCATTTCGTCATATTGTGCCAGCAGAATTACATCACTGATACTTTTGAGAACATGGTTCGGTCGCCATGTCCGGTCCTCAAAGAAATTCCTGTCACCGTATGCGGCATGTGCTGTTATCATACCTATCTTCTGTGCAGGTTCAATGTCCCTGCGCAGACTGTGTCCTACAAAAATTGTCTGCTCCGGCAGGAGTGCAAGGGTATTGAGTGCATGATAAAATATTTCCGGGGCTGGTTTTTTTGCTCTTGCAATATCAATGGTCACCAGTGCATCAAAAGAATCTAACATGTGAAGTCTCTGGAGTCTTTGCGTAGCGTTCTTTGAATGTGCATCAGTCACAATCGCAAGTGCAAGTCCCATATCCTGCAGAGTGGATAGTGTTTCTTCCACACCCGGGTATGCCTGGATACTTTGAAGTTTTATATCCTCGTATATGGTGCAGCAGTTGTGGAACATTTCCTTTGAGTATATCTCGTTGTCTTTTAGGTAGTCCTCGATGTTCCTCCAGTCTTCAAAATCATGAACACCACTGAGAAAATATCCGAATATATCTTCAGGTCTCCAGCACCAAGGCAGTCCACTATTGCATTACATGCTGATAGCTTCGCTTCGATAAAATCGAACAGAGTGTTGTCCATATCAAAGAAAACACCTTTTATTTCTCTATTTCCAGTGCCATGAGTTCCTGGTATAATGAGTGGTCCTCTTTAAATCTGTCATATAACGTCGCATCCTGAAATACCAGTTTGAGTGAGTTATCATTCCAGGTCTTGTGACTGAATTCCCATAGATGATGACCGAATTGCATTTGATGAGGCCGCATACTTTTGCCAAATAAAATATCAGGTCGCACAGCTGGTAGGGGGTACATCGGTTCACATCTATGGATGATGGATAGGTCAGGTGGAAACATTCTGGCCTTTTTCCCATGCAAAGTTCGGCCATGCTTGTGTCTGCAGTAAGTATGAGGGGAATATATATTGATTGCTGTCCTGGAAGTTCCTTATGGCTTTGACGATGATGATGTCGTTTCTCTCGCTATGGATTGTGGATGGTTCCCCGGCCTTTGTTTCGATTACATTGTCGGGTATGCGTTTGTATTCCCTCATTGCGATGTATGCAGATTTTCTTGATTTTTTGGGTTTTCGGTTCTTTAGTTCATCCAGCAGTTCACCGTGATAAAGTGCATCTTCTTTCATCTCGTAGATAAGGTGTGGGAAGTACTTGTGGTTGATAGATGATTCTATTTCGTCATATACGGTATCCACTACCAGATAATGCGGATTCGGGATGTTCAGTTTGGAGAAGGCGGCCTGGTAGAAAAGGTTGGTATCGGGAGCAAAGTAGATGGTACGGTCTAACTTGTTAAGTGCACTGAGTTTTTCCTGGAATTCAACCATGTTGTCATACTGAATTATACCGCTCAGGAGCATACAGTACTTGATGTCATCGAATGAGGGAAGCTCGTCTGTATGGGTACTGTATTCATATAATTCCTTCATTACCTCTACATCGGATTGCACATTGATGTGGTAGTCATTCCCTGATGGTCTGGCTTTTACCATCTTAAGGTCGTACAGCGGATAGTCGATAACGATGGTATCTTTGGCTATGAGGTTTAGCAGTATCTGCAATTCATTGCTATGGATGATGATTTAATTGTTTTGTTGCATTCATAGCCCTCACTGCCTGTTCTTTAAAATCGTTGATATGTTGTGTCTGGAAAGGTATCATCATGAAAGGTGCTGGTGTAATGTCCTTGACGGATAGATAAAATACATGGTCCACATCCGAGAGAGTGATTGGCAGCAGTGCACCTGTTACGAGGGTCTTTTTCCCTTGTGTGATGTCCAGTGCCACTGTATCGCCTGCTTTTTTCCGTTCTTTGATGAGACTGGAAACGCATTGCACGGCTTTGATAAAATCATCATTTGATTCCACCTCGCATTCGACTTCCGAGATGATCTGGTGGTGGATGGCTGGAGATATCCCGAAGTGGCTTGAGGTGAGGGTGAGACCTTGTTTTGTGAGCTCCAGATTTCTGGTATGTTCAGGGTCCGAGATGGTTTCTGCGAAGAGGATAATGTCATCCGGGTAATATTGTTTTTCTTTTAGGACTGCGTAATAGCTGTTCAGGACTGCCCAGATGAAAGACCGAGCATGGTGATGTAGATTTTTTTTGTGTTCTCTGTCATGCATTTACTCCACTTTTCCACAGTTCAGGTTAAGTCCAATCATCCAGTGTGTTCCGTTTTTTTTCAACAGGGAATTTATCTATTTTAGGGTTGGTTGTTATATGATTCTCTATGGTAACTTCTTGCGTTGAATCGTTTATGTGGATTGGAATTTTATCTACCACTTTTAGTTATTTTTCAGAAAATACATTTTTATACTAATGTCCATGCAGTTAATAGATATATAAATTCTCCTGCATCGTAAATCTGAAGCCTCTGAACCGGGCAGCTGGTCAAGCGCAGCAGGGGCAGCGCAGGCGAGTGGAGAAATTGATAGGGGCGGGAATAATTAATTTGAGACATAGATTCACTCTGTTTGGCACAGATTGAAAACATGTCATTTTTTCAACCTACAAACCATCTTAGAAATCACTCTGCAATTTAACAAATATGCATTTAAAATATAAAGTCTTATAAGCTAATAAACCAAACTTTGACAAATTTAAATCCTGTAGGGATAATATTTTTTAATTGGGAATGATTAAAAATGAAAACACTTAACCAAACCTGCAAACCCAGGCAGGGCGTTTTTGATGTTGCTCGCAGAGACGAAGTGCTGGACCTTACGAACTTGATAGAAAACAATATCGACCCACATGATTTCTTCAATGAAAATTATCTGACTGACGGAATGAAGAGTTTGTTCCGTGAAGCTTTCCGTAGTTTTGCAGGGAAATCCGGGTCTGGTGTTATTAAACTTACACAAGCAATGGGTGGAGGTAAAACTCACTGCATGATCGCTTTAGGTCTTCTTGCAAAATATCCTGAATTGCGAAATGAGGTAATGGGTTCTGAATACAATAAAGAGGTGCTCGGTTCTGTAAGAGTTGTCTCATTTACAGGACGTGAAAGCGATGAACAGTTTGGTATATGGGGAGCTATTGCAGAGCAGCTGGGGAAAAAAGATGTTTTCAAAGATTATTATTCCCCTCTCAAAGCTCCTGGACAAAGTGCATGGGTGAATTTGTTAAAAGGTGAACCTCTATTAATATTATTAGACGAATTATCCCCATATCTTGAAAATGCACGTTCGGTTGATATTGGAAATAGTGACCTTTCTGTTGTAACAGTAACTGCACTGTCAAATCTTTTGGTTGCTGCAGGTAAGGATGAACTGTCAAATGTGTGTATCGTCATATCTGACTTGAAAGCCACATATGAAGGGGGAGCAGAAAGTATCCATTCAGCTCTTATTAACTTTGAAAATGAAGTAGGGCGTACTGCTCTTAATCTGGAACCCGTTGGCCTCAATACAGACGACGTATATCATATTTTGAAGAAACGATTGTTTGATGAATTGCCATCCGATGATGATATAATGACTATTGCTGAGGGGTATGCTCAAGCAATAAAAGACGCTGGTCAGATGGATATTACCCAGATGTCTCCAGATAAGCTTGTTCGACAGATTCGGGAATCATTTCCGTTCCACCCGGCAATAAAGGATTTATATGCACGGTTCAGGGAGAATCCAGGGTTCCAGCAAACCAGGGGTTTTATCCGATTTATGAGGCTTATTGTCTCAAACCTGTTCGGAGATGAAGGACTGGCAAGTTCACAGTACTTAATTCATCCTCATCATATTGATCTAAACGATGGTGAGTGTTTAGCTGAGATTAATAAGATTAATTCGAATATTGAGAATGCAATTAGTCATGATATCGCATCACAAGGTTTGGCTATTGCCGAGATCATTGACAATCAGTATGGTGGAAGTGATGCAGAGGATATATGTAAGTTATTGATGGTTGCTTCCCTTGGCAATGTCCAGAATGCGGTTCTTGGGCTCACATCAGCTGAGGTTGTAGCATACATGTGTATGCCTGGTAGGGATATTACAAAATTACCAGAAATGGTAGAAAGACTTGAAACACGAGAATGCTGGTATCTCCACAGAGGCAGAGATGACAGGTTGTACTTCAAGAAAAACCAGAACCTTGTTGCGAAATTACGCTCAACTGCAGAAGCTTATAGCCGAGAAGCTTCACTAAAAGACTTGAAGTCATTCCTGTCAACGATTTTCGCTCCTGAAATGAAAGATTGTTACCAGGAAGTACAGGTCCTACCGGCAATTGACGAGATTCAGATTGTACCTGATAAGTTAAATTTAATCCTCTATGAACCCTATGCAGGAGGATTGCATCATGATTTAGAAGCATTCTATAATGATCTTGATTACAAGAACAGAGTGCTCTTCCTATCAGGGCAACGTGAAACACTTGATTCACTGCTTGACGTTGGGAAGGAGCACAAAGCTATCCAGTCCATTTTGGATGAGATGGATTCCGAAGGGGTTCGACCCGATGATCCACAACGTACTATTGCATTGGACCTTAGAGACAAGATCACACTCCGGTTATTGAGTGCTGCCAGAGAAACATTTACCACACTGACATACCCACATCTTGATCGCCTTTCAACTACTGATTTTATGATGAATTTCACGAACAACGAATATCGTGGTGAAAAGCAAATCAAAGATGCACTTAAAAGTAAACAAAAGTTCACAGATGATGTTTCTGGTGACACCTTTAGGAAAAAGTGTGAGCAGAGGTTATTCACCCAGAAGGTCATGCAGTGGTCTGAGATTAAAAAGCGTTCTGCTATAAACACATCATGGCAATGGCATCATCTTAGTGCTCTTGATACTCTTAAGAATGAAATGGTGAACAAGGATCAGTGGCGATTAGATGGGAACTATGTGGATAAGGGGCCTTTCCCTGCACCGACAACAGATGTGCAGATTCAGGAATTATACAGGGATGATAATACAGGTGAAGTCACTCTGAAAATCACACCGGTTCATGGAGATACTGTTTACTATGATTATGGTTCTGAAGCTACTACAGCATCAGCCAAAGTAGAAGATTGGAGAGATTTCAAGATCATTGAAATTAATGCCTCCTTTTTATGCGAAGATTCATCCAAAGTTCATAACACGGGAAAACCACATGAATGGCACAATAAACTGACTTTGAAGAAGAGAGTGTATGGGGATCAAAATAAAAAGACAGTGGAACTTCAATCTGCTCCAGCAGGTGCTGTTATTAAATATACGACAGATGGTTCATCCCCCCGGAACAATGGCGGTGTGTATGACGGGCCAATTACGGTTATAAAAGGAGCGAAGATGGTTCTGGCAATAGCTGAAAAGGATGGTATTACTTCTGAACAGCTGCAGGTAGACCTGGAATGGGGAGAAGAAGAAAAACCTTCCATAAATCCCTTAATTCCTACAAGGTGGAAAGTTGAACACCGACCTGCTACTACAAAGGAATCCTTTGAGTTTATTGGAAGATTGAAAAAGTATGAAGGAAAAATCTTTGGGCTGGGTATTGTTATTGCTGGTAATGAATGGGTTGAACTGAGGACCGATACAAAGCTCTCTCTTGATGCTGATCAAATCGAAGAGATGATAGAATCTCTCAGAAAGATATATAGTGATGGGCAGGTCAATATTGATGCGGGTAGTGTGTGGTTCCCCACAGGACAGCATCTGACCGATTTTGCCGCGGATGAGAAGAAGGAAGTAAAGGGTGATGAGGTTGAGCAGTGATGGTTGCAAAGCCAGCTGTGAAAGGTTTTGGTTTTGATCCATCCGAATCAGAGCATTATTTCCAGGTCTCTTTGTCTTCCAAGTCAGCAGATGTGCATATTACTGAACATATGTCTTGGGAAAAAGGCCAGTGGGACAAGAAAATCCGGGTTGTTAAGGTAGATACTGATGAACGGCTGCGAGTGGTTCTTTCTCGTGAGAAATGGGATGCAATATCTGATGCTGTTAAGGATGAGTTCAATCGCCGTTTGCGTAAAATGGATATGAAAGGGGGAAGATGGAAAGTAAATGGGCTAACTCCTATGTCCCGGTTGTTCGGCAAGGAACTGGTGCTTCTGGCATGGGCAATTGAAGATGCTGACCCTGGACGAGTTCCTACAGCAATTATGAACTGGCTTGGTCTGACACCTGAGGAGCGGTGGTGGCTGTTCACCATGACCAATGCTGCAACAGGACAGGCAATATATGGTAAAAATATTGGGTGGCGCAAGGCGGTGAGATTCGCTTTGACTGAAAATCCGATCTCTGCATCCCAGCCAGAACAAAGAGTGGGTTTAATCTCAAAGATGGATAAGGTCGATGGTGAGAAAAAAGATTCAAATGGTAAGCAACAGGGTCTTTTAACTCAGTATACATTGTGACATGTTGATTGTAAATCAAAATGAAAGATGGGGATATTTATGAAATCATTTATTGAAACACAATTTCCGGTTTCGAAGGTGTCGAAGGAGAGCTATAAGGAGCGGAAAAGTGCACAGGGACAGACTCTTACACAACTTGGCAAATGGTGGGGAAGAAAACCGCTAATCCTTATTAGAGCTGCAATTTTGGGTTTACTCCTACCAGCAACAGATAATCCCACAAAAGACCGTGAGATATTCCTCAAACTCCTGACAATGGATGATGAAGGGATGTGGCAGAGAAAGAAGTCGTCCATAACCGGCAATGTATTGAAGGAATATCTTTTACCCCGTGAAATTGCTGAATATTTTGATGGTGATAAACTACGCAGTGGTCTTTCTCGTGATGATAAAAAAGAACTTCAGCGGAGAGTTTTCCTGCGGATGGGATATGACGAGCGCTTAAAGTACTGTTATCGTCCTGAAGAGATTGACGGCCCAGCACCTTCTACCTGGAAAGAGATCAATTTACATCTTGGAACAGACGCATCGTCCATTCCTGAACTGGTGGAACAGCTTGGAATCAGACAGTTTGGGTCACGTCCATCTGTTGGGGACTGCTTCTGTGGTGGAGGTAGTGTTCCATTTGAAGCAGCTCGAATCGGTTGTGATGTGTTCGGGTCTGACTTAAATCCGGTTGCAGCACTTTTAACATGGGCATCACTGAACATAATCGGCGGCGGTGAAGAGGTCGTTAAAGAAGTGAAAAAAGCCCAGCAGGAAGTCTTTGATAAAGTTGATAAGCAAATTACCGAGTGGGGTATTGAACATAATGAAAAAGGGTGGCGTGGTTATGCTTACCTGTATTGCAACGAAGTTGTCTGTCCTGAATGCGGGTGGAAAGTCCCGCTTCTCCCCACTTTATCGATTGCAGAGCGTATGCAAAAAGTGATCGCTGAGCTTGAACCGGACTATGAAAACAGACGATATCATATTCTCATAAGACAGGCAACTCCTGAGGAATCAAAACATGCCCGTGAATCGGGAACGATGACATCACGCGGAATGGTCTGCCCAAATCCAGAATGTCCTGGACACAAATCACCAATCCCAATAGCAACTATTAGACGTGAACATGAAGGAGGTCTTCGACTCTGGGAGAACGATGATATCGTTCCTCGTCCAGATGATGTATTTCAGGAGAGGCTTTATTGCATCCGATGGATGGAAAATGTTACAAATACAGCAGGTCGCCAACAGGTTAAATGGCATTTCTGTGCACCCGATGACCATGACTTAGAACGTGAAAAACAAGTGCTTATACTTCTAAATAATCGATTTTTGGAATGGCAAGAGAAAGGGTATGTTCCCCACATGAAAATTGAAGAAGGAGAAAAAACGAGTGAACCCATACGAACACGTGGCTGGACCTCTTGGCATCATCTATTCACACCGAGACAGCTACTATATCAATCATTATTATTGCAAAATGTGTTGAACAACAATTTTAAATTTGCCTCAGCTTTGTTATTAAGTTTAGGTAATTGTTGCAATTTTAATAGTAAATTATCGCGGTGGAATCCTGCGAGAGACGCGCCTACAGATACCTTCTACAATCAAGCACTTAATCCCTTGTATAATTATCCTACAAGGGGGATAAAATTATTATATAAAACATGGAATTATGAAATCGCTATTAATGGGTTGAATAATGGGAAGGAAATATTTGCTAAAAATGGGAAAGATATTGATATATCATCATTTATATGGATTACAGATCCACCTTACGCCGATGCAATCAACTATCACGAATTATCAGAATTTTTCCTTTCATGGTACGAAAAACCATTACAAAAATTCTTCCCTAACTGGTATACCGACTCCAAACGTGCTCTTGCAGTTACTGGTTCTAATGAAGAATTCAGAAAGAGCATGGTAGAAGTATACCGAAATCTTACCAAACACATGCCGGAAAATGGATCTCAGATTGTGATGTTTACACATCAGGATGCAAATGTTTGGGCAGATCTATCGATGATCCTCTGGGCTGCTGGATTGCAAGTTACAGCTGCGTGGTGTATTGTGACTGAGACCGATACAGCACTAAAGTCCGGTAACTATGTACAAGGTACTGTTCTGCTCGTCCTTCGCAAACAAATCTCTGAAGAAACAGTCTTCCTTGATGAAATATATCCAGAAATAGAAGACGAAGTAAAAAAACAACTCAATTCTATGCTTGCAATTGAAGATGAAGACGATCCTAACTTTGGTGACACCGATTACCAATTAGCAGCTTACGCCGCTGCCCTTCGCGTACTTACAAAATATAAAAATATCGAAGATATCGATATCCAGCGTGAGCTCTATAAAGTGAGGCAGAATGGGGAAAAGAACCCACTGGAAGAGGTTATTAACAACGCTGTAAAAATCGCATGTGATTATCTGGTTCCAGTCGGAATTCAGACACATATCTGGAAACAGCTCATACCAGAAGAGAGATTCTACATCAAAGGACTTGAGATAGAAAGCCATGGTGAATATCGAAGCGGTGCTTACCAGGAACTTGCGCGGGGATTCGGTATCCGGGAGTATAAGAGTATGCAGGCAAGCGGGAAAGCCAACCAGACCAGGCTTAAGACCGCCAGCGAGTTCAAGAACCGAAACCTTGGTGACGAAGGCTTTGGCAGCTCAATGGTCAGACATATCCTGTTTGCTATTCGTGAAACGCTCCAGAATGAAGAAACGTCATCTGGAAAAGTCTGGTTGCGTACTGAACTTGGACAGCAGTACTGGAACAAGAGGAAGGAGATAATTGAACTGCTCCGGTATATAGCAAACATCGGTATGAGCAGCAATATGGAACACTGGAAAAAAGAAGCAGACGCTGCCAGGCTTCTTGCGGGTGCCGTTGAGAACGACCATGTCTGAAATTATAATACAGGGATAATAATTAATGATAAACCGATTTTCATCAAGAAAACAAAAACTGGCGGAATCGTTCCTTAACGAACGCCTCGTTGGAGCGAAAAATTACGATAGAATAGCAGGATACTTCAGTTCATCCATTCTTGAGATCGCCGGAGAGAACCTTGAGGGCATGGAAGGTATTGTCCGCATGGTCTGTAATTCCCAGCTTGATGAAAGGGATGTGAAGACCAGCCGTGCTGCACACGCAGCCATGCGGAAGGAGTGGTGTGCTGCAGAACCGGAAAATTATGGTTCAAAAGCAAAGGGACGATTTGCAAAACTCTATGAATTGTTTAGATCAGGTAAGCTTGAGGTAAAGGTGCTTCCTGATAATGTATTTGGACTTATTCATGGTAAAGGTGGTGTCATCACCATGCAAAATGGAGAAAAAACGTCCTTCATTGGAAGTGCCAATGAGACCTACAATGCTTGGAAACTTAACTATGAGCTTATCTGGGAAGATGATTCACCAGAAGCGGTTCAGTGGGTGCAGGAAGAATTCGAAGCACTCTGGACACACCCTGCCGCCCAGGACTTAGCAGATTTTGTCATTGAAGATATCGGCAGGATCGCAAAACGAGAGGTAATTCAAAAAATTGAAGACTGGAGGGAAGACCCGGAGCCAGCATCATCAATTGTGGAATTGCCTGTATACAGAAACGACCTTGGACTATGGGAGCACCAGAAATATTTCATCAAATTAGCTTTCGATGCACATCAGAGTCCACATGGTGCCCGCTTTGTACTTGCCGATATGGTTGGGTTGGGGAAAACACTCCAGCTTGCAATGGTAGCCCAATTAATAGCACTTACCGGAGACAAACCGACCCTGATACTGGCTCCGAAGACGTTGATCTGGCAGTGGCAAGACGAGATGACAGAGAGGCTTGACCTCCCATCTGCGGTCTGGAACGGGAAACAATGGGTCGATGAGCAGGGTATTGAACACCCGATTAAGGGTCCGGAAGGAATAAAACAATGTCCACGCAGGATTGGAATTGTATCATATGGTCTTGTCACAAAGCGGTCTAAAGCTATAGAATATATCAAAGAACTCAGTTATGACTGCATTATTGTAGATGAAGCACACCATGCTCGCAGAAGAAATCTTGGTCCAAACAAGGAGAATGAAAGCCCAGAACCCAATATTCTCCTGTCATTTCTGCAGGAAATGGGGGGTAAATCAAAAAGTATACTCCTTGCAACAGCCACTCCTGTACAGCTCTATCCTATCGAAGCCTGGGACCTCTTGAAGATACTTTCATCAGGTAATAATGAGTCCGTACTTGGGAACAAACAGAGCTTATGGCAGAAGGATGCAGTGCGTTCTCTTGACATTGTTTCTGGAAAAGAAGAATTGCCAGAAGATGAAATGGAAAGATGGAACTGGATACGTAATCCATTACCACCTTCATCTGAGAATCGTGATATTGAAATTATTCGCCGTGCCTTTAATATCGACGATGATGTGGTAACAGTCCCAGGTTCGGACTTTACTAAATTAAGAGAGCCTGAGAAAGACAGGGTGAGGAAACTTTCAAGGGATTTTATGCAAGATCATAATCCTTTCATCAGACATATTGTACGAAGGACCCGAAAATTCCTGGAAAATGAAATAAATAAAGAAACAAATGAACCATATCTCAAACCTATTAAAGTGGAGTTGCATGGGGAGGATATTCGTGATGCGATAATATTGACTACTTATCTCAATGATGCATATAAACTTGCTGAAGAGTTCTGTCATTTGTTCTCAAAAAGATCGCGAGGAGGAGGTTTTCTAAAAACATTACTTCTACGCCGAGTAGGCAGTACCCTCTATGCTGGAAAAAGGACTTCACAGGCCATGCTTGGAATCAAGCACGAAAACCTTGAAGCGGAAGAAGAAGATGAAGATGAAAATGAAAATGAAGACATACAGGTCAGTGATATCTTCAAAGAAATGTCCATAGATGAGAGAAATGTTCTCCAACGATTCTTGGACATACTATCTGAAAAAGAAGATCAAGACCCAAAATATCATAAAATAAAGGAACTTCTGCAAAATGGCTGGCTTGAGCGGGGTTGCATAATTTTTTCACAGTATTACGATTCAATAGACTGGCTATCTGGTAAATTGTCACATGATTTCTCTGACGAAATAATAGGCATATATGCCGGCGGACAACGGTCAGGCATCATAGAAAACGGGGAATTCATCAGGACATCCAGGGAAAAGCTAAAATCAATGGTGAGGAATGGGGAGATACGCTTGCTTCTTGGAACTGATGCTGCAAGTGAAGGATTGAACCTTCAGAAACTTGGATCACTAATAAATATTGACCTGCCATGGAATCCCACAAGACTGGAGCAGCGAAAGGGGAGGATTCAGAGGATTGGGCAGGTCTATGAAGATGTCTGGATATACAATATGAGGTATAAGGGCTCAGTAGAGGACCGTGTTCATGAATTGCTTTCCAGTCGTCTTGAAGAGATAAATAATTTGTTCGGACAGATTCCAGATTGCTTAAAGGATGTATGGGTCGAAGTTGCACTGGGTGAGGAAGAGAATGCAAGAAAAACAATTGGTGAGGTGCCGACAAAGCATCCTTTTGAGTTACGATATGATAAAATTGAGCCAGTTCACTGGGAAAAGTGTTCTAAAGTGCTTGATTCTGCTGAACGGCGGCGGTGTTTGATGAAAGGATGGTAATTGCAAATATTGATTACGCTGAAATCTAATAACTATTCAAATTTTCATGAACATGAATTACAATAAAACAATTCAGCTTTTTGAATACGAATCCATTTCCTATGATAATATAAAACTGAAACCATTTTCTCATATTTTAAATTTAATCGAAGAATTGAATGAAAGTGGAAGCGAATTGCTATCTCTAAATAGGAAAGAGCTTCGTGCTAAGCAAATGGTGGGTTTAATCCAGATCAAAGAGCTTTCAATTGAGATATTGCCAAAAATGTATAAAGAAGGTATGACAAATGCCGAACAGGTTAATAATGCCCAACGAAATCTTCTTTATCTCCTGCATTATTGTTATGACATCCCAATTTATGAAAGTGAAATTGCCCTCATGCAAGCCAGAAAATCAAACTGGTTTGAGATTTTGACTTTTATTTTCTCAAAAAAGCTCATGGATATCTTCAAAAAAGGAGCACATAAGCAATATATTTCAATTGAAGAAAACATTCCCCTTTTCAAAGGAAAATGGATGATTCAAAAACACTTTCGTATCAATCCATTCCAGAAGCATCGTTTCTATGTAAATTATGATGAATTCAGCCCAGACATTCCACTGAATCAAGCTCTGAGATTCGTGACCAATAAACTAAAATTCCAGTCGTACGATTCTGAAAATCGTAAAAATCTACGTATTCTGGACCAGCAGATGGAAGAAGTGACACTGCTAGCAGATCCAGCTTTAGTACTAAATAACATTGTTTTTACGCGTTTGAATGAAAATTATCGCCCCATCTTCAATCTGGCTAAATTGTTCATAGAAGGAAATGTAGTTGAGACATCGACAGGTTCAGATGGTGCTTATGCATTTGTATTTGATATGAATATGCTTTTTGAACGATTCATTGCCAGATTTATAAAGGAGAACAGGGATGCGATTCTTCCTGAATATCTGAAAAATTGCAATATTTACACACAAGCTGTTACAAACCGAAGAGCATTTGCGAAAAATTTGGATGGGAAGAACGTATTTAATCTAAAGCCAGATATTATTTTCAAGGAAAGAGATTCTGTTAAGTTGATTATTGATACCAAATATAAACTTCTTAACAAAACTGAAAGAAAAGTCGGTGTATCAATTTCTGATATGTATCAGATGGCTGCTTATGCAAGTAGATACGAATGCTCAAATGTGATCTTGCTTTATCCGCGTACAGCAGGTGTAAATGATTCTATCCTTGAAGAATATGAATTAGAAAAAATAAATTGTAAAATAAAAATTGCTACTGTGGATTTGCGGATTGATTTCAAGGATTCTACTAACAAATCAAAACTTATAAATGAATTATCTGAGATTTTACAAAAGGAAGTGTGATTATGGTAAATATATGGTTGATACGGCCTGGAGAAGGTGGAAGACTCTGGGAAGAGTGTAAGGAAAATAACTGTATTGTTATTGGTTGGGAAGATGAGGATGGTTTTTCGAAGTACAAATCCTTGGATGATGTAAAAAAGGATTATAACTCAAATGATGCAAATTCGATATGGTATTATTACAACGATATCAAAATCGGAGATGTAGTAATAGCGATTAAAGGTAATGATATTGTCTTGGGTATTGGAAAAGTGGATAGTGGTTATATCGGGCCTAAAGACCCTAAAAATCCTGGGCTTGATTATAAAAACGCGAGAATGATTAAATGGCTAATAACTGAAACGTTGGAAAACATATCATATACCTTTCCTTCCAAGACGGTAACACCAAACAAAGCTGAGAGATGGGAAGAAATTAAAATGAAATACATTCAGAAGGATTTAAAATACAAAGAAACCTTTGATGATTTACTTCAAAGAAAGGACATTAATTTGTCAGATTTTGTTAAACGTTTCTTGCAAGAAATAAATAGTGATGATTTAAAAGAACACCGTAAAGAACATAATCGGCGTAGTAAAAATGTCCAGGATAAATTGAGAAAAGAAAATGTTGCAGCATTGACTGAAGATAAGATGTTTAACATATTAAATGACACGAATGCTGCAGAAGGATATTATTATTTTGATTTAAGAGACACATTCAACAAAAACAATGGCATTGAAAAATTCAAAGAAAAATTGATTAATCATTTAGATACAGTAGATGTAAACGAAAGCGACATCAAACATTTTTGTGATTCTATTGATCAAATGGGACTTGGATATTTGAGCGAATTATTATGTCTAAAACATCCAAATAAATTCTACATTTGTAATAAAATTACGAATAACTTTTTGAAAAGAATAAATGTAAATATTAAAGAAGGCTTACCCCGTGGAAAAAAAGGAAATGTTGGTTCACGGTATATTGCTGCACACCCTCATTTCCAAAAAATTCTCGACATGTTAAAAGATGGTGGGTTAGAAGATGCAACTTTCCTAGATGTTGACATGTTTGTGTGGTGGATGAAAGATAATTATCAAGCCATTCCAGAAGAATTTTCTAATGTCAAAATCCAAATACTCAAAGAAACGTTTTCTCATACACGAAATGTGATTTTATACGGACCACCTGGAACTGGCAAGACCTTTATAGCCCAACAATTCGTTAAAGATTATTTAAAAGATCAAATTTATTTGCCAAAAACGTTAAAAGAAATAAAAATTGATCTCATACGTGATCTAAAATGGTATCAAGTAATCGCTCTGACAATTTATCTAAAAGGCAAAGATCAGAAAGTCAAAGTTCCAGAACTAAAAAATGAAGAACTCATAAAAGATTACTTTGAGATTGTCAAGGGGCGAACAAAAAATCTTGGACAGACTCTTTGGGCACAGATGGGGAGCCATTCAACCCCTTACAGTAAATTGGTAAATTACGAAAATAGAATCCAACCAGCTCTTTTTGATAAAACACCAGAAAGTGAATGGTACCTGATTCCTGAAGGGATTGAATATATTGAAAATAGTTACGAAGATGCATTAGTCATTCTAAGTGGAGGTAAAAAGCCAGATTATGAAACAAACATAAAACAATATTATAAATTTGTGACATTTCACCAATCCTATGGTTATGAAGACTTCCTTGAAGGTTTAAAACCCAAAACAGATGATAATGGAGCAATTTCATATGAAATTGAGCCAGGAGTATTCATAGATATTTGCGACAAAGCCAAAAATGATTCAGCCAACGAATATTTACTCATAATCGACGAGATAAATCGAGGAAATATAGCAAAAATCTTTGGAGAACTCATCACACTCATCGAGGATGATAAACGACAGGGAGCAAAAAATGAAATGACTGTCACACTCCCATACTCAAAAGAAGACTTTACAGTGCCTTTAAATCTCTTTATCCTGGGAACAATGAACACTGCCGATCGCTCCATCGCATTGTTGGACATTGCTTTGAGAAGAAGATTCACGTTCTTGGAGATAATGCCAGATTATTCAATAATAGATTGTGAAATTGAAGGATTAAATATAGGAGATCTATTAAAAGAATTAAATTATATGGTTGCTTCTTTAATAGATAGGGACCATCAGATTGGACATAGTTATTTCTGTGGGATTGTTAAGACAATAAAAAATGAAGAATTAGAATCTGCTAAAACTGAATTGCAGTTTGTGTGGTATAGGAAAATCATACCTTTGTTACAAGAGTATTTCTACAATGACTGGGAGCAACTTAAACTCGTTTTGGGTGATTTTGTATCCGAAAATAATACATCCAACAACAATCTAAAATTACAAGATAGGATGGTCAATAAAAATTACAGCATCACTGAATTTAAAGATTGGGACAGATTCTTAAATGCTTTGAGTCAGATTGTTAGCAATGAAGCAAAAACAGAAACTCAAGTAGATTCAACTGAATCTGAAAGTGTCGAAGGAGAAAACGAGTCATAAAATTCACTTTATCTAAAGAGACTCCAAAGCTGATATCACTAACATGAACCTCAACCAATACCTCAAAATCCTCAACAAAACCAGTTGTCCAGACGACTGTGAGCTTAAAAGCAACATTAAGATCACACCCGCAACAGTTCCTCCACCAAAGGAAATCGTCGGAATAATCATTTCAAGAGATCCAACTGTGGACTAGTTATATAGTCATCTCAAAACTGAAAATGACGGAAACATTCTTCATGATATCCTATTTGCCAGTGCTATCCCCCTTTCGGTTATCACTAAAATTTTTACATTCATGAGAGGGCGGATCGATGAGAACACTGAGAAATACCTATTTGAGATTATATTTCACAAAACATACTGGACCCATTTACATAAGTGCCAGACAGATTTTACCAATAATATCTCGACTAAATTTAATGCTAAAACTGCCAACAAATGTGCAGATAAGTGGCTGGATAAAGAACTCCAATTTGCAATAACAGATGAGACAACATTCATTATCTCGCTTGGAGCAGATGTGCGAAAATGGGTTCAAAAATGGGAAAAAGAAAACGGAAAAGGAATCGCTCTTATCAATTTACCTCACCCATCCGGACAGAATAATGCTATCTGGTATCGGTCTGAAAAAATAGGGATGGATGTTATTAACAGAACGGAAGCGGATATTCATAAGTTGGTAGATATCTGTGCAGACTTGTCTGGGGATGTGCGTCAATGAAAAAAGTTATGGACAAAAAAAGCAAAATCTGAAAAATGATGCCGGGATGCCAACAGCGGTCAAAAATTTCCCACACCCAAATACACCCCTCATCCTCACCATCGAGTCACCACCCGAAGCAAGTACGGCAGACGACTGCTGAACCCCCTCGGCGCACACACAGAATTCAAGGTCACCTCAGCAGACATACCCCCAACCCTGCCCGACCTCATCGACGAGCCGGCCCCCTTCGTGGTCGATATCCACGGCTTCGCTCGCAGTGGAGCTGGAACTTATGCCCGGACGTCGGCGTGTATCACGAGGGCGCATGGGGGTGGTGGATGGCGGGGCGGCGGGAGAGTGTAAGCAACAGGGGAAGAAAATCATTACATGGCGACTGCTATGGTAAATTCCAAAATAATACTGGGAAATGAAGTTAGCAAATCAGATAAATTTTAAATTGCTTATTAATTATTCCCTGCATTCATCTCCCTTTTCAGGTTCTTTTCCACACAATTCTTTTAGAAATTTCGTATCACAAAAAAGAGATTCTGGATCATCCATGGTTTCAGAGGATGCTTCTTTATAGCAGCGGTTTTTGAGATAACAGTATCAGAGAGAGGAGATAAATATAAGGTTGTAATGGAGTCTTGGATAGTATCAGAAACCCCCCTTTGAGATATTCAACCACATTTTAAGACTGGTTCAATTGAAGAATATGCGCATCACCACATTCTACTGAAAGAAGATAGAGAAGGATATGTCAAAATAATGTTGGATGATAAATCAGCTGGATAATAATCATGCAAAACCGTTATACTGCTGACCTCGGTGATTTCGGTAAGTATGGACTACTAAAAGCACTTTGTCAATCCAAGGATGAGGAGCTAAACTTACGATTGGGTGTGGTTTGGTACCTTGTGCCAGATGAAAAACATAATGACGATGGAAAGCATGTAAAATATCTCAAACCATCTTATAAAAATAGAAATCAATTTAGAAATTGTGACAGCGACCTATATGATGCACTGGCTGAAATAATCCTAAACAAGGAAAGAAACGTATCTAACATTCGCAAGAGTAATATTTTCCCTATCAATACTGTTTTTTATGAAGAATTTCTCACCTTTAATGGCATACCTTCCAATGGTATGAATGCATGTAAAAATAGAATGGACCATCGGATGAGGTGGGTTAATAAGGCCTTATTTCTGCTGGAGATTGTGATTTAATTCAGTTATTGGAATATAGGTGAAGCTTTGTGGTTTTGAGACCATATGGCGGCGCCAGTAACTTATATATAGGTATCGGTTGGACTGGATTGAAAAAGATAGGTGTGAAAATTAGCTAAGTACTGAATTTGATTGCTTCATTAAATAACACTTAACAATACCAATTTTAAAATTGACCATAAAGCACTTACTACCAAAAGCAGAACAGAAGTTAGTTCAAGAAGAATAGCGATTCTGTAATTTGGAATATTTCCACCGTTTCGCCAATGTTCAAACCAGACTTTATTAAATAATGTTTTGTGATCACCGATAGCATCCATTCTATTGCGATGCTCAGGAAATTCATTCGCAATTTTTCCAAACATATATCCCGAGTATGCTAACATCAACCCAGAGAATGCAAGGCCTTCCCCCGCGTATAGAATAACTTCTGCAAGTTCAAATACTGGTATTGAAATTGATATCGCACCCATACCCACCCCTATGGCGGCCATACACAACCCCCATCCCTGATAAACACTACTATTTATGAGCATAAAGGATGATTCTTTAGTAAGCCCTTCCATTAATAATTTCTTAATTTCATTGAGCAATTGCTCATTGACTGATTCTATTTTATCTTCTTTTGCAAGCTCTTCTTGGAAATTTAGCGATGTGCATAAATTACGTTTTTTATCCTCATCTAAACCATTGAATATATTCCTCCATTCATCAGAATCCTCGAAGACATTCACGGGGAGCGATGCTATATCCAGTGCTTGCATCTCCTGTTCTCTCTTCAGTTTATTCAGCCTTGCTTTTTTGTCCATACCATTTTCACATCTTTTACGTTAATATTCCGCTCTAATTGCCGGATGCTCTCTTCAATGCTGCACTGCCTGCCACCCCGTACACTTTTAGGAGCATCAGCACAAGTGGAGTGCACCCCTTCCAGCGGACAGGTAGTTTAGCAACACTATTTAAAGTTAATGCCTTCTCAAATTCCATTGGCAGTAGGTATCCTATTTTCGAATGAAGTCGTTTTTCATCATAGATACTCCCTATAAAATTCTCAAGAATATCAAACGCCTCATCGAATGTGCTGTAATCCGAAAGGTAGACCTCTTCATATTTCAACGTATTCATAAAACTCTCTGCAAAGGCATTGTAATAGGGATTACTCCTTCTGCTCATACCGATTTGTATATCGTGTTTTTTTAGACATTCGATATATGCATTGGATGCATACTGTAGAGTTTGTTCCCCAATCTAATTCATGCAAATGTACAAATCAACACAATAATACAAAAAAAACTTAAAATCCTTAAAATCCTCTCACCTTAAAAGCCAATTCCACAACCAATGTCAACGGCGGTCAAAAATTCCCCATTTTCGGCGGTTTAAAATCCCCGCCCCCATGAAGAATAATGCCCCTCGCAAGTGGTTATCGCAGGATTGCTGCATGATGTTGTAGAAGATGAAGATGTCACCCTATCCGATATCAGACATGAGTTCGGTGATGAGGTGGCAACCCTGGTAGATGGGGCTTCCGAGCCGGAAGAACTGATAAATTCGGACGGGGGAAAAAGTGAGACCTGGCCCGAGCGCAAGGCACATACCATCGACTTTATTAAAAATGCAGGCCGGGATATGAAGCTACTCTCCTGTGCCGACAAATTAGCCAACATACAAGACATCAGCAGGGACTATGACAGGCTGGGGGATGGTGTGTGGGATATCTTCAATTCCTCAAAGGACTCGGTTGCATGGTATTACACTTCTATGCTGGATGCTTTTGGTAATGGGGATGAAGGGATAAGTGATATGCCTGCGTTTAAGGAGTTCGAGAAATGTGTTTGTGAGATGTTTGGGGATGTAAAAGTGTGATGCGGGGCGAGCTAAGTATAAACTCGTTTCAATATATCGATCACTCAACCCCCAACTCTCTGTAAACCAGCATTAACTTATATCCATTACCTCCCCCGCCAAACCCTTGTCACCCCCCACACCCAAATATACCCCTCATGGCCACCATCGGAGTTATCACCCGCGGCAAGTACGGCAAACGCCTGCTGGACACCCTGACCGCACACATACCAAGGTCACCTCAGCAGACATACCCCCACCCCTGCCCGACCTCATAGACGAGCCCGCCCCCCGTCGTGTTCTATACCTGCGGCCTCGCTCTCAATGGTCCTGGACCTGGTGACAATCCCCATCCGGCGATTTTGCAGAATGCTTCTTCCCGGTTCAGAATGTAATTGAAATCCCGCTTATGAACGTGCCATAATCCTTTTCAAACCGCTCAAACAGTTGCCGGACAAGTACCACCCTGCAGATGGCAATGCCAGCCTCGCGCGCAGGGAATGTGGAGACTTATGCCCGGACAGCCAGAGTGCATCAAGAGGGCGCAGGGGTGTAGTGAATGGCAGGGCGGCGGGCAGGTGTAGGTGAGATGTTGTATGGGGATAACTATTCCTCCATTTTTAGCATATTCCACAACCTTTGGTGTTTTCACCAAGATTGGGGGGTGGGGAATTTTAAACCGCCGAAAATGGGGAATTCTTGACCGCCGTTGACAATATGCCCTTGATGAGTTGAAACTGGATGGAGTATGTTTATTAACGAATTACAAAGGTCAATATCTGGGGGATGAGGCATTTGATACGCTTTTTGATGAGTTAAACAAAATAAAAGTTGTCGTTTATATTCATCCCACAGATCCTGTCGGCGTGTATGATCCGAAATTAGAGATTCCCAACTCATTGATCGAAGGACCGTTTGAAACGACCCGTGCTGTGACAAATCTTATCCATACCGGCACAACAGACCGTTGTCCTGACATCAAATATATTCTGGCTCACGGCGGGGGAACCATTCCTTTCCTTGCGTGGCGCATAGCACTGAGCAAATACTCAAAAAAAGAGATAAGGCCTTCAATATTCAGGATGCTTCATGATTTTTTGATCAAAAAAAGTCCTGACACCGGGCTTAATATTTTAAAGAATATGTACTATGACACCGGGCTTACTTCCAGTTCGTATGCACTTAAAGCAATGCAGGAATTTGTAGGACCATCAAGGATTGTGTTTGGAAGTGATCTGCCATTTTCTGAAAAAGTGGTATCAATGGTTACAAATGATCTGGAAAAATATGAGGGATTTACAAAAGAAGATCTTGAATTGATCAATTACAAGAATTGTCTTGAATTATTTCCACAACTTCAGGAATAATATTTGTTTCAACATTAATGCTGTTTAACATAAGGAAATTGGATGCGGAGATATAAAGTGGCCTTACTCGCCACACCACAAGGGTGGGTGGAGCCAATTTAAGAGGGGCACCCGCCTTCTTTGTTTATTAAGCTTGGTATTTTATGGGATTTCTAAAAACTGGAAGTTTGAATGAATTTGAAAGATTGGGAAGCTTATTGGTTAGATTAAAGGATGGTGCACCAATTGTGTCAGGAATTGAAAATTAAAAAGAAAGTTTGAGTTTCTTAAATTTTTTATCCCTTAGATCTAGTCAAACTCAATCCGACCATGATCAAAAAGCCAAACACACATAACCAAGCAAAAAGATCACCAATTTGAGAATAAACAGTCTTTATACCCTGTTTAGGAATATCAGCAATCATAATCCTTTCTTCAGTTGTAAAATCATTCATTTGTGACAATATATTTCCATGATAATCGACTGCAGTAGATAACCCATGATAATCAGCACGAATCATAGAAAAACCATTCTCGATTGCTCTGAAACTAGCCATTCTTGCAACTAAAGGGGTAATTGTCTCCCAATTATGATTTGGAATTAAGATTATATCAACATTAGCTTTTCCTGCCTGACGAACGAAATTTTGGGAATGAGTATCCTGACAAATTATAGAAGCAAGCTTTCCATAATCCGAATCCTGAATTAGAACTCTACCATCACCTAAAATATGATTATCACCAAATACCAAATGATTTTTTAAATATTCTGACGTATCACCTGAGGGATCAATTAAAACTGCTTTATTTTCATCAACAGACCTATCTTCTGAAAGCATATACATAGCCATTAACAAATAAACTTCTTCCTGTATTGCAAATTCACGACCCTGATCAATAAATGATGCTTCATCCTCTTGATATACAGCTAAGCCATTTTCTTGCCAAACAATTATTTTTGCACCTGCATTTGCTGCTTGTTTGCTTTCTTCAAGAAATTCATCAAGAGACCTATTGAATAATTCTTGAAGACAAGGAACATCACCTTTACATTCTTTAGCTTGAATATCCATATCAAATGACCTAGTAATTGCAGCCGCACGAACTGTATCTGAATCTGCAGGTAAAAAAGTCAGATATGCTCCACCGAGAAGTAATATGAATATAAAAATACTAAGATAAAGAGAAACACCTTTACGAATTTTTATTAATGAAAATTCATGTTCCCAAGCCCAGTTTACAACTGATGCAAACCATGTAATCAAAAAGCTAATACCCCATATTCCGGTTATGGATACAAGTTGTATCAAAGCAAGGTTATCATGCTGGGTATATGCAAGTGCAAACCAGCTATAAAAAATAGTAAGAGAAAGAATAAATTCTATTGTTACCCATGCTAATGGAAATACCAAAGTGGAAAGAAAACCTTTTATTTTTGGAGTCATAAGTCTATCAGCAAGAAAAGGCAGGAAAAAAATAATCCCGTATGCCGAAGCTGTTACAAGACTTACTTCTACTTCCCCTGGATACACACCAGAGAGCATAATTATCCATGCTGTTAAATATACGGGTGCAAAAAGTAGCAGCCCTTTAATTTTAGTTTGTGTTCGCAGGAAGCGTATTAAAAATACTGGGGCAAGCCATGTTGCTATTGGAATAATGTTCCAGATTCCATTTGAGAAAATAAGAAATATAAATCCAATGACAAGCCAAAGATATAACCGGTATTCTGATTTCATTTTTGAATTATGCAGGGACATGATATCATCTTCGTATCCATTAATCCTAAAATAACAGATAATTCAATTAAATGGTCCATATAAATTCATGCCGTCAACACTATTAGTAGATATCGCTATTTAGAGACCGTTTCAATTCGTGTTGGTGAATATTATAAAACCGCAGATAAACACAGATGAACGCAGATTTTCAGGCAGCGTATCCGCGTTTATCTGCGTTCATCAGCAGTTATTTTGATATTACCAACATGTAATGTAACGGTCTCGTTAAGGGTAAGTTATTAGGCAGGCGCTATAGCTGACGTACTTATTGCTATTCTTAGTCTAATTTCAGAAAGGATGGGTGAAATAGAGTACAGATTTCCTATGAAGCTTGTATCCAGGACGTACTTTCTACACAAAGCCAACGGGTACAATAATTATTTATATGATTACAATTGATTATTTTAATTGGGGTTATCTTTATGAGAATTAATTTTTCCATACTTTGTATATTAATTTCACTTTTGTTCATCTTAACCAATCCAGCCTCGGCTGCAAAGATCATAGAGCAGGGAAGCATTGATGCGGACACCGTGATCAATGACGATGTAATAATATCAGGTGATAATGTCTTGATCCAGGGCACAGTGCTTGGGGATGTAATGGCCACAGGCGGGCAGGTTGAGATCACGGGCAATATTACCGGGGATCTAATGGTCGGTGCCGGCCGGGTGGTCATTGACGGCATCATCGGGGACGATCTCAGGGTCGGCACAGGCGAATTGATCGTAAATGGACATGTGGGTGACGACCTGATGGCCTTTGCAGGCAGTATAATGGTATCGGATGAAGCAGAGATCGGTGGCGATATGACCTTTGGTTCAGGCCAGATGGAACTGAAAGGTATGGTCCAGGGCAATGTCATTGGTGGAGCTGGTGATGTGACCCTGGCAGGCCCTGTGGGTGGTGATGTGGATATTGAGGTCGAGAACCTCAAGGTCCTCCAAACTACACATATCAATGGCAACCTTAAATATTCAAGTCCGGAGGAAGTCTCTATTACATCCGGCATCGTGGATGGATCCATAGAATTCATTGAAGAAGGACGTAAGGGAGTGGAAAATATCCCAGGAACATCCATCATAGGATGGCTGATTCGATACCTGTTCTTGCTGGTTATCGGACTTGTTGCCCTGGCATTTATGCCCAACCGGACTTTGGCCATAGCCCAGGCAATTCCCGAGAATCCATTGAAGAACCTGTTACTCGGTCTGGTGCTATTGGTTGCCGGGTTCGTGGTTTCAATCCTGTTATTTGTAACCGTGATCGGTATCCCCTTAGGGATGATAATGTTGTTCGAAACGATCTTTGTCATGTATGCTGTCAGGTTATTTTTCGGCCTATGGCTGGGGAGACAGATATTTTCCCGGCTGGGCAAGGAATCCAAACCCTGGATGGACATGGTACTAGGGCTGTTCGTACTGTTCATCTTAACCAGCCTTCCGTGGGTTGGGGGATTGATCTATCTGCTGGTTACATTTGTAGCTGTTGGAGTTCTATTTAAAGCACAGAAACAATTCTACACAGAGCTGAGGGAGCAGAGAATGCTGTAACTTGACAATGCCCTTTGCCATCGTCCCTGTTAATTGGCAGCGACTGTTATAGGTGCAATGGTGATTGTGCAGCCATCAAGTGAACTGGTTCATGACAATCATGAGGCAGGTTAAAGGAGATGGGAATCACTCTTGGACTCGTTTTGCTCTTCCATTTCAAGATATCAAAATATAATTAATAAACGTGTAAAATTCGGATAAAATATATATAACTCACTTTCCAATAACTATAATGAATTAACTTACAATAAATTTTCATAAAAAGCGGGGGCTTAATATGAACAAAGAAAAGATCGGCCTTATAATTTTCGCGATAAGTGCCATATTTATGATAGTACTGGGCTGGTTGAGCAGCTGGTGGATAACGGCAGCACTCAGAGATCTAACTCTTGCCCAGATTAACGAAACCATATGGGCGACAGATGGCGCTTTATTCCTGTTATGGTCTTTATCGGTTCCCTTTAGTGGCATTATTTGCAGGTGTGGCCATATTGCTGTATACGGGGTCGAAAGGCTCACGCATCTGGTTGTTCGGAATCGGAGTATTTCTCATAATACTGGTGGTCCAATTGCTGCCAATGCACACTCACTATCCTCCAATCTTCGGTATAGGCGGCGGTTTGATATTGGCATCTTTCTTAGGCATACTCTGGTATTGGGCAAAGAAGCGTACAACACTTGAAGGCGACGCAAAGACGGGCGCTGATTTCCAGTTGGCCGGGTATGTATTTTTCCTGATAGCCATGTGGTATCTGTGCGGTGAACTGGGAGGGCAGTTCTGGGAAGCATTTTCAACTGGAGCGCCTGATAGTCCTGTCAGTATAATGATATATCTCGTGCTTGGATGGCTGTTTCATTTTTTTAGTCATTATAAATCAACGCAAACCACATTGAAATAAGGATCAAGAAGGTTGTGAACTTGAGTTATAAAAGGTTGAAGAAAAAAATCGATTAAAACTATGGTAGAACTGGCATGTCTTTGACCATTTCATTTCCTGGCACCAAGCGAACGACCCTCGCCGAGGTCGGCGGCAAGGGCTATTCGCTGATATGGATGGTCGAGGCGGGCGTGCCCGTACCGCCCGGCGCCGTGCTCACCGCGGAGTTCTTCTCGCCCTGGTTCGACGAGATCCAGGCGTCTGCGACGTGGACGGCGCTGGCCGACGCGACGCCGGATAAGTGGCCGACCCTTTGCAACGAGCTGAAAGGGCTCTGCCGTTTTTATAATAATTCACATTCCTTATCACCCACATACAAGAGAAGAGAACTAATTATATTTGATGCGTTACATCTAGATGTGCAATGCTTGAAGATATTTCGTCTGTGTTTATGTCACTGGAACCAAGGGACTTTCGTGTGCTGACAGGTATTGAAGTGGGTATGAAGTATCATGAATGGGTGCCTGTTGAGGAGGTATCCAGGTACACCAAACTGGATCTGGGTCAGCTGCATTATGTACTAAAGAACCTGGGGATCAAGGGACTGCTGAAGCGCCAGACCCAGCCCTATGAGGGCTACCGGGTTTATTTCGAGGGTTACGACCTGCTGGCGCTGAACGCATTGGTGAAGCGGGGTTCGTTGTCCGCCATTGGTGAGGAGCTGGGTGTGGGTAAGGAGTCTGTGGTGTATGAGGGGCTGCGGGAGATGGTTGGGGGACTGGGCCAACAGCCTGTGATCCTCAAGTTCCACAGGGAGGGGAGGACGAGTTTTAAGCAGGTGAAGCGCAAGCGTGAACACCTGGACGGGTTGCAGCATTTTTCGTGGATCTATGCGGCGCGCCTGGCTGCGAAGCGGGAGTTTGAGGTGATGCAGCGGCTGTACCCTGGGGTGAGCGTGCCTGAGCCTGTGGATCATAACCGCAATGTGGTATTGATGGCTATTGCAGAGGGGGGCGAGCTGTCTAAGACGAGGGTGGTGGACCCTGAGTGGTACCTGGATATGATTTTGGAGCAGGTGAGGTTGGCGTATGCGAAGGGTGTGGTGCACGGGGACCTGAGCGAGTATAATATTTTTGTGAGCGACGAGGGGGTGACGCTTATTGACTGGCCGCAGTATGTTGAGGTGGGGGATGCGCGGGCTGGGGAGTTGCTGGAGCGGGATGTGGGGAATGTGCTGGCGTTTTTTAAGAGGAAGTATGGGGTGGAGAGGGATGTGGGGGAGGTTGTTGGGGAGATTATGGGGTGATTGGGATTTCAATCTGGTCAATGTTAGAATTTTCTGCACGTTATTTATGCAAGTGACCTAAAGACCGATACAGGGAATTTCCTTACTCATGAAATAGTTGAGGTGTGTGTAGGCATTCGATGAAACTTACTACTATCAACAGAAGTTGACACTAAATTATTCTAAATCTATTATTAAAAAAATCTTTGGGCCTCTCTAAAAGGACAGGGAACTCTTTTATTACTTATTGACTTTTTGAAAAAAAGTCTGCTCTGTAGTTACATTCTTGTTATTCAATATCATAACCCGTAACAATTATATATTTCACAAATGTAATTCATTAAGGGTAGCCATTTAATGCCAAGAGACGCAGAAACTTAAATTGTATTTATCTAATAAATTTTTCTCTCAAAGTAAAGATGATTTATTATTCTAATTGCCATACTAAACATAAGCTGTGCATCTTGAATTGTTACATTTAGGCTTTCAGGATGTACATATGCATTTCTTAATTTTCTGATGCCATCTATGAAAGATGAATCTCCTTTTGGTTATATACCATCTTGCTCTGCCCAATCAGTTAATTCTTTGAATGAATCTGGTGATGCTTTTTTAGTTCCATATAAAAATTGATGCTTTTCTTTTAATGCTATTTCCACAGCTATTGCTGATATAATGCATGTACTTCTAAAAAATCCCCTAATAAATAACCTAGCAGCTTCACGAATGTGTTCATCGGTTAGAGGGGGTACAGAATCATTCAATTTTAAATGGCTCAGTAATGTATTTCGTTTCCTACACTCATTTCCGTATTGAATATCTTGTTTGTCCTGTTCTTTTGGAGAAGCTAAAATTGCTC
>Ga0255457_1031_pt1 | contig 30673 bp, 27 predicted proteins | sample ANMaggQBNCT02L10_FD_182650 | JGI IMG/M metagenome (GOLD analysis project Ga0255457, IMG submission 182650) | Sediment cell enrichment communities from methane seep in Santa Monica Basin, California, United Staets - ANME aggregate JGI... | ecosystem: Environmental > Aquatic > Marine > Cold seeps >...
AAGTTTGTTGTTTTTGTAGATGCTAATATATATATTCCATCGTATATATACGATGAAATCTGTACAATTTATCGATTATACACGATAAACTTATTTACTTGCAGAGTCCATATTACATAGCATGGACACAAAAAGCAAACTAAAACACGTATTTGTCGAATGGCAGGAACGTGAACTGCCAAAGTTCCAGAAACGGCGGCGCGATATAAACCTCATCAGTCCGCATATTGTAGACATAATAGGTGTAAGGCGCTGCGGCAAGACCTATTACATGTTCCAATTGATATCCGAACTGTTGGACTCAAACATACCCAGATCAAACATATTATACATCAACCTTGATGATGACAGGCTCCAGCCCTTAAACGGCGATGAACTACATTTACTGATCGAAACGTTCTACGAGTTTTTTGAGGTCTCTGACAAGCACAATTTATACCTGTTCCTAGATGAGATCCAGAACATGCCTGACTGGGAAAAGTGGGTCAAGAGCACCTATGACAAACATCAAAATATAAAGATCATAATAAGCGGCTCCAATGCATCACTGTTATCACGTGACATATCCACCCTGTTAACCGGAAGACATATCACAACCCGGATGTTCCCGTTCAGTTTCACTGAATTCCTGGATTACCACGAAATAAAGTTCCAGCTAAAAACCCTGCAATATTCGAAAAAAAAGACATTAATAAAAAAGAAATTCAACGAATACCTGGAAAATGGCGGGTTTCCTGAAGTAATATACTATCCAGGGGTGGGGCAAAGGGAATTACTTCAGTCTTACTTTGACGACATCATTTACCGGGACATCATCTCCCGTTTCAATATACGTAATCCCCAGGTCTTCAAGCAGTTGAGCCTGTTTTGCATCTCAAACATTTCAAGACCCCATTCATTCAATTCACTAAGAAGATTGTTTGCAAATTATTCCCCCCTCAGTACGGATGCCATAATAAATTACCTGGCATATCTGGAAGATGCATTCTTGCTGTTCACCATACCGCATTATGATTATTCAATGAAGAAACAGATAAACAAACCTAAAAAATTATACTGTATAGATACCGGCATGGTCAATGCCGTCTCATTCCGCTTTTCAGATAACATGGGGCAGTTGTATGAAAATCTGGTATTCCTGCAGCTCAAGCGGACAAACTGTGAAACGTATTACTGGCAAAGTGCAAAAAGCCACGAGGTGGATTTTGTAATAAAAGAGGGATTGAAAGCCAGTCATCTGATACAGGTATGTGTTGATATTTCAGATGCAAAGACAAAATCCCGTGAGGTCAATGGTCTACTTGAAGGTCTGGACTACTTTGGCCTTCAGGAAGGTACGATCATAACTTCAGACCTGTTCCATGAGGAAACTGTTGCTGGTAGAGTAATTCGGTATGTGCCGCTCTGGTACTGGCTGCTTGAAAATGAAACACATCATTGATAACATTCACAGCCTTTAAACTTAAAACCCAACAGGTTATAAGAATATTGAATACATTACATAAATCATTACACAAATGAATAAATTCTCAAAAAAAGCAGCAAGGATACCGCCATTCTATGTAATGGAAGTACTGGAAAGGGCAGAGGAACTGGAACGTGCAGGAAGGGATATCGTACATCTTGAAGTAGGTATACCCGACTTTCCCACCGCTTCCCATATCATCGAAGCTGCCTATGAAGCAATAAAGGCTGGCGAGACCAGGTACACCCACAGCATGGGACTGCTCCAGCTAAGAGAATCAGTTGCCGGATACTATAACCAAAAGTTCAACCTCGACTTAAGTGCCGGGCAGGTCATCATCACATCAGGCACCAGCCCGGCCCTGCTGATGCTGTTCATGGCCCTGCTGGATCAGGGGGATGAGGTCGTGATGTCCAATCCCTATTATTCAGCATATCCCAATTTCGTGGAATACATGGATGGCAGGCCTGTTTTTGTATATACCAGGGAAGACGAAGGGTTCAGCCTGACACCCGATACAGTAGCCCGGAAGATAACACCCCGTACCAGGGCATTATTGATCAATTCCCCTGCCAACCCCACCGGGCACGTCATGTACCCAAAAACCATGCAGGGCCTGGCCGAAGTTGCAGGGGATATTCCTGTAATATCCGATGAGATATACCAGGGCCTGGTCTACAAGGGCAAAGACCATTCCATCCTTGAATACACAGACAATGCCTTTGTGCTGAACGGCTTCTCCAAACTCTTTGCCATGACAGGGTGGCGGCTGGGTTACCTTATCGCACCGCCCGGATACATCAGGCCCCTGCAGAAGATACAGCAGAACTTCTTTATCTGTGCCAACAGCTTTGTCCAGCATGCAGGCATTGCGGCACTGGAAGGCCCGCAAGACTATGTACAGGAAATGGTGGCAACGTACGATAAACGCAGGAAGTACATCCTGCAGCGGCTAAAGGGTATGGGGTTCGGGATTGGCAGTGAACCGACAGGGGCGTTTTATGTGCTTGCCAATGCAAAGGAGTTCAGCGAGGATTCCCTAAAACTCAGCCGCCGTATACTTGAAGAAGCAGGGGTGGCTGTGACTCCGGGCATTGACTTCGGGGACGGGGCCCAAGGTTACCTGCGGTTCTCATATGCCAACAGCCTTGAGAACATCAGGGAAGGTCTGGACAGGATTGAGGAATATCTTAACACCTGAAAGATAATTAGCAAATATTATTTATGGTAAGTACTTATTGGTTTTCATGATCGACCCGATTGAGGAACTTATATCATTAAGTGATAAAAAAGGATTCATAGCACACAAGATCGTTCTTGAATGCCAGGATTGCGGTTATTCGAAAGAATCTACTTATTACGATCTGTTAAAGGATAAGCAGTACGAATTGCTGGAACCCACAACAGTACCAAATCCCTATATCCAGGAGTCGTATTACGAGGAAGATGTAACTGCTACTCCTATAAAATTCAAGATGGAATGTCCTGAATGCAAGGGAGAGATGTTAGGTTTTTCTCCTGTGCCCATGGAATATATACTGAATCATCTCAGTTCCCCACCACCAGATGATATAATATATGGCTGATGTTTTGGCATGAACAACCATAATCCCAGTCTCAGTAAGATCGAGAAGATCATAGGATACCAGTTCAATGATAAGCAGTTGGGCACCTCAGCAATAACTACCCGCGCCTATTCCAACGAACACCCACAATGCCCGGACAACCAGGCTCTTGAATTTTTAGGAGATGCTATTTTATCCTTCGTGACAGCTGAACTGTTATACGAAAAATGGTCCCAGCTTAAAGGTAATAAAATATTCCATGAAATGACACCCGAATTTGTGATGACAAAGATACGCCAGGAAGTAGTAAATAACCAGTATCTGGCAGACTGCGCTAATTCTAATAAACTCTGTGATTTTATTTTCGATTCCACAGATAATCCGAATGTTGAATGTAATAGCTCAGGTACCGGTCCGGGTGACGATATAATTGAGGCCTTGATTGCGGCAATTTATTTTGATAATGAACGATCCATTGTTCGGGCAAAGAAATTCATCATTGATTTTCTCAACCTATCCGATCTTCTTGAAGATGAAAAACGAATTATCGAACTGGTTACCCAAAAAAATCCCAAGGACAGGCTTATCCATAAATACCAGAAATTGAAAAAAGTCACACCTTCCATTGAATATCCTGTTATAGAGGATAAGTTAGTAGGAAATACACACTATTTTGTATTAGGTCTGCTCATCGATGGTAAATTGCTGCCCGGGATAACTGGCAGTGGACCCAACAAGGCCCTGGCAGAATATGAAGCAGTTGATAAGGCCTATCAGTTCCTGGAAAAGATTGACTGGGACCTGACAAGCATCCGGTGATAACGCCAAATACTATTACATCCTGTATATTTTGATTTTCCTTCACCTGGAAATGGAAAGACGACACCATATGTGATTTATGATATAAATAGAAATGAAGGAATGGTAAATACTCCCATTTGACCTATCGGTCATTTGGGAGTTTAGTAATATGAATCCCTATCTTGACAAAGAATATTTCGATGCGCGGAGATATAAACGGCGTGCTCGGAAAATAGCTGGCAAGCCTAAAACGTCTGGAGTTAAAATGAACAATTGTTCATTTTGCATGAATAGTGTAGTCTCAAAATCGTAATGTCATTGAATTGTAAACTGCTGCCCGATAAGGGTTATGAAAGGCTTGAGCCGGATGTGATGAAAGTCGCAAGTCCGGTTCTTAGAAGAGGGAGAACGAGTAATCGTTCTTCCTTATTCGGCTGAGATAATACCATAAACGGTGTTATTGATGGAGCATTTCTCGTAAAAATGTGTGCAATATCCCACCATTGTGGAAATATTTCACTTCAAGAGCTGAGTCCAGTCTGACAGTAACATTAAATCTTGTTTCAGATCCATGTTCGCCCCTGGCCACTACATTTACCTCTCCTCTGGATTGTATGCTGGCAATACCCAGAATATCATACCGTTCATTTCCTTTGAGCCCAAGCCTGTCTGGATTCTCACCTTCCTTGAATTGCAGCGGTAATACCCCCATTCCCACAAGATTGCTTCGGTGGATGCGCTCAAAAGATTCTGCTATTACTGCTTTGACTCCCAGCAGATAGGTCCCTTTGGCAGCCCAATCCCTGGAACTTCCTGTACCGTATTCCTTTCCTGCAAGTACAATGACCGGAGTAGTACTCTTCATGTAACGCATTGCAGCATCATAGATAGTCATTTCCTCCTGGGTAGGGTAGTAAATGGTCCATCCTCCCTCCCTGCCAGTAACCAGTTGGTTTCTGAGACGGATGTTAGCAAATGTTCCCCGCACCATCACTTCATGGTTTCCCCTTCGAGACCCATACGAGTTGAAATCTTTTGTATCGATTCCCTGTGAAATAAGATACGCTCCTGCAGGACCAGTGGCAGGAATTGTCCCTGCAGGAGAAATATGGTCTGTCGTGATGCTATCTCCCAGAAGTGCAAGCACCCGGCCCCCGATAATATCGCCCATTTCTGCTACATCAAGCGGAAAATCAATAAAAAAAGGTGGTTCCTGAATGTATGTTGAGTCAGGATCCCATTCATACAGTTTTCCCTCTGGAATATCAAGGTTGGACCAGAGCTGTGTACCCTCAAGGACCTTTGAATAGTGCTGTGCAAACATTTCATGATTTAGCGTTGTATGTATAACCTGCTGTACTTCATCCTGCGTTGGCCAAATGTCCTGAATATAAACGGGTAGGCCATTGGGATCATAGCCTAATGGTTCGTTTGTGAGATTAATACTGACGGTACCTGCTATAGCATATGCTACTACCAAGAGGGGAGATGCCAGATAGTTGGCTTTGACAAGCGGATGTATTCTTCCTTCGAAATTTCGATTTCCGCTCAGTACTGCTGCTATTGTAAGGTCGTTTTCTTTCACTTCTTTTACGATATGTTCTGCAAGAGGGCCGCTATTTCCTATACAGGTCGTACATCCATAGCCAACCAGGTGGAATCCCAGTGCTTCAAGATAGGGCAAAAGTCCTGATGCCGTAAGATATTCGGTGACCACACGGGAGCCAGGAGCCAGACTTGTTTTAACAAAGGACTTTACTTTGAGTCCATGCTCTACAGCTTTTTTTGCTAAAAGACCTGCTCCTATTAATACAGAAGGATTGGATGTATTCGTACAGGAAGTTATGGCGGCAATAACAATTGAACCATGAGTAAGAGAAACGTGCTTTTCATTGTGTATGTACTCATCCTCAGTTGCAGGTACATATCGATCTATGTGGTTCCCCCCTTCTTCCAACCATCGATGATAATGTGGATCACGGTTTAATTCTTCATTGCCTTTCCTGTTTGGAGCAGCCATGGTTGTATGGAATCTTCTTGCCATCTCATTAAGAGGTATGAGGTCCTGCGGTCGTTTAGGACCGGCTAGGCTTGGATGTACCGTGCCCATATCAAGTTCAAGTGTGTCACTAAATAGTGGCTCTGGTGCTTCATGGGTAAAAAAAAGACCCTGTTTCTGAGCATATAATCTGACAAGATCAATCTGTTGTCTTTTTCTCCCGGTCAGCGCAAGATAGTGCAGCGTTTGCTCATCGATCGGGAAAAAACCTACTGTGGCCCCGTATTCTGGTGCCATATTGGCGACCGTAGCCCTATCAGGCAAACTCAGCGAACGTATCCCAGATCCGAAAAACTCAACGAATTTGCCGACAACACCATATTCCCGTAACAGGTGAGTAAGGGTAAGAACAAGGTCAGTCGCCGTGACCCCGGCCTGTAATTCGCCGAAGAGCTTAACTCCCACCACGTCTGGAATGGGCATATAGTAGGGTTGACCGAGCATCACAGATTCAGCTTCTATCCCACCGACACCCCATCCCAGTACACCGAGTCCATTTATCATTGTGGTATGTGAATCGGTTCCAACAAGGGTATCCGGAAAGGCAACCAGTTCTTTATCCACTTTTTTGAAATTAACCACAGATGCAAGATATTCCAGATTTACCTGATGGACTATTCCTCTTCCCGGTGGAATTACCTGAACATTATCAAAAGCTTTTTGGGCCCAGCGCAGAAATGCATATCGTTTACGGTTGCGCTCAAATTCCTTGTTCTCATTATATGTTCTCGCGTATGATGTACCATAATAGTCTACCTGAATAGAATGATCGATGACCAGGTCTGTAGGGATGACAGGATTTATAAGGGAATAGTCTGCCCCCGATCGTTGCATTGCTGATCTCATAGCTGCCAGATCAACAACCACCGGAACCCCGGTGAAATCCTGCAGCAAAACCCTGGAAGGAATAAAAGGAATATCATGTTTCGGTAACGCATTTGGCTCCCACCTGGCAAGAGTCCTTACATCTTCTTCTGTTACATGCTGACCACCCAAATGCCGCAACAATGATTCAAGTAATATCTTGATCGAATAAGGGAGGCGCGAAATATTTCCTATGCCAAGCTCTTCAAGCCTGTGTATACGATACATTCCTACAGCCGAACCATCGGTATCCAGTACCTCATTCGCCCCGAATGGATCAGGCGTTGTCTCCATAAATGCCACCCTATCTCACAAACCTTGCTCGCGGTCTTATCAGCCTGTTGTCTGCATACTGTTCAAGAATGTGCGCAATCCAACCGGAAACCCTTCCAATAGCAAATACAGAGGTTGCGAGCTGGGGAGTTATCTCCAGATACCTGTAAATAACTGCTGCATAGAAATCGACATTTGGATAAATTGGTTTGCCTCGCTTTTCAACAAGCTCGCGATTAACAGTATTCTCAATGTTTTGCGCAATTTCATACCATTTTTGTTCATGTTTTTCTTCTGCGATTTTTTTTGCCAACTCTTTGGATATTTTGGCTCGCGGGTCATATGTTTTGTAAACCCTGTGACCGAATCCCATTACTCGTTGTTTGTTTGAAATAAGGTTTAGTACATACTCTTCTGCATGTTCAGGTGTAGAGATTTCATCGAGCATTTCCATAACAGCCATGCGTGCACCTCCGTGGAGCGGACCTTTCAGTGTGCTTAATCCGGAAATAATGGCTGAGTGGAGATCAGAGAGTGTCGATGCCGTAACTCGTGTAGAAAATGTGGAGGTGTTTAACTCATGCTCAGCACTGAGAATAAAATCCGCTTCCATCAGCTCAGCTTCAAGCTCACCCGGCCTCGTCCCCCGGAGCATATACAAAAAATTTGCACCATGAGATAAATGTGGGTCGGGTGCTACAATCTCCTGGTTATTTCGTATTCTGTGGAATGCTGCAACAATAGTGGGAAACTTGGAGATTAACCTGGTACCTTTCCGTATATTTCCGTCATATGAATTGTCGTTCATGTCAGGATCACAATGAGCCATGTAAGAAACTTCTGTGCGCAATGCATCCATGGCTTCTATGTTAAAATTACAGGTATGAAGAACCCGTATCATTTCTTCAGGTATTCCCCTGTCCTTTTTCAATTGATGTGAATATGCACTGATCTCCTTTTCATCCGGTATTTTGCCGTGAATAAGGAGGTAAGAAACAGCATCATAGGAAAGATGTAACAGGTCATGTATGTTAAATCCCCGGTATTCTAAAATGCCCTTTATTCCGTCTATTGAACTTATTTTTGTTTCCAATACGAAAACATCTTCTAACCCTTTCTTTATTTCTACCAACCGATCACCCATTGTAAAGAACTACTTTTATCTGCAATAATGTTGTTGCTTGCAGTTAAAATTTATAAAATGTATGTTGAATTATTCTTTATCTTTTCATATAAATATATGCAGATTGAAAACATCTTTTCATTTAATAGTTGTCAAAATATTCTGTACGTCTTATCACTTTACGACTCAGTGTAAGATGTTGGGGAATAATACAATAGCAATTCACTGAACAGAAAAAGAAAGGCAGTTGTTAGGTATATTCATTGCCATTTTTCGAATTAAGCTTCTCATTTGATCAAACACATAACATCGTTTCTTTCCGTTCATTCTTTGAGCCTACTGAGAAGTGTTCAAATAACCTACATCAATAAATGCAAATAACAACTATATTAGAATGTTAGATTCCCGGGTGTATACTATGGAAAAGAAAAAGCCGATCATTGAATCTAGCAAAGATGGACCTTATGTTGTAACAGGTGTTATAAGGATGAGAAATTCTAAGAGTGAATGGTTCGAAGAAAAAGAGGCTATGGCGCTTTGCAGATGTGGAAATTCAACAACAAAACCCTATTGTTCCGGCATGCATCTGAAAGTTGGATTTAAAGGTAATAAGGAACCAGACAGAGTGCCGGATAAAATCGAACACTATGAAGGTGAAAAGATTACCATCCACGATAATAGGGGAGTTTGTGCTCACTCAGGATTTTGCACTGATAATATTCCCACTGTCTGGAGAATGGGGCTCGAGCCATGGATAGACCCAAATGGATCGGATTCTATTGAAATCGAAGCAGTTACACAGCTTTTCCCGTCCATGCTCTACAGAGCCTGAACTGGTCAGTGACCCAGATGTGAGTCTACTTTTTTTTTAAGCATGGTGATGGTGATCGTACAGGGGGCGGTACTTGGCAGAATAGGGAAAAAATATTCAAGTGGTTTTTTAACGGTAGCAGGGAGCATTATATTAGGAACGAGTTTTATCCTGCTTATGTCAGGTAATGAGATTATCATCTACCTTGCCGCGATCTTTTTTGCCATCGGAAATGGTGTGATGTGGCCCTTGGTGCTTACCATACTTTCCATTGTAGCGGGAGCACAATATCAGGGTTATGTGCAGGGATTTGCCAGCAGTTCGGGAAGCCTGGCAAGCATCATTGGCTTATTGTTGGGTGGAATAGTGTATGAGCTCCCAGGTGCCCATGCGTTTCTGGTTTTGGCAATCATTATCTATTCGGTCTTTTTCCTGTCTCTCAGGCTGTTATCCTTTGAAAAGACAGTGTGAGCTTCACAGTGACTCATATTGTTATCGGTATTCATTAAGATAGAATCGAGATATACCGTTATGATGTTCCTCCTCCCGCCCTGGCTGTAATTATGCATTTAAATGGCATAAGGGACAAGTAGTGTATTGGGGTTATTAATTGTTTACATTAAAATCAAAAAGTATTGTAATAATTATCCTATCATTGGCAGAACTTTTCGCCCTCACCCTATGGTTTAGTGCTAATGCCATCATACCCCAATTGACTGCCATGTGGAACCTGTCAGCATTTGAAGTGAGTCTGTTGAGTATCTTTGTGATAATTGGTTTTGTTGCCGGATCGCTTGTCTCCTCATTTTTTAGTCTTCCAGATGTCTATAAAACAAAACATGTTTTTGCCCTGTCTGCTGCGTTAGGCGGTCTTTCGAATCTCATAATTGCAGTTTTTATAGACTCTCTTAATGGAATGCTCATATTTCGTTTTTTCACAGGTTTCTTTCTTGCAGGAGTATATCCTACCGGAATGAAGTTAGCCTCAACCTGGTTCAAAAAAAGGAGGGGGTTTGCAATCAGTGCCATAGTAGGTTCTCTTACCATTGGTTCTGGATTGCCATTTCTTTTTAATGTAAGCGCCATTCCTGATTGGAGGGTGCTGCTCCATTTTTCTACTGCACTTGCTTTTATAAGTGCAGGCATAGTATGGCTGTTTATTGAGGAAGGACCATACAGTGGAGGAAGACTCAAATTCGATATATCGAACATCAAATACATTATAAAAAATAAAGCTGTTCGATTGGCCAATTATGGTTACTTTGGACATATGTGGGAACTGTACGCTATGTGGGCCTGGATCCCTATCTTTCTACGAGAATCGTATCTTCAATCCCATCCTCTTGCCGATCCCCTCATATTCTTTTCTCTTGGCACCTTTTTTGTCTTTTTGGCAGGAGCGATAGCCACAGTTATCGGTGGGATACTGGCAGACCGGTACGGGAGGATCAAGTTCAATATGGTGGCATTGGTTATCAGTGGATCGTGCTGTTTGGTAATAGGCCTCTTTTTTGGCAGCAATCCGACTATTGTACTTTTAATCGCTATTATATGGGGAATAGCAGTTATTCCTGACAGCCCACAGTATTCTGCGCTTGTAACCGAACTATGTGAAAAACAATATATGGGCACGGCTTTGACATTACAGACTGCCATTGGGTTTTTCATTACCATCTTTTCTATCAGACTCATTTCCCTTGCCATTGATCTCGTTGGGTGGAACTATGCCTTTTCACTGTTATTTCTTGGACCACTTTTTAGTCTGGTTTCGTTAGTTCGTTTGAAAAAATGTATCCCGAATTAGACATCAACTATTAACATAATGGATTACAAAGTATTATGAGCGTATTTAAGTTCAAGGGGGTTTAATGTACGGTGATCTATGTTTGTACCGTTTGTAATGTATATACCTATGATGAACAAAAAGGTGACCTGGGAACAAACCTACCACCTTGTACTTCTGTGAAAGATATCCCTTCTATATGGAGATGTCCTGTTTGTGGAGCAACGAAAGATTCGTTGAAATTAATTAATAATGACAGCGAAATTACAAAAACAGGGTCCACAGATACATTTACTCTTGTTACCGCAAGAAATTACGCAAGAGAAAAACTTGCAGGAGTCTGTGGTGTATATAAAGTATGTGATGGCAATCCGGACCGGCTCTGCATGGGACAGAAATATGGAAATCCCATCGGCATGGGTGGAATCGGGAAAGGATTGGGATTTACTGCCAATATTGACGCACTGGACAGGATCAAGCTTAAAACTAGACTGATATCAACACATGCTGATCCTGATCTGACTACATCCATCTACGGACAAACTATTTCTCTCCCTGTTATGGCAAGTTCACTAAGTGGAGTAAAAGCAAGTATGGGTGGTAGCATATCTGAATCTGAATTTGCATTCAATGTACTTAAAGGATCAATCGATGCCTCAACCATAGGCTGGATAGGGAACACTGCTGATGAAGGGCAGGAACTGGCAGGTATTGACGCGATAAAAAAAGCAGGGATAGGAATACCCATATTCAAACCTCAAAAGAATGAACGTCTATTACAATTGATGACGATGGCGCAAGAAGCCGGAGCAATAGCTGTGGGTGTTGATCTGGACGGTCTGGGAAGCATTAATTGGGAAAAAAAAGGAAAACCATTATTTAGAAAATCCATCTTTGACCTGAAAGAGCTTGTTAATTCCACTGAATTACCCTTTATTGCCAAAGGGATCATGTCAGTTGAGGATGCACTTGATGCGCTGGACAGTGGTGTCAATGGCATTGATGTATCTAATCACGGTGGCAGAGTACTGGATTCTACCAGGGGAGTAGCAGAAGTATTACCAGATATCACTAAAGCGGTTAAAGGAAAAATTACTATTACAGCGGGAGGTGGAGTACGAACCGGATTTGATGTCATGAAGATGCTTGCATTGGGCGCAGATGCGGTATTGATCGGCAGGGATATAATAAGGGCAGCACTTGGTGGAGGACCACAAGGAGTACGACTTCATTTTGAATATTTGAAAAGCGATCTGAGAAGAGGGATGATTATGACTAGCTGCAATAGCATTGATGATATTGATGAAAGAATTTTTGATGTGCCAAGTATCTGACCATTATTGGATCCAGGTACTTGGTTAAGTATTTAAACATTCTTGACCGTGTTAACATTGGAGGATTTCGGTATGGGGAGTAGTTCAAGTAAATTTGATTGGCAAATATATCCAGAACCTGAACAATTTCTTAAAAATCAGGTGAATGATCTATTGAGTAAATCCAGATTCACAAGGGATCTTGCAACAATGATTGAAGTAAAGACCTCTACACATTTTTTTGATTGGATAGATCACATCGTTGTTCCTGAAAATACCATTGATTATGATACACTTGTTAAGCTTCAATTCAAGGAAAACAAGCAGAATGAATTACCTCCTGATACCAGGTTATTCCATAATCCAAACAGCACTTTCTTTCCTCTTCTTGTGCACAAAAAGGATAGTATCCAGCTTGCACTCAAGCCAGAGAACATCGATGATTTTTGCAGGATTCATTCCAGAGGAAGGGAAATTCAAGGTGAACCGTTTTCTAATTACAGAAAACTGGAAGTTCACAGGAAAGGGAATTTTCAGTTAACAGCTGTTGAACGAAGGGGTTATGCAGGATTTCTAATGAAAGATCAAACTGATATCACCGGGTATTTACTGGCACTAGAATTATTTACTTCCAGAGATCGCAATGTTGGAGGAGACAGTGGGATTAAAATGATTGAAGAGCTCATAACCGGATCATTGGAGAAGCTTCAGGCTTCCAGGGTCGCTGATGCGTTTTTCAGGGCTGAAAGGAAATACTGGACCAAAAAGAACAGGGCCGCTAAAATACAAAAAGCACGGCAGGATGAGATGGGACTGGGCTGGGGGAATCATGATCATCATACCTTCAGGTCTTCAAGAATGAATTTCATTCACCTCATAAGGATTTTTGAACTTATGGGGATGGTCCCCAGGGAATCATTTTTTGCAGGATCGCAGGCAGGGTGGGGTGCTCAAGTACTGGAACAACCTGATTGTAATATAGTGGTCTTTGCAGATGTTGACATGGGGAGTGAGGAAAAGCAAACCGATTTTGCCCATGATGGATTGGATCAGAGAGATCAGCTGGGGACTGCGGGATTGTGGGTGGGTCTGCATGGTGAGAGCATTTTACAGGCAGGCTTGCATCATCTTGCGCTCAAAGTGGCATTTAAAAGGCAGGAGCAAGACCTGCCCGAGCATGGCATACCTGTTATGGCACCCTTTTCAGATTTCATGTTCTTAAAGCAGGCATTTACCCAGGGTGAAAACTGGAAGGTGCATAATCATTATGCTAAACATCTTTTAGAGAATCGGTGGATAAGCCAGGAGCAATATACAACCTTTGTAAATACAGGGGCCATAGGAAGCCATCTCGAAAACATTGAAAGGGCACAGGGATTCAAGGGATTTAATCAGGATTCAGTAAGTATCATCATCAATAAAACTGATCCAAGGAGACAATTGAAAAAGGGCGCTTAATTTTTATCATTTTCTCCCATGTTCTCAAGATTTTTTAATTTATTCTGTTGTGTCACAGGTTATGGGCAAATCACATACAAATTGCCTTAATTTTTTACATTTATACCAAACAGTTAAATTTTACATTCATAATACTTAAAATTTCGTAAGAGGAATTATTTCCTCGATAGACTGGATATAGCCCGAAATTGTACACCTTGGATTCAAACAAGACTTTCATTCTTCGCATATTACCGCCCGAAGTTCGGGTTGTGAAATGCTTGAGGGGGTGCTGTGCTGTGACAAGAAAGTCATACCTTGAATTGCCACTCTTTCCATTCGGAGCGATCCTACTGTGACATACATTATCAGTAATGGAAATGTGTGAAGCTCACAGGACAATGTGGAAAACTCTGTAAGTCTGATCCAGACAATCTGATAGTACCAAACTCATATTAATTTTAACTGTCAATGTTGGGATTTAACATCATTTGACATTATTAATAATAGCTCAATATAATTTGCAGATATAGTTAATTTTTTTCATATTACATCTTCCCAGATAACTAAAGTGGTGGCTGATCAAACCGCATTTCCATAATTTATTCCAGTGTAATATCCCCGCCAAGTGACTTCATAGCTTCAAAGAAACCAGGATAAGAAATATCAACGGATTCGGCTGTATCGATAACCGTATCCCCGGCAACCATTCCGGCTACACTTAGCGCCATCACGATACGGTGGTCGTGCCAGCCGCTCACCCGGGCACCATGCAGGCCGCCGCCCCTTATCACCAGTCGGTCAGGCTCCTCTGTTATATCCACTCCCATCTTGGTCAGTTCCACAGTCATGGCATGCAGGCGGTCAGTCTCCTTATACCTCACATGTCCGGCATTCTCGATCACCATCTCACCTTTGGACAGCGCACCCAGTACCGCAAGTGTGGGCACAAGGTCAGGTGTCATCCCAACATCCACTGTAACACCTGTCAACCGGCTTTTATTCACCCTCACCTCGCCTCGCTCCCGGTCCCATTCCAGGTTCGCACCCATATCCTGCAGGATAGGGATTATAGCAGCATCGCCCTGCTTATTCGGATATAGCCCGCCCACAGTAATACCGCCGCCTGCCAGGGCACCGGCAGCCAGCAGGTATGATGCTGAAGAAAAATCACCTGGCACGGTATAGACCGTGTATTCGGTTAATTCGTATGACTGGTTCGGGGGAATGATAAATGACAGGTGCCCCTTATCGTCTTCAACCAGTTCTATCTCAATACCCGCACTTTCCAGCATCTCAATAGTGATCTCCACATACGGCCTGGACTTTAATTCACCATCCACCTTGACCACGGTCCTGGCCTGGCACAGCGGGCAGGCCATGAGCAGGGCAGAAAAGAACTGGCTGCTGATACTTCCGTCCATAACCGCCTCACCTCCGGCCATGGGACCTTTCACTTCAATTGGTGCCATACCGTTATCCCTGGTGGAAATGACACTGGCCCCAAGCTGGTTCAGGACATCTATCAATGGTGTGTTGGGGCGAGTGCGGATGGAGTCGTCCCCGGTCAGTACGGTTGTACCGTCGCACAGGGCGCTGACAGCCATCAACAGTCTCAGTGTGGTACCGCTGTTGGCCACATCGATAATGCTATCAGGCACGGAAGGTTTCCCTTTCACACCATCTACAATGAGACTGTCACCAATCTCTCGTATCACGGCACCCAGTGCCCTGCATGCACGTATGGTGGCAGTAGTATCGGCAGATAGCAGGGGACGCTTTACAATGGTCTGCTCTGCCAGGGATGCCATGACCACGGCCCTGTGTGTGTAACTCTTGGATGGGGGAGCAAGCACCTCACCATTCAGGATAGATCTGTCAACTTTTGCTTTCATGGGTCACCAAAGCCGCATTGTTAGTTAGTGTTAGTTAGAGACTTTTTATTATTTTCTGGGACGATTCGAAAAACCGCAGAGAGCACAGAGGGACGCAGAGTAAAATAACGACCCTCTGCGAACCTCTGTGTCCTCTGCGGTTAATCTTTTTTGACATGATCCATTTATCTGGAATAAATTAAAAAGTCACGTTAGTTAGTGTTCGTAAGTGTTAGCTGGTGTGCGTCAGTTGTTTTTCTTGAACATGGCCTTGACAAAACCCAAAAACGGTGGCGAAGGCCTGTTGGGTCTACTCTTGAACTCAGGATGGAACTGGCTGGCAAAGAAGAAAGTATGTCCCGGGATCTCGGCAATCTCCATCCTGTTCTTGTTACGTCCTGTAAATTTCATACCAGCCTTTTCCATCTCATCGATATACTCAGGATTCACTTCATACCTGTGACGGTGCCGCTCTATTATCGCGTCAGAGCCATATAGCTTATTGGCAAGGCTTCCAGGTGTCAGTTCAGCAAAATAATCACCAAGCCTCATTGTGGCACCCATGTCCACATTTATCACGCCTTCCTGCTCAGGCAGCAGGTCTATCACCGGATGTTCAGTGGCAGCCAGTTCCGAACTGTTTGCATCCTCATACCCAAGCACATTCCTGGCATACTCGATAACTGCGGTCTGCATGCCCAGACACAGTCCCAGATACGGTTTATCATTTTCCCTGGCATATTTTACAGCAGATATCTTACCCTCAGTGCCGCGTACCCCGAAACCTCCGGGCACAAGTATTCCGTCATACTTTGCGAGCTGGCTGATAGATTCAGGTTCATTCTCAAAATCCTCGGCATCCAACCATGAAGCATTCACCTTGCACCCAACCTCTATACCCGCATGCTTCAGGCTCTCCCTGATACTCAGGTACGAATCTTCCAGGTCAGTGTACTTACCCACCACGGCAACGTCCACTGAACCGCTGGTCGAGCGCATCTTTTCCACCATCCTGTTCCACTCTTTATTGTCATCCTTAGAGTTCAGTCCCAGTTTGGTCAACAGGTAATCGGCTGCACCTTCATTTTCCAACTGCTGGGGCACCATATAAATATCCTCGGCATCATGGGCGCTTATCACCGCCTTTGCCGGCACATCACAGAACAGGGCGATCTTTTCCTTGGTACCAGGCAGTATAGGCTTTATACATCTCGTAACTATCAAATCCGGGTGAAGACCTAACTCCCGCAGTTCTTTAACCGAATGCTGGGTCGGTTTTGTCTTTTGCTCTCCCTGGGCATCCATAGGTACCAGGGTTACATGGATGAAAACCACGTCATCCACATCTTCTTCATTATGCAGCTGCCTGACAGCTTCCAGAAACGGCATACTCTCGATATCGCCCACCGTACCGCCAACTTCAATAAGACATATCTGGGCGCCGCTCTGTTTGGCTACATTCCTCAACCGTTCCTTTATCTCGTTGGTAACATGAGGAATTATTTGTACGGTCTTGCCCAGGTAATCGCCCCTGCGCTCCTTATTGATGACTGCCTGGTATACCTTACCAGTGGTGATATTGTGCTCCCGGGTCAGTTCGATATCCAGGAACCTTTCATAATTACCCAGGTCCAGGTCAACCTCGCCGCCGTCCTTTAAGACGAATACTTCGCCGTGCTGGAAAGGACTCATGGTCCCGGCATCGATATTGATGTAAGGGTCGATCTTGATGGCCGTTACATCGTAACCTTTGTTCTTCAGTATACGTCCCATTGATGCGGCTGTTATTCCCTTACCAAGTCCGCTCATCACACCTCCGGTTACGATAACATATTTCATGTTCTCTAATACCTCATATTTTTCAATTATTTTTTTCCAGTAAATGCATTACAGCATATACCATAACTATTATTGTTAAAATGGAAACTGCCAGGGCTCCATACATCACATCTACCAAGTTAAAGACAAATGTGGCCAGCAGAATAACCACCACAAGTAGTATTACAAGCAAAGGCAGGATGAACGTATCCGGAAAACTAAATTTTATCTCTCTTTTTCGGTTCTTATCCGGATTTTTACTTGGATCAATAATCCAATCATCCCTGGATGATGTCCGGTCCTGCCTATAATTCGGGAGGGCCAGTTTTTCATCAACATCGATAACTGACCTGGGTTTGGACACAACCGGTATTTCACCGATGATTACCCTGAATGATTCTGTGAGGGACCCATATCCGGTTGTAACTTTTATCTTACCTTCTAATGTAGTGAGATCAGCAGGAAGTTTGATCACAACAGGTGCAAATTCCTGGTTGGCCACATAGACATTATCATATAGGAACCTGACGTTTTTTCTAAGTGTATCGCTGACGGACAGATACACATGGGTAGGACTGCCGTAATTAATAATTGGCAGTTCAAAGCTGCATTCATTCCCTGGATCAAGCGGTATAGTGATCTCAGGTTTATCGAACTCGATCGAGTTTATCCTGTTCCTGTTTATATGTATCTGCTGCACTTGCAAGTACCTCTGTGGTTATTCCCTTAAATCAGGAGGTAGCATGTTGGGAATGCCATCCTCGATCGGGTAATGTTCATTGCATTTCCCGCAGAAAAGAGATCCTTTGATAATCTCTTTATCGTCCTCTTCATCTACTGTGAGCACCAGATCACCCTTACACATTGGACAGCATAAGATTTCCATTAATTCATGTTTCATATAATTCAATCCAGAAAACTTTTTTATTGTTCAACATTTACGACATAGTAATTCATCAAATTATCGGTATTCGATGAGAAATGTATTCGATGAGAAGTGTATTTGATGAGAAGTGAATTCGATGAGAAGTGTATTTGATGAGAAGTGTATTCGATGAGAAGAGTATTTGATGAGAAGAGTATTTGATGAGAAGAGTATTTGATGAGAAGTGTATTTGATGAGAAGTGTATTTGATGAGAAGTGTATTTGATGAGAAGTGTATTTGATGGGAAGGACATGCACACTATAAAATCGAGAAGACCCAGGGACATCCTTAACGAGATCAAATGGAAAGGATTGGATATCAAGCATTGTACCATATACTATATACACAGAGGTGCACCAGGTGACACAAAAGCAATACCGGGGTCATCCCTTCGAACAATTGGCAGGTCTTTTTTCGAGACCATAGACGGTACATCAATCCCATATCACAGGATATTAAGGATAGATCATGACGGGATAAGAGTGTACGAGAAAAAATGAATCAGTCAATCTAATGAAGGATCATCTCATGGAGTACATCAGTCTTACTGATAATCCCTATATGTTTGCCGCCGTCAGTGATCATGATTCTTCCTACCTTATTTTCATCAAAGACCTTGACAACGTCATAGAGTGGTGTATTGCCATCCACTGAAATAATCTCCCTGGTCATGATCTCCCTGACCTTTAGATTCATCTTTCCGCTGGCAAGTGTTCTACCGATATCGGAATATGTGATTATACCCACTATATTGCCCTTATCTTCCACTGGCGCACCATGAATATCATTCCTGGTGAATATCCTTGCTGCCTCCTGGATAGTGGAATTGGCAGGAACGATTATGGTCTTATCAGTTACGAAATCCTTTATAGGGCTTTTTGGCAGCGAAACCATCTCTGTGATAGAGAACAGCAACGCATTGGATGAATCGTCCCGCCCCATTATTTTTCCGCGTATAACAAGTTTATTAACAGGAGTGGGGCCCACCTGTATCATATCACCTGTATCGAAATCACGGATATCCCCGAGTATGCGGATAATACCGTTACAGGTGTCAGGATGGCGTACAGTGGTAAAACTAATCTCAGCAGCAGTTAAATTCTCCAGATACTGCTGGTTTTTATATATAGGTACCACTACCTCTTTATCCATTTCAGCAATACTTAACGCCTGGTAGGTGGCACCTGTGGCTTTATAACCACCTTTCGGGCCGGGTACACCTTCAACAAGCCCCAATGCCTTTAGCGATTGCATCTGGTTCCTGACAGTGCCCGGATTACGGTTAATAATTTCGGCTATATTTTCCCCTTTAACAGCTGTTTTTTGCTTGCGATAAAGATTAATTAAAGCAGTTAAAATTTCTTTCTGAATAGGTGTAAGTTCCATATTAACATGCCCCTAATAAATAACTAATAATTATAAATACTAAATATATATGCTAAATATACATGATATTTATTTTACTTAAATTCATGCATCCGATATTTCATATTAATTTTTTTTTCAACGTATAGGAAAGTATATACTTTCCTGCAGGCTTAGAAAATGCGAACGAAGTGAGCATTTTCCTGACAACAGATATGGCTGTCTGATATGTGTTTTAATTGTACGTTATTAACCATTAATGTTTCCGCACACACGTATTAAAATTATATTTACGTAAACTGTATGAAAAACTATAAACTTATTATAAGCTGGCCATCCGTTTGATATTCCAGGAACATTTCAGCCACTTCATATGACTCCACAATTTCGATCCCCTCTATTAAATCATAATTGCATATCCCCATCATTGAACATGCCAGATCACAACATTTGAACCTGACTCCCATATCTATGCATTCATTGACAGATTTATCATATGCCTGGGCCCCGTACTTATCCTTCTTACCCAGCAACACACCCATAGGCCCCCACAATACCACCATCACATCAAGCCCTTTTTTTCTATAATACTTTGCGAACCTAACTGTCTCCTGGGGACTGGTGCTCTCATAGACCATATTTTTCAAGAGCAACAGGACACGATTGATCTCTGTCATTTCACCACCTCTTCAAAGCAGATGTTCGGCTATGTTTTCCATAATAATATTCTCACAATAAATGCATCTCAATTGTACAGGGTCTTTTTTTACTTCGAACTTTGAAATAACAGGTTCCTTTGTGTTTGAAATACAATTGGGATTGATACACTTCACCATACCTTCTACCATTTCCGGCAGTTCTACCTGGTATTTATCTGCCACTTCGAAATCCCTGATAATATTGATAGTGGCCCCGGGAGAAATTAAAGATATCTTATCCAATTCTTTTTCTTCCAGTTCCCTGTTCTCGATCTTAACTATATCTTTCTGTCCAAGTTCCTTGCTTGGAACATTCATAGCCATGGTTACGACGTCACTATATGCACCTTTTACCCCCAGTATCTTAAGTACGTTCATGGCCTGTCCAGCCAATATGCGATCAATGACAGTACCGTCGCGAATGGGTCGCACCCTCAATTCTTTTTCAGCACTCATACCTCAACCCCCATTACAATGGTAAGCAGTGCCATCCTGATGGGTACGCCATAAAAAGACTGCTCAAAATAACGGGCATGGGATGAAGTATCCACAGAACTATCAATCTCATACACCCTTGGGAGCGGATGCATTATTATCATACTATCCCTTACGTTTTCGAGATGTTCGATCGTGATCTTATAGGCACCTGCCATCTTTTTATATTCAGTGGGATCAGGAAAGCGTTCTTTCTGGATGCGGGTCATGTACAGCACATCAATGTTGTCCAGTATCTCCTCAAGGTTCTCTGTCTCACGGACCCGGGCACCCCTGGCCTTCAGGTCAGCCTTGATCTGGTCAGGCATCTTTAACTGTGGTGGTGAGACAAGAGTGATGTTTGCGCCATATAATGACAGGGCATAAGTCAGGGAATGGACAGTTCGACCATATTTCAGGTCCCCCACAATCGCAATATCCAAATTGTCAAGATGGCTCTCCTTCCTGATCGTATACAGGTCCAGTAGTGTTTGCGTAGGATGATGCCCGGCACCGTCGCCGCCGTTTATAATGGGAACGGATGAGAATTCGGCAGCCATTAGCGCCGAACCTTCACTGGGATGCCGCTGTACTATGGCATCGGAATAAGTACTGACCACCCTGATCATATCTGCAAGTGTTTCACCTTTGACAATACTGGTAGCTTCTTTGGAGCCAAGGTTCAGGACCCCCCCTCCAAGCCTGAGCATGGCGGTCTCAAAGGACATCCTGGTCCTGGTACTTGGTTCGTAGAATAATAATGCAAGTATCTTGCCGGCCAGAAGGTCAGACCTGCCGCCCCTTGCCAACGGTTCAAGTTTAGTGGCCCGGTCCAGGATATAATCCATCTCGTCCCTGGTAAAATCCTTCATTGAGATTATATGGCGGCGCTCAAACCTCATCGGAAGTAATATGGCGATGTCCTGATTTAAACTTATTGAAATGAAGCATGACCTTTATCAGATTTTCATAAGGCATCTACGCCTATCCCCAGTATATGTCCTGCTCCATTAAACACATCTTCTGCAATGCAGGCACACCCTTTTGCAGCACTCCACATCCCAAGGGATTGAACCCTGTCTTTGATATGATACTCAATTTTCTCTTTTGTATATTGTATCTCACTGACCGAACCTGAGATGAATACTTCGGGCCTATGCACACCCATTTCTTTCAAGGGAAGGGTCATTGATACGATCTCCATGGATGCGAACAATACAAGAGTATCAACTGCCAGGATTGCTTTTTCGTTCCCTTTGTTGAAATCGTCCAAAAGCTCATCAATGCCGGAGTGTCCGGTCATCCTGGTCACACCCGCTCGCGTGAAGGCTTCATTGGCAGTATACAGACCGGCATCAACGTCCCTGATAGCTGCAAGGTCCAGTGGTCCATGATGTATTCCGGGTGCGAAGATGCAGGCATCGATAGCACCCAATAGCCGTCCATGTGCTGCTGCCAGCGTTACTGTGTTAGAACTGATATCAGAGACTATGAAATTATCATATCCCATTTTGTGGGCATGGTAGGTAATACCCAGCTTTTCTGGACTGGCCCCGTGGGAGAATACATTGAACCTGGCATCCGGTGTGTTGCCCCTGTGTAGCCCCGGGATCACAACGGCGGGTATGCCTGAATCCTTTATGGTATCATAGACATGGGTTCCCCCGCCCACATGAAGCCCTGCACCATCACGGCTTGTAATACCCCTGTCAGGCACCCGGTCAATAGGTGTGATGCGGTCTATACCATCACCCATGGAATATGTGACTGCCATCATCCGGATATCGTTCTTTGACACTTCCAGGCCCTGCAGGATACTGTGCAGCAGTTCATCGCCGGGCACTGCTGCGGCATCCTGCCTGAGGATACTGAATACTTTGCCGTCTGATGATGCAAACCGCATGGATGTAGTACCGTGGTCTATCCCTACGAACATATTAATCTGGAATTTCTAATGCTTATTAAGTTAATTGATTTTAACATTTAATTGTAGAACAAATTTTCAACAAGATCTTCTTTTGTTATTTTCAAATATGCTGCAATATTCTTTAAAATATTATTCGGCGTTCCCACCTTAATAGGACTATGGGCTGGAATTGTTATCGAATGCTCGTGCCCCATACAATTGCTAATTAATCGAATGTGACTTCCTGTTTGGCGTGTGATTGTATAACCATATTTGCTCAAAACGGTGCATAAGTTTTTATGCGAAACATCCCTCGGCATTCTGGGCATACGTCAAAATCTCTTCTCTGACAAAATGAAGCCTGATCACTCTGGGTATGTCTTGTTCGTTATTAAAATGACATCTTAATGCATCCATGATATTTTCTTTTATTTCTTCTATAGTTTCGCCTTCAGTAAAAATAGAATACCCGAGTGCCTGAGCGTTATAACCCCCTTCAGGGTCATCTTCTATTAAAAACATGATTTCTTTCATGGTGCATATCCTTTAATACCAATTACTTTTCTCATACTTTAAGTTTTATCATGATGATTCCAGTTTTCATACACATCTTCACTTCCCTGCTTTACCCACCTGCACTTACCCAGCTGAGCGTCCCCGGCGCCCTTGTGGTGAGCAGAGCGGGCTGGCAGGGGATTTTTGATTAATCCGGCAGTCTGTGACGATGAAGAGCCCTGCCTCCCTCTTGTGCAGAAGCGGGCGCAGGGTGAGTATTTCCATAGGTGATGAATCTTTCTGTCTGAACAACTAATCCAGCAGCCATTTCCACAAAGCCACAAACCTGATACTCTTATCACCATAGTTTTCAACAGTCTCCACATCGTCCGTGATTATCGTCCCCTCACTTAACTCGAATTCATCCATAGCTTCAAGCAGACCCGTAATCTCACGCTCCCTGTTTTGCTCTGTCAGGGAATAGCAGACCTGGAAAGCCCGTATAATGCTCTGTCCCCTCATTACCACAAAGTCACATTCGTGCCTGCCCTGATAATAATAAACCTCTTCACCCCTTCTGTACAGTTCCAGGAATACCGTGTTTTCATAAAGCTTGCCCAGGTCCTCACTGAACTTGAAGCTCACAATATTGCGCAGTCCGGGGTCGATGGCATAGACCTTGCGCGGATTTATTTCCTGCTCCTTGAGTGAATATGAAAATTTCTTCACGAAAAAAATCAGGTAAGCATCGCTGAGATGGTAGGAATACCTCTCTGTACTGTCCAGGCTTATACCAATAAAATTCGCTATCTTCCTGAAAGATGACGGAGCTCCGATGTTGGTCAAATAATATTTTGCAAGACTTCGTAACTTATCCACTTTGAGGACCCTGTACCGCTCAGCTATGTCCCGTAAGATAATATCATTAAAATAATCACGCAGTATCTCATTATTCCCGTCAAGCAGTACAACAAGGGGAAATCCCCCGGTTGAGAGATATTTACGCATCATCTGCCTGATCTTCAATTTATTTGTCACAATATCCAGCTTTGTCTCCAGCTTCAGGTTGTTGAATTCCAGAAACTCCCTGAAAGTCAGCGGATATACATGGATATCAATATGCCTGCCTGTAAGTGCAGTACCAAGTTCCTTACTCAGTAACCTGGCAGATGAACCTGAAACAAAGATATTTGCACTTCTCTTTTCATGTAGTGCACGTACAAACCGCTCCCAGCCTTTAACATTCTGGATCTCATCAAGGAACAGATCAGGGGCTGAGGTCGGCTGAACTATCTCCAGATATGCATCAAATGCGTCAATTAAAAACTGGACTGACAATTCGTCAATGAATTTTGGTTCTTCAAAATTAATGTAAAGGGAATTCTTTCTATCCTCTCCTTCGTCGATCATTCTCTTGATATGTTGTTTCATCAATGTGGATTTTCCAGACCGCCTGACTCCGGTTATGAATACGACCTGTTGTGTTGCTTTCATTTTTTCAAATTGTTGGAGATATCTTTCCCGTAAAATTCCACAATCCGGAGTCTTTGACCAGAAATTCCATTCATCCAGTATTTCGATTATTTTTTCTTTTTCCACATTTGGTGTTATGTTTTTTAGATTAAAAAGTCTATCGGTCATTATTAGCAAAAAGTGACCGATTTAATCTGGCAAAACGTAATTACAGCCCAACAGTTCTTGATGTAAAGCCACGATTTATAGAGCACCACATAAAATTAGTCAAGTACCGAATATAGATCATTCACATTCATGAAGCAGCAAAAACTGAAGATACATCAGGAAGTCTTTCCCTGTTTCCCATAAGGACAACAATATCATCCTCCAATAGTTTGTCCTCCCCATCAGGATTATTCAGCACATCATTTCTCCTCTGGATAGCCAGCACTGTGAATCCCCATTGCTTCCTCAGGTTCAGTTCAGCCAGGGTTTTTCCGTCGGCAATTGATCCCCCCATCACCCTGAAAGTCTCTAACTCAATGTTTGTCAGGTGATGCCCCAGATCATCAATGGACCTGGATTTATGATATATATCCCTGATCATTTCATATCCATCCTTTCGCACCCTTTCAACATTCTTCCGGATCTCTTCTTTTGGGATAAGATACCTTGACAGCACCCTGGAAAATATCTCGATGGAGGTTTCGAATTCTGCCGGTATCACTTCATCGGCACCCAGTTCGTATAGTTCTTCCATTTCGCTGACATAACGTATACGCGTAATAATATAGATGCCTGGATTCAGTTTTCGTGCATTCTTGACCATCATGCGGGTATGTGCAGGATCACATATGGCAACAACCAGTATCTTCGCTTTTGAGATATTAGTAAGTTTAAGGATATCCTCTTTTGAGGCATCGCCATAGAATATGGGCAGACCTTTCCTTTTTTCAGATATCACAATTTCAGGGTTCATTTCCACCACTACAAAGGGGATTTTCACGGCAGACAGCACACTTGAAAGATTTCTTCCGTTTATACCGTAGCCAGCAATAACCACATGTTTTTCAATATCATACCCAACTTTTTCTTTCAGGATGTGATCGGATACCTTTCCTTGACGGGTTATAAAGTCCTCTATCCTTGGCCCCATCTGGATCATAAACGGCGTAGCTATCATGGTCAGTATAGCAGAGGCCAGGAATACCTGGTAAATATCATTATTCAACAGGCCATGCTGGATACCTATCAACGAGAGCACGAAAGAGAATTCGCCGATCTGGGCAAGGGACAGTCCTACAAGGAAGGCGGTATGTATTGGATATCTCAGTACAACGGTAGAGACCATGCTCAGCATGAACTTAATCAGGATAACCAGGATCACTACATACAGTATAATTGAAAAATGATCCAGTACAAATCCCAGGTCAAGGAGCATGCCTATTGATATGAAGAACAGGCTATTGAACACGTCCCTGAGAGGCAGTATCTCGCTGAGGGCCTGATGGGAGAACTCTGATTCCGAGATGATCAGACCTATTATAAATGCCCCTATGGCAAGGGACAATCCTGCCATGGAGGTCAATGTAGCTGTACCCAGGCAGATCACGATCATACCCAGAAGGAACAGTTCCCTGTTCCGGGTCTTGACAATGTGGTACAATATGGAGGGTACAATGAACCTTCCTGCTACTATTAATAATAAAACGATTGCAATAGCTTTCAGTATCGAGAATATCATGGCAGAGGATGATGTGCCGGCAGTACCGGCAAGTAATGGTACAAGCAGGACCATCAAGATGATGCCCAGGTCCTGGAATATCAGAATACTGATCGTAACTTTTCCGTTCGGACTCTCCATTTCAGCCCTCTCTGACAGTATCCTAAGTACAATGGCTGTGCTGCTCATAGATACTAAAAATCCTAAAAATATGGCAATTCCCAGGGGTTGTCCTGCCGCAATTGCAATCAAAGTAACAACTACAATGGTCAGGAGCACCTGCATCCCCCCTCCCAGCACGATAGTTCTCTTAGATCTTATCAATTCTTTTAGTGAAAACTCAATACCTATTGTGAACAGTAATAGTATGACCCCTATCTCAGCAAATAGTTCGATCATTGTCTGGTCTTTTACCAGACCAATTACGGAAGGACCGATTATCACACCTGTGACAAGATATCCTACAATAGGGACGATACGCAGTTTATGAAATAAGAAAACAATGCCTATTGACAGGCTGAAGATCAACACAAAATCGGTTAATATTGCAACAGTTTCTAAAGTCACAGCGTACTATTTTGTAATATCTTATATATTTAAATAACCTATACCACTTCAGCTGATAAATGCAAAAGTATTATTGACGATGCTATTTTTTCCGGCAGAGTACTTAGCAGTATACAAAGCTGGAGCTCATTAAATAAATAGCGTTTTATTGTGGTAATGACTACAATATCCCAGATGGAAACCCTCCTATCCCAACAGGATACTGATAAGCATACAACTGATTTTATCACCCATTTGCTTATTGAACCGAATGCTATCGAGCAGAGGCTGTACCAGCTCAATCTGGCCGCAGCCGCACTTAAGCAGTCCACACTTGTGGTGCTGCCTACTGGCCTTGGTAAGACCATAGTGGCCATGTTCGTCATAGCCAACCGGCTGCATAAAATGAGCGGTAAAGTCATAATTCTAGCTCCCACCAAACCACTGGTGGAGCAACATGCCTCATTTTTGAAAAAGTTCATGACCCTGCCGCCTGATGAGATCATAGTGTTAACAGGCAGTATACCACCCGCAAGGCGCATAGCGCTTTGGAAGGATGCCCGCGTGGTGGTTTCCACACCACAGGTAATAGAGAACGACCTGCTATCGCACAGGATAGACCTGTCTGATGTGATCCATATCACCTTTGACGAAGCACACAGGTCAGTTGGTAACTATGCTTATGTCTATATAGCCGAAAAATACCAGTCCCAGGCAAAGGACCCGCTGGTACTGGGCATAACAGCCAGTCCGGGTGCCAGCAGCGAGAAGATCGAGGAGGTCTGCCGCAACCTATCCACATCAAATGTACAGGTAAGAACCGATGACGACCCTGATGTAAAGCCCTATGTCCACTACCGTGACCTTGAATGGCGGCACATCAGTGTTCCAGTGGAAATCAAGGGGTTAAAGGATTCTATGCAGCGGGTTTTAGATAACAGGGTTGAACAACTGGCAAAACTGGATTTTATAGACCCGAACAGGAAATATCTAAATAAACGGGAACTTCTTGACCTCCAATCCAGGCTTCAGTCCGGATTGAGAAGTGGACCGGACCAGCGGGTGTTCAAGGCCATATCCCTGGTGGCAGAGATACTTAAAGTAAGCCATGCCATCGACATAACTGAGACCCAGGGACCTGAGGCGTTGGCAAAATATTTCGAACGTCTGGAGCATGAGGCGGGTTCAAAGTCCGGCAGTAAAGCCTCCCGCAGGCTGGTGGAGGATGTGCATATGCGCCAGGCCATGTATGCATTGAAGGAATTGGATGTCACGCATCCAAAGCTTGAGATTGTTAAGGACATTGTGTCCGGGCAGCTGCGTAACAATCCCGATTCCAGGGTGATCATATTTACCAATTACAGGGATATGTCAGAACTGGTAACCAAAAACCTGGAGGGTGTTGATAACGTGCGCCCGGTCAGGTTCGTGGGGCAGGCGAGCAAGTACAAGGATACGGGCCTGACCCAGAAGCAGCAGGTAGAGATACTGGATAAGTTCAGGTCTGGAGAATATAATGCCCTGGTGGCCACTTCAGTAGCAGAGGAAGGGCTGGATATCCCTGCCACCGACCTGGTATTGTTCTACGAACCCGTACCCTCGGAGATTCGCAGTATCCAGCGTAAGGGCAGAACAGGACGCAGTCATGCCGGGAAAGTGGTGGTGCTGGTGGCCAAGGGTACCAAGGATGAGGCATATTACTGGAGCAGCCGCCGTAAAGAGAAGACCATGAACAGCAAGATACGCCAGTTGGGCGATACCAGAAACGCCCAGTCGTTGGGTGAAACACCAGGTATTCCGGGTACTGGAATGCCGGGGGCTCCTGGGACGTTGGGGACGCTGGGTACAGTGTTGCCGGGAACATCGGAGCAGTCTGGGATAACTGGGTTACCGGGTACGCCGGAGAAGCCGGAAAATCCGGGGATACCGGGGATACCAGAACAGTCGGGGATGACAGGGATACCAGAACAGTCGGAGATGCTGGGGGTACCGGGGACGCCGGAAGAGCCTGCAGAAAAGGCAGGACAGAAACAACTGCTCGATTATTCAGGTGAAAAACTGCAGATATATGTAGACCAGCGCGAGATACGTTCTGGCGTGGCCCGCGCTCTTGAGAGTGCCGGGAATGATGTCATACTAACCACACTGGAAGTGGGAGATTATATCGTAAGTGACAGGGTGGCTATCGAGCGTAAGACCGATGTGGACTTTCTGGATTCCATTATTGATAAGGACCGGAACATCTTCGGACAGCTCTCTGACCTGGCCAGGACCTATGACAGGCCCGTACTTATTATCGAAGGTGACAATCTGTATACGGCCAGGCAGATACATCCCAACGCTATAAGGGGAGTGCTGGCATCCATTGCAACTGGTTTTGGTATCCCGATAATAAGCACCAGGGATGCCCAGGATACGGCGGCCCTGATACAGGTAATTGCAAAACGTGAGCAGGTGGATGAGAAACGCACCCCCAGTCTTCACGGCAGAAAAACGGCTATGACATTGAGTGAGCAGCAGGAATATATTATATCTTCCATATCCAATATAGGCCCCGTCGCCGCCCGCAAGCTGTTGCAGCATTTCGGGAGTGTGGAAAGTGTTATGAGGGCTGGGCCGGATGAATTGATGGAAGTGGAATCTATCGGCCCGAAAACAGCACAGCGTATCAGGGAAGTGGTTGGAAGCGTGTACAAAGGATAGAGTATTGCAATGGCGGCATGGGGTAAGGATTCAACAATAATATTTATGAAAAAAAAGGATAAAGAACCTTGGGCCTATTGTTCAATGTCTTCATGTGTGACGATATAATATGCATCATAAAGTACATCGAAGTCCATGATCTTCTGGTTCATTACACCCCGGCTGTAAGCGTAAGCAGCCTCGGTGTTTTTCTGCTGGAATAGATATTCTTTATTATTAATCTTGACTACTTTGAAAACGTCTCCATTTTCCTCAGAGCCTACTTGGAGAATATCTCCAGGTACCAGGTCCTTCACAAGATTTGGTCTTGTTTTTGTTTTAACGCCGTACTCTATACTCATTTGATTACCTTCACAAATTCCTTGATATGGTTACACCAGGGCTGAAAAGATTGCCATCTGCCTCAATGTATAGCTGGTTAGGGCTGACCTACAAATGGCAATATATCATTTATATGTATCGGCGGCACGACAATAACCTGGTGGGACTTTACCTTGTTATAGCTTTCATGAGTGGCCACAGAGGTTTCTGTTGCAAAGACATCTGAAAAGCGAGTTGGCAATTTTTAGTACCATCTTGACTGCTGCCAGACAGTGTGGGCATGAATGGGATGTTAATACTTCTATATGAGATAGTCCTATATGTGGAATGCACCCCTGCCAAATCAGGCACACCATAAAGCAAAGCCCGAAGCCCAGGGTAGCAAACACCAAAAAACTATAATACTAACAAGTTCAAAAAAGAGATTATATGCCAGATGTAATGAAAAATATCTATGCAACAATAACCAATCACGTTCAGATGGTAGGATATAGGGAGATTGTAGAAGCTCATGGCAGAGCCAGAGGTTTGGCAGGGTTTGTTTTTAATGATGTGGATGGATCAGTTAAAGTTATGGCCCGTGGTCTGGAACCTATTTTAAGCGAATTTATCCACGACCTTAAAATAATCCGTCCGGATACTGCGATAGAAACAAAGGAGATTAGTGAAGATATCAGATTACCGTCCCCATTTGGAAGAATTACAATGGATGAAATGCGGGAGATCAGCGAAAGGTTAGACTTGGGCGTTAATATATTAGCAGAGCACACTGGAATATTAAATAACCACACCACAATACTAAAAGAAAACACGCATGCCTTATACAGTATCAATGATAAACTTGACACACTGGCTGATAAACTTGATACCTTACC
>Ga0255457_1033_pt1 | contig 29187 bp, 27 predicted proteins | sample ANMaggQBNCT02L10_FD_182650 | JGI IMG/M metagenome (GOLD analysis project Ga0255457, IMG submission 182650) | Sediment cell enrichment communities from methane seep in Santa Monica Basin, California, United Staets - ANME aggregate JGI... | ecosystem: Environmental > Aquatic > Marine > Cold seeps >...
CTCCCCCTCATCACTCAATCCCACACATATCCTTCAGCCCGTGCCCCGTAGCCATACACACCACAGTCTTACCCTCCAGCACCCCACACACCCGCCGCGCCCCCGCATACGCCACCGCACCACTCGGCTCAACAAAAATACCATGCCCTGCCAAAAAATCCCGCACCTCAATCACCTCATCATCAGAAACACTCACAGCCTGCCCTCCGGTCTCCCGAATAGCACACAAAGCCCCCAGCCCGTCAATAGGGTCACCACAGGCAATGGCAGTAGCCACAGTCTCAGGATCCTCCACAGGAATGATCTCCATGGAATTATTCTCCCAGGCATCCACAACCGGGCGGCATGCCTCAACCTGTACACCTATAAAAGTCGGTTTGTGCTCTATGATACCCACCTCGTACATGTCTATGAAGGCCTCGAAAATACCCCAGATAAGAGTCCCGTTACCTATAGGTGCAACAATCACATCAGGCACACGCCAGTATAACTGGTCAGCTATCTCAAAGCCGACGGTCTTGGTCCCCTCTCCCCTCCAGGGATAATCACCTGTGAGGAACGAATCCGTGTGTGCTATCACATACTCCTCGGCCTGCTTCATCGCCAGTGAGTAATCGCCATCCACAAACCGGATATCAGCCCCGTACGCCCTAATCTGCTTGATCTTGGCCGCAGCCACAATATTAGGCACAAACACGATACATTCAAGCCCGGCAAAAGCAGCATATGCCGCCACCGAAGCACCCATATTGCCTGTGGAGGCCAATACCACCTTCTCCTTTCCATACTCTATCGCCTTGGTGATCTCAAGGGACGAGCCCCGGTCCTTAAAAGAGCCTGTAGGGTTCATGGCCTCGTATTTCACCAGCATCCGCCTGCATCCTATGTCCAGGGTAAGCGAATTGTTCTCAAGCAGGGGCGTGCCCCCCTCACCCATGGTAATGACATTGGACAGGTCCATCACAGGCAAGAACGCCCAGTATTTCCAGTGGGTGGGGCTCGCCCGCTTGAACGGGTCAGTAAGGAGGGATTTCCTTATAGAATCATAATCATATTCGGCATCCAGTCCGGAGTTACATCCAGAACACCTGGGAATTGGTTTGCTCTCAATCTCACTTGGTAGATGGTGCTTGCCGCATTTGAAACATCGAAAACCTGTTACATATACCATTTTACTTCTCCCTTTCATTTTAATTATTGCTGTGACACCCTATAATTTATCATCCGGTGGTGCAGTGTCCTTCTTGATAAACTTTGAAACAGGTTTCATCTTGCATTTCGCAGGCTGCTGCTTAAACTGCTTCACCAGAAGCTCCTCCAGTTCGTCATCGGTCAGTTCACTATCTTTTGCCATAGAATAAGATAATGACTAATAGTATTTTACAATTATTCTGGAAAATGGAAAATTCAGACTGGATTTACAGGATTTACAGGATTTACAGGATACGATCCAATCCTGTATATCCTGTAAATCATGTCAAAAGATTTGATTGAAACTAAGAAAATTACCTATATCGATATCGAAATGCGTTTATACTTTCATATATGTTACAAAATAAAAATACATATAATTTTTTGCAGAAAGTGTGTAAAACGACAAAAAAAAGATATGGCGCATGACATGCGCCAATTCCGGATTATAGATCTTTCAGGTGTTTAGGTGCTGCTGCCTCAACTCCCGCTTTCTTATCCTCTTCTTCCTGGGATTTGATCTTCGTAGACAGACCCATAAGTTCAGCCACAAGCACGATCATATCTTCCACTTGCATCGCATTTTCAGGATTATCTCTCAGATCGAAGTTCGTGGAACCTTGCTGGTCATATACATTATCCCTTCCATCACCAATATTCCGGCGGCAGAACGGACAGCAAGATGACAGGATATCTGCATTAATAGCCTGTGCGTCCCTGATACGCTCGGATGCGATATCAAGCGCCAGATCAGATATTCCGGCCTTTACGCCGCCGCCTGCTCCGCAGCACCGCTGAAGTTCCTTGATCCTGTCCATTTCCACGAATTTAAGACCTGGCAGGTTATCTAATACTATTCTCGGTGTTTCATACACACCACAATGCCGTCCAAGATGGCACGGGTCGTGATATGTGATGATCTTATTATCAAAGGATTTCTTCCATTCGATCTTACCCTGCTGGATAAGGTCTGCAAGCAGATCAGCTACATGTACTACTTCAAAGTTGGGTTTTCTACCCAGTTGTTTCGGCCAGTCTATAGTTGCAACCCTGTAGCAACCCGCACATGCGAACATCACCTTCTTGACTCCCCTTGCCTCCAGTGCTTCCACATTATGTTTGGCGTTTATATAAGGGATATCACCTTTATGGGGCTGACCTGTTCTAATAATTGCAGAAGAACAGCACGTTTCCTCTTCACCCAGATAAATAAATGGAACATTCAGGTGATTCAAGACCCTGGCTGTACATACTCCCAGTACCTGCTGGTTAAATCCTGCAGTACATCCTGCAAAATAAGCCACATCTGCCTCTTCGGCTATCTCAACATCATCAGGTATCCAATCCAGTCTTTGTTTCTGGTCTTTCAGATATGGATTACGATACTCACCAATAAGCTTGGGGAACATGACAGTCTTTCCGTACGGACCGTTGTCCCTCATCACAAGCTGCTGTCTGGTGGCCTCATACATATCCACGGTATTTATACCGGCCGGACAGACCGAAGCGCAAACTCCACATGTACTACAGTGGAAAAAGGCATCTGCAAAATCCTGGATGTCATCCTCATCGAGCCGTTTCGGTCCGAATATTTTTGCTTTTAAGCCATAACTCTGTCCCATAAATGTCCTGAACCGGCTGATCTTGTCCATCGGAGAATATTTACGGTCCCCGTCTTTTGCATCCAGAACAGGACACCATTTATCACATTCCCCACATCTGGTGCAGGCATCGTACTGCATCATAAAAGTAGGATTAATTACATCAGTCTTGATATATGGCTCTCCTTTTGGAATTACAGGTCTGGGTTCTTTTTCATCAGCCATATTACTCTCCTCCGCCATTTACAAGAATGACCATTGGTGCTGCTAACATATGCATATACTTGCTGTACGGAATATATGCAATACAAAACAGCAGTGAAATTGCCACATGGAACAGTGCAAGGAACTTGGCTATTTCTACATCATTGCCCAGGAAAGTCCATGCACCTGCTATGGCATCAGGTCTGAAACCTTCTGCCATAAAACCTGTTATGGTGATTATCAATGTACCCAGGACAAGTACCCAGTCAAACATTTGAGTGCGTTTGACAACATCTGAAATTGCCAGGCGTCTTGCAATTGCGATGACAAGTCCTATCAACAGCATATATCCAAGCACTTCATTACCAAAGTCAAGGCTGTGTCTTGTTTCCACCAGGTTGATTTGTCCAATTCCAATCTCATGCAATACTTCAAATACTGCAAAGATCATTGAAAAAATGAACATACCGATCCATCCTACAAATATCAGCATATGCATCACCCATCTAAACGGGCTGCGTCTGAGTATTCTACGCTGCAATAAGATATCCAGTATTATTGTGCTCACAAGGCTTTGCCTTTTATGGTGTCCCAATTTTTCATGGTTAATAGATTTTAAAAAGATCTTCAAGAAATGAGACGCACTTCCGCCGCCCCATTTTTGCATATTCAGATACATTCCTACTAAAAATATCAGAATTGCGATCATTGCAATTCCTATCATCATATAAAATGAAGGTATCCCAGAATAATAACTAAAGTCACTCATTGAATATTTTCCTCCTGAGGGTGAAATTTTTAATTGATTTTATTAGATTAACAAGCAGGATCGATCTAAATAAATGATTCCTTGCAAGTCGAATTATCTTGGTATCTAACTTATATATATTTTGCGTATTTTTGTTTTACAGTATTATGGCAATAGCTATTTTTATAATAAAAAGCATATTATAATCACCAGGATTACGTAAAAGATATTATAAGATATGCCAGCTATAACATTTTAACAGAGGCAAAATGAGTTTTAGATATTTCATTGAACAACTAAGGTCAGACCAGTTATTACATGAGATCAATGATAGTTGTTCCCCTTACCTGGAAGTATCAGGATTAGCACATAAAATGAAAGGCCCCGTTCTTTTTAATGATGTAATGGGGCATAAAATTGTAATAAATATTATCGCAAACCGACAGTGTATGGCGGCAGCACTGGGAACTACACCAGAGAAGATGGTTCATTACCTCGCAGAAAAAGAACCGGATGGTGAAGTGATACTGGTAGATAACACCCCCTCAACAGAGGTCATAGAACCTGAAGTAGACCTTGGCAAGGTCCCGATACTGACATATTTCCAAAAAGACGGCGGACCTTATATTACAGCCGGAGTAGTAGTGTCAGAATACGGTGGTATGTGCAATGCATCGATCCATCGATTAATGGTAACGGGCAAAGATACCTTAGTGGGTCGTCTGGTAGAGAACAGGCATACATATAATCTCCAAAAGGCTGCATCTATAGCAGGTGAGCCACTGCCCATTGCAATAGTTATAGGCATAGATCCTGTTATACTTCTGGCAACCACTACAAGAGTACCTGAAGGAAAGGAATTCCAGTATGCTGGGGCACTAAAAGGTCGGCCTGTCGAGCTATTTAAACTTGATAACGGCATCAGTATCCCGCATGCCGAATGGGTGCTGGAAGGATATATTGAACCTGATACCACTGTAGCTGAAGGTCCTTTTGTAGATATCACAGATACCATAGACATCATCAGGCAACAACCACTGATTAGGATCACCAAAGTCATGCACCGCCGTGACCCCATCTACCACGCCATCATGCCAGCAGGAGGCGAACACAAGATGCTCATGGGCATACCTTACGAACCCCTGATCCTGAAAGGGGTGGGGGAAGTTTGTGATGCCCGCAATGTGGTACTGACCGAAGGTGGCTGCTCATATCTACATGCCATTGTCCGGATACACAAGACCGCAGATAACGACGGGCGAAAGGCTATCGATGCAGCATTCTCGGCACATAAGAGCCTGAAGCATGTAATAGTCGTGGATGATGACATTGACATTTTTGACCTGTCTGATGTGGAATATGCCATAGCAACAAGGTTCAGGGCAGACAAAGACCTGGTCGTGTACCCTAACGTACGGGGCAGCAGCCTTGACCCCATGTGTTCCCCTAACGGGAATACTGCCAAGATGGGGCTGGACGCAACCATGATACTGGGAGAAGAGCACAAATTCAAACGGGTGACCCCTGGGGGGGACTAAAAGCTTGCACCTGACACAGGAAGAAGAGTCTATCCTGGAAGGTGATAGTGGTCCCACGCTTAAAAAAGCCATGGAGATACTTACCACCCTTGGCGATATCTATGGTGCTGACTCACTTATACCGGTAAAGAGCGCCCAGATAGCAGGCGTGAGCTACAAGACCATTGGTGATGCCGGCCTGGAATGGATATCAGACCTGGAAGGCACAGTTGTGGTGCCTTCCATCCTGAACCCGGCAGGTATGGACCTGGAGCGCTGGCAGGAGATGGGTGTGGATGCGGAGTTTGCATCCAAACAGGCCAGTATCATTGAAGCATACAGGCGCCTGGGCGTGAGATGTGAATGCACCTGCACTCCTTATTATATTGACAAAGAACTGGCTGCTTTTGGCGACCACCTGGCATGGAGTGAAAGCTCAGCAATATCCTACGCAAATTCGGTGATAGGTGCCAGGACCAACCGTGAAGGCGGACCTTCTGCACTATCGGCTGCGCTTATCGGAAAAACCGCCAATTACGGTTACCACCTGGACGAGAACCGGGTCCCGACAATCGGATTTGAAGTGGATTGTAAATTAACAGGAGCCGATTACGGTGCCCTGGGCTGCCTGGCAGGAGCCCAGGCCGGCTCAGGTGTACCTATGTTCAGGCTCAGGTCAAAGCCATCCGATACCGAATTAAAAGCCCTGGGTGCGGCCATGGCAGCTTCTGGGGCAGTTGCATTGTATCATGTAGAGGGTGTCACCCCAGAATCAGGACAGCAAGAGTTCCCGGATGAGACTATTATCATAGAGCGCAGGCAGATCGATGATGTATTTGATGAAGGATGCGGGAAAGAATGCAAAAATGGATGCGGAAATGAACCTGACCTGGTGGCACTGGGCTGCCCCCATTACTCTGCCAGTGAACTGGAGGAAGCGGCACGCTTACTTGAAGACCATACCCCTGCAAAGGAGGTATGGATATGCACGTCCCGCAGGGTCAGGGATGCTAATCCCGGACTGGTACGCAGAATTGAGGACAGCGGCGCAAAAGTGTTTGTTGATACCTGTATGGTGGTATCACCAGCCACTGACCGTTTCGGATGTGTACTGACAGATTCGGGTAAAGCCTTCAAGTATGTCCCGAACCTGTGTGGTGTAGGGGCCAGGATTGCACATATTAACGAATGCCTGGCAGGAGAGGATAGCGATTAGGACCTTAAAAGGCAGGCCGATCTCCAGGGGACAGGCCGAAGGTGAGGCACTGGTTACCAACCAGTCCATTTCATTCCTCGGCAGTATAGACCCTGACACAGGTATAGTGGTTGAGAAGGGACACGAACTTGAAGGTAAGGATGTGACAGGGAAGGTCCTTGTGTTCCCTTCGGGAAAGGGTTCCACAGTGGGGTCGTATGTGATGTACCAGTTGAAAAAGAACGGGACGGCTCCGGCGGCAGTCATAAACAGGTCTGCCGAACCTATTGTGGCAGTAGGGGCCATCATATCAGACATACCAATGGTGGACAGCACCGAACCGGATGCCATAGATACTATCAGGACCGGGGACCGGGTCAGGGTCGATGGGACCAGGGGGGCTGTTGATATTTTATGAACCATACTGAAGATAATGGAACAGACAGGTCTGAAACCGAATCTGCTATTACCGAATCTGCTATTTTTAATATCATCGAATCAGAAGTGCCGGATTTCAGGATATATGAGTATGCACTTGAAGATGGTACATATTTTTTTTACGGCAATCCAATAGATGACCCTAAGGACGTGATCAGACGGCTCTGGGGCCAAATTTCGAGTATGGGATATGACATCCGGATGGTCTATGAACTGGGTGAGTATGTACTTGTAATAAGCCCTGTTACCCGGAAGAAGGACCGGATATGGATAAATGTGGTACTGGCATCCCTTACAGTTATCACGACCATGTTCGTGGGTTCCATGATGTTCGGTATTGACCCCTTTTCAAATCCGACAGCTATATTGAAAGGTCTGCCTTTTACTCTGGCCATCATGTTCGTGCTTGGTTCGCATGAGATGGGACACTATCTGGTAGCAAGGATGCACGGTATGAAAACCTCATTGCCGTATTTCATTCCTTTCCCCAGTTTAGTGGGGACCATGGGTGCTGTGATAAAACATAAAGGACCGATCCCAAACCGGAAAGCCCTGTTCGATGTGGGTGTGGCAGGCCCAATTGTAGGACTGTTTGCATCAATAATAGTAACAGTGATTGGCCTATCTCTTACCCCACTGAACACAGTTATCCCGGATGGTTCAATGTTCTTAAAGTTATCACTCCCGGTTCTATTTGAGATTATCGGGTACCTTGTAGGTGGGATTGGGGACGAAACTGTTATGCATCCCGTGGCCTTTGCCGGATGGGTGGGTATGCTTGTGACCGCGCTGAACCTGATACCTGCTGGCCAGCTTGACGGTGGACATATGCTGCGTGCCATGCTTGGTCAAAAGTCGGCCTATGTATCTGCCGTGGTACCTTTCGTTCTGCTTTCTCTTTCATTGTTCATCTATTTCGTGATGCAGCAAAATGGTGGTATGTGGCTGTTCTGGGGATTGTTAATCACATTGTTTGCAGCGGCGGGTCACCCTGAACCCCTGGAGGATTCGGATGATCTGGATAGCAGCAGGATACTGGTGGGTGTGCTGGTCTTTGGGGCAGGCCTGTTGTGTGTAACACTGGTCCCGATCCAGGTGTAGGGGGTTTGCAAACCTGGGCGGTGTGAATTTCAGGCTGGATAGTAAGAACCGCAACAGCCTTGCCGCCCTTATGCCCCTGGTCCCGGGGGCGCAGGTGGTGCATGGGCCGGTTGATGGAATTATGGCGTATAGTTTTGCTACTGCACAGGCAGACAGGGTCTTTGATGAAATAGGAAATTCATCTACTGATTCAATCTACATTGCAGGCGGCCCGCACCCTTCAGCAAGGCCCGGTGAATGCCTTGAATATTTCGACTACGTGGTAATAGGTGAAGGGGAGGAGACCCTACCTGAACTTATTCGAAGCATCGGCAACGGTGATCGCAATCCGGCTTATGTGAAGGGGATAGCGTATAAGGATGGGGGGCGGTGCGTGATCAATGGAAAAAGACCTCCAGTTGACCTTGATAAGTATCCTTCGTTCTCAGTAGACGGGCTTAAGGGTTATATCGAGATCAGCAGGGGCTGCCCTTATAGCTGCGGCTACTGCCAGACGCCCCGGCTGTTTGGACACAGGATGCGCCACCGCAGCCCTGAAGTGGTGGCCAAATATGCCGGTATGATGCGGGATGTAAGGTTCGTCTCACCCAATGCTTTTGCCTACGGCTCAAGCGGGCAGGGGGCCGAACCTGATATGATACAGGCATTGCTGGAGGCCATCCCTGACAAGTGCAGGATATTCTTTGGTACTTTTCCGTCAGAGGTCAGGCCCGAGTTCGTGACCAGAGAGATGCTTGAGCTGGTGAAGCAGTACTGCCACAACTCATCGTTGAGCCTGGGTGCACAGAGCGGCAGCCAGAGCGTGCTGGATAGAATCAGCAGGGGTCATACGGTCGAGGACGTGAGATGTGCTGTCGAACTATGCAGGGACTACGACCTGACGCCTATTGTGGATGTTATATTCGGGCTGCCCTGTGAGACAGTCGCTGACCAGCAGGAGACGCTGGAACTTGTTGAATTTGTGGTAAATAAAGGCGGGCGCATACATTCCCATTTCTTTACACCACTGCCAGGGACGCCGCTGGAGTATGCGGTACCGTCACCTGTGGGTAGGGATGTGAACAGGGCAATGGGACGGCTGGCCCTGGGCGGGAAGGTTACGGGTGTGTGGGAACCGGATGTTCGCAGATGACGGTATGTCCCAGAATGTAAAAATCACAATGCTCGTGGGCTCCGGGTTATGCTTAAATAAAAGGTGACATGATTGTTAATAGGTAGATTATTATGATATATAATGACAGGATCGTTATTGATCACGCTATTTTAGGCGAGAAACCCATCATCAGGGGAACACGTATCTCAGTGGAGTTTATCCTCGAGTTGCTGGGAAATAACTGGTCGCATGAAAAGATCATCGAGAACTATCCTCAACTTGAGAACGAAGATGTTTTAGCTGCGCTCAATTATGCTTTGCACCTGCTTAAGACGGAACACATTTATCCTGTACCACATAAGGCTACTGCATGAATGGTAGCAATATAATTGTTGCTGATGAGAATATACCGATTTTAGTCATACGCGGCTTAAGAGCACGCGGATGTGACATCGTATCAATTGTAGAAGAAGCCAGAGGATGCAGTGATGAGATTGTACTTGATATTTCCATAAAACATAAGGCTGTATTGGTCAGTTTTGACAAGGAATTCGGCAGTAGGGTGTATCGTAATGTACCAGGTGCCTTATGCGGATTTGTGCTGTTGCGAATTCCCCCCCTCTCTCCAGAATATATACTGAAAACGCTTGAGTGGCTTATTTTTGAATCTGGTATTGAACTTAAAGGAAATTATATTGTGATTGATAAGTCAAAGGTCCGTTCTTTTCCCATGGTTTGAGTGATGGGAAGACGAAGATAGGTTATGCTATTGTTATTGTACCTGACGTGGTATCCAATGTAATTATTTATCGGGAATTCCCTTAAACAAACAATCAATACTTTTTGTAATTATTGGCGATTGTTTACAAAATATTAATCCAATAAAGTTAAAGATTATTCCCTCATAGCAGGTAGATAATACCATGAAATTAACCAACAAACATATACTAATAACCGGCGGCGCAGGCTTCATCGGCAGCCACGTTGTAGATCATCTCATAAAAAAAAACAGGGTCACCGTACTTGATAACCTGAGCTCCGGCAGAATGGAATTCATACAGCACCATATGGATAATGATAATTTCGAATTGATCGAGGGTGACTTGATGGAACCAAACACCATCACCTCTGCCCTTGATGGCATTGATATGGTGTTCCACCTGGCTGCCAACCCTGACGTGAGGCTGGGGGCAGAAGACACAAAAGTGCACCTGGAGCAAAACATCCTTGCCACCTACAACCTGCTTGAAGCCATGAGACTGGCAGGGACCGGCCGGTTAGTATTTACATCCACATCCACAGTGTACGGTGCTGCCAGCATAATGCCCACGCCAGAGAATTACGGACCACAGGTACCAATATCCCTGTACGGCGCATCGAAACTGGCATGTGAGGCATTGATATCCTCGTACTGTCATACCTTTAACATGAAAGCATGGCTCTACCGTTTTGCCAACATTGTAGGCAGCAGGGGCTCCCACGGTGTACTGGTAGATTTCATTAACAAACTGCGGGTGGACCCGTTCACCCTTGAGATACTGGGTTCGGGCAGGCAGAAGAAATCGTACCTGGATGTGGGTGACTGCGTGGATGCCATGGTGTTCGGGGTGGAGCACTCGGACGATACTGTCAATATTTTCAATATCGGGTCAGAGGATTCCATCGACGTGGTAGGCATTGCAGATATTGTTACCAAAGAGATGGGTTATAGTGATGTGAAGTACAGGTTCACGGGCGGGGTGGATGGCGGTGCAGGCTGGAAAGGAGATGTGAAGTTCATGCTGCTATCCATAGAGAAATTAAAAGCCCTGGGCTGGGTGCCCGGTCACAACTCACGCCAGAGCATTGAAATGGCAGTAGAATCGTTATTGAGAGAATAGAAGGGTTGTATTATCAGAAGTACAAAGATCGTATGTACCATCGGACCAGCAAGCAGTAGCGACTCTAAGCTCAAACAACTTATCGGGGCCGGAATGAATGTAGCCAGGCTGAACTTCTCTCACGGCACCCATGAAGAGCATAGCGAAACAATCCACAGGATAAGGGAGATTTCAGACCACACAAAAAGCCATACAGCGATTCTTCAAGACCTGAGCGGTCCAAAGATCCGGTTAGGAGAGTTCCCGGCTGGTGCCGTCAAAATCGAGAGAGGAAATGAGTTCATTCTCACCGGAAGGCAAGTGGCCGGGGATGAGCATATAGCCTCGGTAACCTACCGGAACCTTCCAGAGGAAGTGAAATCCGGAGATGTGATCCTGTTATCTGATGGACTCATCCAGCTTAAGGTAAAGGAATCGGATTCGCGCGATATTAAATGTGAGGTGATAGTTGGTGGTGAATTATCATCCCATAAAGGTATTAATCTGCCGTTAGGGACCCTGAAGATACCCTCACTGACAGCTAAGGACCGAAAGGACCTGGAGATGGGGATAAAAGAAGAAGTTGATCTTATTGCCCTGTCTTTTGTCAGGAGTGCGGGTGATATCCACAAGGTCAAAAAGATATTAGAAAAAAAAGGCGTTCAAATCCCTGTTATTGCAAAGATCGAAAAACACGAAGCATTAGAGAACATAAATAAGATCATTGATGCAGCAGACGGCATCATGGTTGCCAGAGGTGACCTTGGTGTGGAGATACCAGTTGAAAATGTTCCAGGTGTACAGAAAATGCTGATAAGGAAATGCAACCGGGCAGGTAAACCTGTGATCACGGCAACCCAGATGCTCAGGAGTATGGTGGACAATCCCAGACCCACCAGAGCAGAGGCTGCAGATGTTGCTAATGCCGTACTGGATGGTACCGATGCCGTTATGCTTTCAGAAGAAACGGCTATGGGACGGTTCCCTGTAGGTGCCCTGAAAATGATGTCCAGGATAGTCTTAAAGATGGAAAGATCCGTGGAATTCAAAATTGCAATGTCCAATCGTGATCTTCCTGAAGGGATCTCGGTTGCAGAAGCCATCAGCCATTCAGCAATCCTCGTGACCCGGCAATTGGATGCGGCTGCCATCATGACACCCACCGCTCGTGGCCGGACTCCGACCATGGTGTCCAGGTACAGGCCTTCCATACCTATTGTAGCCTTGAGTTCTGATCCTGCAACGTTAAGGAAGCTTTCACTCATTTGGGGTGTAAGGCAGGTAGAAGTTGATTATTCAGATGATATGAATGTCATGATGGAACGTGCGAAAGAGGCTGCTGTCCAGACTGGTTTCAAGGAAGGGGACCAGCTGGTAGTGACTGCCAGTGTGCCGGGAGGAGGACCTACTAATTTGATAAAAATAGAGGTGATCTGATATGGAAGACAGGATCAGAGAATACCAGGGAATGTTCCCGAAACTTGGTGACCCTATCTATATCGACCCGCTGGGTGCGGTTATCGGGAATGTGGAACTGGGTGATCATGTCAGTATTTGGTCCAATGCTGTGGTCAAGGGTGACCCGTGTCACATTAGTATCGGTCCCTGGTCAAATATCCAGGACAACTGCACTGTGCATGCTGGCCCGGACAATGTTGCAAGCATAGGCGGGTACTGTGTGATTGGCCATGGCGCTATACTTCACGGGTGCACGATCGGCGATGGCTGCATGATCGGCATGGGGTCGATCGTGATGAACAGGGCAACCCTGGGGGACGGCTGTCTTGTGGGTGCAGGGACGCTGATTACTGAGGGAAAGACGTTCCCGCCGGGCAGCCTCATCTTAGGTAGTCCAGGAAAGGTAGTGCGGGAGTTGAAGCCTGATGAGATCAAGGCGATCCGCGAGGCTGCCAGGCATTACTGGGACACGGCACTGGGGCATATGAATGAGGGCACTGAAGTATAGGAGATTTTGAATGAAACCTTATAGCTGTAGTTTTTGCAAAGGCAAGCTTGTTAAAGGAAACACCGAATTCGTTGTAAGGGTTGAAAATGAAGTACTTGCTATAAAGGATGTTTCGGCATACATCTGTGAAGAATGCGGCGAAGCATATTATACTCCTGAAATATCTGAAAAAATAGATGGAATTATGAAGAAATTCCATAATTCCATCCTGCTTGTACACCCACTCGCAGCAGGAGAATTAAGTCTCGAAGAGGCAACTGTGTAATATTTAAAATCTATTACGTACCAGATAATTCATGATCCTGTGCCCCTTCACTATTCCCAGAGACCCCGCTTCTACAGAAAACTCATTATATTCAGTAACTTCATCCCCAACACCATTACTTGACAGTACAGCAAAGGGTACCGGGTCATGTGTGTGGGTCCTGAGTGGGATGGGGGTCCTGTGGTCAGGCATCAGCAGTACCTTATAATCATCAAAGGCCGCCAGTCCGTCAAGGATGAGCCTCGTAACCTTACGGTCGAAATCTTCAATGGCCTTGATCTTTGCATCAATATCACCAATATGTGACGCCTCGTCTGCGGCCTCCACATGCACATATACGAAATCATCCGATTCCAGTGCATTGAGTGCAGCCTCTGCCTTGCCCTTGTAATTGGTATCAAGGTAACCGGTAGCCCCTGGCACATCAATAACTTCCAGTCCGGCGCAGACTCCAAGTCCTTTTAGCAGGTCCACTGCCGAGATCATGGCCCCGCTAATGTTGTACAATTCCCTGAAGGTGGGCATGGACGGAGCCCTTCCCTGGGCCCACGGCCAGATCATGTTGCCTATGTTCTTACCTTCCTTTGCCCGGGCCTGGTTTACTTTATGCCCCTCCAACAGCGGCTTTGAATCCATGATAAGCCGGATGAGCAGGTCCGAGTCCTGGCCGCCTGGCAGGAAATCCTGTACTTTTTGTCCCACCTGGTCATGGGGCGGCGTACACTGTGCATCCAGTCCGCGACCGCCCGAGAGTACCAGCAGGTGACGGTAGCTGATGCCGGGATAGAATTTCACTCCATTGCTGCCAAGATGCTCGTCCACTACCTTTATGAGTTCCCCTGCTTCCTCTGTGGAGATATGACCGGCACTGTAGTCTTCGATAATTCCGTCCTTTTCAGTTATTATGTTACATCGAAAGGCAATGTCGTCAGGTCCCAGTTCCACTCCCATGCTGGCTGCTTCCAGCGGCCCCCTGCCTGAATAGTATTTAGCCGGGTCATAGCCCAGGATGGAGAGGTTTGCAACATCAGAGCCGGGCGGCATATCTGGTGGTATAGTTACTGCCTGCCCGCAGACTCCTTCCCTTGCAATGTAATCCATATTGGGTGTATGGGCAAATTGCAGAGGTGTCTTGCCATCAAGTTCGTCCAGGGAGTAATCTGCCATGCCATCGCACAGGAGTACAACATATTTCATTCTCAGGTTCACCTTTGGGTTTAGATGACCACATCGGATAAAAATGTTATATTCTGGATGCTAATAGAGTATCCCTTTCAAATTAAATGGTAATTGATCATATTGCTCGGAATTTTAAGACACAGATTACACTGATTACACAGATTAATAGTTGTTGTGAAAATCAGTGTAATCGGTGAAATCTGTGTCTATATTAATTTTGCATTTTGCCATACTTTTTGAAATGGATACCTAATAGAAAATAAAAGAGGCAATATCTAATTGCCCTTATTCTCCATGCCTGCCATTTTCAGGAAGTTCTCAATGATCTTCAATCCATCCCCTGTAAGCACAGACTCTGGATGGAACTGCATCCCCTCCACAGGATACTCCCGGTGCCTTATCCCCATAATAATGCCATCCCCTGTCCTGGCAGTGACCTCAAGTTCATCTGGCAGGCTGGTCTCATCCACCACAAGTGAATGATACCTGCCCCCGATTATGACAGACGGCAGCCCTTCATATATCCCGCTTTTACTATGTGTGACCTCTGATGTCTTGCCGTGTACCGGGCCGGATGGTGAATGGATGACCCTAGCCCCGTAGGCCACAGCAATGGCCTGGTGACCAAGACATACACCCAGTGTGGGTATTTCAGGCCCGAATATTTTAATTATATCAATACAGGTGCCAATATCGGCAGGATTATGCGGATTTCCAGGACCTGGCGAAATTACTATGGCATCAGGCCCGATCATCTCAACCTCGCCCGGGCTGATGGTATTTGGTACCACAACGGTATCGGGCTCGAACATTGACACATAATCCACCAGGTTCCACACAAAGGAATCCTTATTATTCACAAACAGGACCTTCATGCTTTGCCCCCGATAGCTTTCATCATGGCAGCCATCTTCCGCTCAGTCTCATTGTACTCATATGCAGGGTCCGAATCAGCCACAATACCTGCCCCGGCCTGGATGTATGCCTTCTGGTCCTTCATGATGACAGTACGTATCACAATAGCAAAGTCCGCATTCCCGTCAAGGGAATAGTAACCCACACCTCCGCCGTAGATGCCTCTGGCTGTGGTTTCCATATCATCGATGATCTCCATGGCCCGTATCTTGGGTGCCCCTGACAATGTTCCTGCAGGGAATATGGCCCTTGCCGCATCGAACTGGTCGCAGTCATCACGCAGCATTCCGGTCACTGTGCTCTCGATATGCTGTAAGTGGGAATACTTCAGTACGCTCATGAAATCTTCAACCTTCACAGTCCCGGGTCCGCTTACCATTCTCACATCATTGCGCCCCAGGTCAACCAGCATCACATGCTCTGCCCGCTCCTTCTCATCGCCCAGCATCTCACGGGCCAACTGCTCGTCCTCTTCAGGCGTAGAGCCACGGGGGCAGGTTCCTGCAATGGGATTGGTTATTAACTTCCTGTTGTGTACAGTCATCAGGGTCTCGGGACTGGCACCTATAATACCTGTACCATCAAACTCGAACAGGTACATATAAGGACTTGGGTTCACCTCACGCAGCCGCCGGTAAAGTTCCACAGGTGTCTGTTCCAGCTCGATCTCATAGCGGCGGGACAGCACCACCTGGAAGATATCACCATCAATGATATGCTGCCTTGCCTTTTTCACAGAATCTTCATATTGTGACCTTGTCATATTACATGCAGGATCATCAATTGGACATGCATCATATATTGAGAATTCAACTTTCCCTGCCTCATTTATTAAGGCCAGCATGCTGGCGGCATCTTCAACAGCCTGGTTGTAGATGGATGCGGCATCATCATCTTTCCCGACAAACGGAGTTAACACTACATGTACAGTATCGTTCAGGTGGTCGAAAACAGCGGTTTTGCTTACCAGAGCGAACTGGGCATCAGGGAAATCCGATGTATGGGCCTGCGGCCTGTCCAGCCAGCAGTCGTACACCAGGTCATAAGCATTGAACCCAATGGCACCGCCCATGAATGTCTGGCGGTCAAAGGACGTACTGTTCAGGAATACTGCACCACTTGCCGGAAATGCCGAGCGTACAGCATCCAGTGTATCATATCCCTGCTTGATCTCACCTTCCAGCGCCCCGCTATTCCCGTTGGTATAACATACCTGTGCAAGGTTTCCTTTTACATGCTGTATCATAGGGGTCTGTGCAGGATATTCCAGTGTCACTCTCCTGTCCTTTACCGTAACCACGGCATCAGGGTCAGAACCCACAAAGGAGAAACGGGCATGACGCTGTTCCTTTTCCACAGATTCCAGGAGGTATGAATACCTCCATGCTCCACTGTTTTGTTCCTTTAAGGCACTGTACAACTTAAACGGGGTACAGGGTGCAGGAATATTTGCACTTAACTGGATGATGGCGGGTCTTTCCCCTGCAGCCAGTTCGCAGAATTGAGTCTCAGTCAGGTCAAGCTGCACGCTGTTCATTGCGTTCGTTGCATTCATTGAACTGACCTCGCATTATTGATAAACATCATTACTTTATCCTCATCCTTTATACCCCCGGTCTCAACTCCCGATGCCGTATCCACACCATAGGGCCGTACGGTCCTTATGGCATCTGCCACATTATCGGGATTGAGACCTCCGGCCAGTATGACAGGCAGGGACGAGTGCAGGGTAATTTCATAACTTCTGGCCCAGTCATGGACGGTCCCTGTACCCCCGGTCTTACCGTTTATTTTAGTATCAAGCAAAACAGCATCAGCAATATTGTCCAGTTCGTTTATTTCATCTACAGCACTATCCACATCAGTTCCACTATCAATATGTATGGTCTTGATGAGCTTCACGCCAGTATTCTCCTTGAGGGCCCTGAGGTCTTCCTGTGACATGGAACTATGCACCTGTACGGCATCAGGGTGAACGAAACCGGTCAATTCAAGGGCATTGTCAAGGCTATCCGGCATGCAGACCATCACAGTACTCACCAATGGAGGTGTGGAGGCTACCAGTTCCCTGGCTGTTTCCCTGTCTATCTTTCGCGGCGTACTGACAGGTACCTCGGTGATAAAACCGACAGCATCAGCCCCGTACTTTACAGCCGTCATTACAGAATCCAGGTCTTTCATCCCGCATATCTTAACCCTGGGAAAGGGCAAGGTTTGGTATTGCTGTATCTGGTCACTGGCTGGTTTGTGCATGGAAATCCACAAGACTCCTTTTATCGATTATATCTATGAGATGTATTTTCGTATTCAATTCAAAAAGCATAGTATTTTGACAGGATTTAAAGGATTTACAAGATGTTGACGTTGCGGTATATCCTGTCGATCCTGTTAATCCTGTCTAATAATTTTTAAATTACCCTTAGATTTGAAGTGGATACGTATTTTCCAAGCTGTCCGGTGTCGCCTGCCACTTCCACGAAACTTTTCAGCTTCTCCAGGGCTGCGCCGCTGTCAATGGTCTGCTGTGCCAGTTCCACACCGTCTTTTATGTCAGATGCCTTACCACCCACGACCAGCGCAGCAGCAGAGTTCATGACCACGATATCCCTTTTTGGTCCTTTCTGCCCCTGCAGTATCTTCACAATATCAGAAGCGTTCTCCTGGGGGGTACCGCCCCTGATATCTGCTATTGTTGCCCTGTCGAACCCCAGTTCTTCGGGGGACAGTGAATAGGTCCGGATTTTCCCGTTGTTAAGTTCTGCCACTGTAGTGATGTCGATATTGGATATCTCATCAAGGCCGCTTCCATGTACCACAAAGGCCCGCCTGGTTCCCAGGATCTTCAGGACATTTGCCATGGTCTCGCATAATGACTCATCAAATACGCCTATGACCTGGGACTTGGCATTGGCAGGGTTTGTCAATGGGCCAAGGATGTTGAACACTGTCCTTACTCCCAGTTCCTTTCTTGGTCCGCCCACACGTTTCATGGATGGATGGAACACAGGGGCCAGCATGAACCCGATGCCTGCTTTTTCTATGGATTCCTCCACTTTTTTGGGCGGCAGGTCTATGTTCACACCCAGTTCTTTTAATACGTCCGCACTTCCTGATTTTGATGTGATGGAATAGTTGCCGTGCTTTGCCACAGGCACTCCGGCCGCAGCTGTAATGATGGCCGAGGCTGTACTGATATTGATGGTGTGGGATGAATCGCCGCCTGTGCCGCAGGTATCAACCAGCGTGCCGCTGACCTTGGGGTTGATGGTATTTGCGGCTTCCTTCATACCCATGGCCATGCCTGCGATCTCTTCTGCTGTTTCGCCTTTCATTTTGAGGGCTGTGAGGAATGCTCCTATCTGGGCATCGGTGGCATCAGTGAATATGCTGTTGATGGCTGATCTTGATTCTTCTGATGTAAGGTTCTCTCCTGCTGTAATTTTCTGGATGAATTCGATCATTAATATCACCTATATTCGATGTACAATAATATACATCGTTGTATAGATACGTACAATATATATAAGCTTTATGACATCCAAATAATTATTATATCTGCTTTATTCTGATTATTTGGTGCGAAAATACTTGATATCCCGTTGGTGACAACTGATACTATAGTGCTGGATAATCAATGGTTAAAGAAGCATGTGGGAAAGTATATACTTCCCAAAATGTTAAAAAAATTAGATTTGAATATTTAACAAACATAAATACTAGTTCCAAAAAGGTTAGAGAGTGTGACAAAACTATTATACTCTAAAATACAATTAGGATATTAATGAACAATGTAAAAAACATCCAGCCCATTGTTAAAGGCAATGTAAATATGGTAGGATATAGAAAGGTAGTAGAAGGTTATGGATTATCCAGGGGCTTGGCAGGATATGTTTTTAATATTAGCACAGACACTGTGGGGTTAATGGCTGGTGGGCTGGAATCCGCTATAGATGGATTTATTCAGGATTTAAAAGTGAAGCGACCAGATACGGAAATAAAAACCATGGAAATAAAGGAAGATATTATTTTACCCTCACCTTTTGGCAGGGTTATATCTGGTGATATGCGGGAGATTGGTGAAAGGCTGGACAAAGGTGTTAATATTTTATCTGACCATACAGGGTTACTTAATGACCTAAAAGAAAACACATCAATATTGAATAAACATACAGAGTTATTACAAGGCATCAATGACAATTTTAATACATTACCAGAAAGGATTGCCGAAGCAATAGTGAAGAGATAATTTTACTTTTTTTCTTGCTGTATATGAAGTATAACTCGGTCCATCTTTTACGAATATCATAAAAATATTTTGAAAGTTTTTACTGGAAAGTTTACACAGATATAAACCTAATAAGACAGTATATTTTATAGTGCTTCAAATATCACTTTTCAGTATACATTATCACAAAACAAACAATTATTATATATTATCAAACATTAGTGACCATAGTAAGAGGAACGGTTGAAAATGAATCCAAAAATAGGTATCCAGTTCATAGCTGCATTTATGATATTGTCAATGATCTTATCTTCTGTTGCATATTTCATAGGCTCTGACGATTCAAGTGACGAGGATAATAACCAACCAGACATAAATACTCCACAGACTGAGTATTTCGATGTTGGCGGAAAAGAGGTATTCCACAGCTTTAATTCTATTGCAGACGGGCTGCAGATGTCAAATCCGCAAACCTATGAAGCCCAATTCCTTGATGTGGAATATATCGAGTCCACTGGTCTGGAACTATGGAACGAGCAGTTACCTTTGAACCTAACCACGGTTTCTATGCGGAATAAGGTAGAAGTGGACAATTTGTACATGACCTCTTCCAAACAGATCTATTTTGCCCAGGATTTCAACAATGAGTTTTTGCTGCTTAGCACTATGACCCCGAAAATAGTATCTTTTCAATATATCGGATTACCTTCAAGTGATAACCAGTACCTGCTCCTGTCACGACTCGATACCACCGATACCAAACATACTAATGTCATGGGCGAGCCGACAATTTTCACACCAACACGCGAATCAGCAGAAGCTATTATATCTATCATCGAAAGCGTTGCTGTTCCACCAACTGCTTATGATACATTTAGCCCTGTGCTTAATTATTCTGATGATTATTCCGAATTCCAGGTTGTGAACTCTCTGGTTGGGTTTGCAGATCTGTATTACATGGGGTTGCACAGGAATGATGACGGCTCATTTACCAGGACGACGATTTATTATAATCCGTCTGCTGAGAGTGCGGCACATATTAATGAACTGGCTCTGAGTGGTTCAGAGCGCGGTTTTAGCCAGTATGATGTCACTACTGAGGGGAATATCCTGAAGGTTGTACTTACTGGTGAGTTTTCACTTGTCACTGGTGAGGATATAGAATAATTTCAGGATTATAATTTTCCATTTTTTTCGTTTAATGCAGATAATTATTAAATGAATCAGATAGAATTAAAAGAACTGATAGTATTTCTATTCAACAATAACAAGAATATGTGCTCATAATATGTATACCAATTCAAGAATACAATACTTTGACAAAAGCGGGGTTATTAATTGAAAAAATGGGTAATCTTTCTTACGGTAGCAATCGTGGTACAATCAGTTGTCATAGCTGATGCCCTTGACAATAACCCTAAGATCCACTCCGAACTTTCCAGGCAGATAGTTATGTCCCAGTCCAATAACAGTGAAGACATGATCAGTGTCATCGTGATAATGAAGGAACAGTACCGAGCACCTGAAGTAAAGGTCCAGGGTCATGTGGATCAGAAACAGCACCGCATGGATACAGTGAATTCCCTAAAGCAAAAGTCCGGTCGAAGCCAGCACAATCTCATTTCCGTTCTGCAGGGGAAGGGAGCTGATAAAATGAAGAATGCCAGGCCCCTATGGATAGTAAATGCAATAACATTTGAAGCGACACCTGATGTGATAGAGGAACTGGCAAAGCGGGATGATGTGGCCCAGGTCATACCCGATTTAGAGGTGCACCTGCTCGAGGATAGCGTGGTTGTGGGTGGTGTGGATGTGCTTGCTACCACGGCATGGGGTGTGGAAAAGATCAATGCGCCGCAGGTGTGGGATTTAATTTACAATGGCATAAATATCAACGGTACAGGAGTAAATGTTTCAATCATTGATACGGGAATTAATTATACTCACCCTGACCTTGCAAGTAACTACATAGGTGGTTATGACTTTGTCAATAAGGATACTGACCCCATGGATGACAATTGGCATGGCACTCATGTGGCAGGTATTGTAGCAGGAACGGGGGTTGATGGAACTAAGACAGGTGTTGCACCTGGTTCTAATCTATTCGGAGTTAAAGTGCTAAATGCGGATGGCAATGGATCTTATAGCGATGTTATTGCTGGTGTGCAATGGTCTATTGACAATGGTGCCGATATTGTGTCATTGTCCCTTGGCGGCCCCCATACCCCCTCCATGACCACTATGGTAAACAATGCTATTGCTGCCGGGGTATTACCGGTAATTGCTGCGGGAAACTCTGGCCCGAATGCTTCCACAATCGAATGCCCGGGAGACGAGTTTTATGCAACCACAGTGGGTTCAACCGACAGCAGCGATACTATAGCACCTTCCAGCAGCAGGGGGCCTGTGACATGGATCGGTGATACATATACCAAGCCTGATGTGACTGCACCTGGTGTTAATATAATATCTACATCCTATCCTGGTGGATATGCTACTAAAAGCGGCACGTCAATGGCAACTCCACATGTCTCAGGTGCAGCAGCATTGATACTCCAGGTCTATCCTGATATGACTCCGCTGGAGGTGCGGCAACTGCTGGAAGATACGGCCGTTGATCTAGGTGATGCTGGGAAGGATAATACATCTGGTTCAGGAAGGATCGATGTCTTGAAAGCCATTTCCATACAGCCTCCTGCTGTGTCAAATGTATCAATAAATCCTGACTTGACTTATACAGATCCGGTTCTTAATGCTTCGATCTCAGATTTGTTCAATAACATTTCGTACGCAGATTATTTTATTGACAATGACCTGGAAAATTCTACGGTTTTTAATGCCGTGGACGGCAGCTTCGATTCAAGTTTTGAAAATGTGACCGGGATTATAAATATTTCCAGACTTCCAGATGGAGTCCACAACATTACCATAAGGGTCAAAGACAGCATGAATAACTGGAATAACCAGACAAATGCCAGTTTTACTGTGGACACCACCGTACCCACATCCAACACCCCATCCAACACCGAGTTTTCCGCAAATACCTCAGCAAGCTTTGACAAGTGGATACTCACAGACCTGCACCCAGGTTACTACCGGGTCCTGCGAAACAGCACAGAGATAGTCGTCCCCCCCACACCATGGACTAACTACACAAACATCACAGTACTTGTTGACACAAACATCAGCCTTGGTGACTTCAACTATACCATACAGTATAACGACACCGCAGGTAACAACGGCACGCAGAATACTGTCATAATCACCATAAACGACACAACTCCCCCCATACTCTCAGACAATATGCCTTTATCAGGCACAAACAATACAAAACCCACGATCAGCATCAACGCCACTGACAGAGGGTCCGGGATCAATGCCAGCAGTGCCGAAATGAAAGTAGAAGGTGTGCCAGTATTACTTTCAAATACAAACTCCGGATTCATATTCAATTTCACGAATAAATCGGCGGCAACATTCAATCACGGTGATACCGTAAATGTCACATTCAATGTCTCAAACAACGAAGGGCACAAAAACAGTACCTCATGGATGTTCTATATAGACAATGTAGCACCAACCATCACCATAACTTCCCACTCAGAAGGCTATTCCACAACCGCAAGTTCTGTTAAAGTCACCTGCATTGTCAATGGTACAGGTTCACCCCCAAGTGTGACAGTGAACGGCGTCACAGCAGAGAACACAACTATCATCACCAACTTCAACGGTACTTTCAGTGCACCTGCATCCCTTACTGTTGGCCCAAACACCATATATGCAAACGTCACCGATGCTGCCGGGAACACAAACAGCACCCGCATCAATGTCACACGTACCAAATCCGACAACGGTGGCGGCGGTGGTGGTGGCGGTGGAGGCGGCGGCACCTCTGGCGAGGATTTCTACAACATAGCCGAGACCGAGACCCAGCGCGTCTCCGTCTTCAAAGGCGACAATGTGAGTTACTCATTCGAGAACACGCAAAACCCCATCCTGAACATCAAATTCACAGCAAAAGTAAGCGCAGGTAAGGTCGCCTCCAAGATAGAGGTCCTGCGAAACACATCCACAATGGTAGATACACCCCCACCTGGCAAGGTATATCAAAACATCAACATCTGGGTTGGCAACTACGGCTGGGCGACTGAGAAAAACATAAAAGATTTGACCATCAGCTTCACAGTCCCAATTGACTGGATAACCTCAAATAATATTGATAAAAGCAGCATTGCGCTCTACCGGTACAATGATGACTCCTGGGAACAACTGCCTACATCAGTGACCACAAGAAATGAAAACAGCATAACCTTTACAAGTTCAACACCAGGCTTCTCACCTTTTGCCATCTCAGGTGAAACAGTCTCTACCCCAACCGTCATTCCTACAGCTTATCATACACCTGCACCAGTGGCAACCCATAGCTCCAATATCACGTCGAGCTCCCAGACAAATGAAGTTGAATCTGGGGGCAAAGCAGGCACGATCATGCTGTGGGTCCTGTTCATTATCGTTATCATGGCAGTCACAGTGATCATCTACCAGAGGAAGGATGAAATACTGCAGGGAATAAACAATATGAGACAGCAGCGCGGGCGATAGTTATATTACCTATCGTGTAATAAATGGGCTCGAATCATATACCTGAATAAATAATTCAGCTTACGATCACATAATAAACCGATGAATAATGACGGACATCAACATGTCCGGAAGGAGATTTGAAAATCATGGCACAGGCAATATTTGTAAAGTTTGACGTCCCTGCAGAACTTGAGAACAGTGCATTAGAAGCACTTGAACTTGCAAGGGACACAGGTAAAGTACGTAAAGGGACGAACGAGGCCACAAAAGCAGCAGAGAGAAGTACAGCCAAGTTGATATATATCGCAGAAGATATCAATCCCCCTGAGATCGTGGCCCATCTGCCGCCCCTGTGTGAGGAGAAAAATATCCCTTATATTTATGTAAAGAAACAGGAAGAACTGGGTGCTGCCTGCGGTCTGAAAGTGGGCTGTGCTGCGTCAGTGATCCTGGAAACAGGCAAATCCAAAGACCTGGTCGCTGATGTGGTCAACAAGACCCAGGCATTGAAGTAGGAACAAGATCATGTCAGAAAATTTAGGTTTTCCGGCCGAGATCATTGAGATCGTGGGCAATACCGGTATGCACGGTGAAGCCCTCCAGGTCCAGTGCAGAATTCTTGACGGCAGGGACAAGGGCAGGATCATTACCCGTAATTGTGTGGGCCCCATCAGGGTAGGGGATATCCTGATGCTGCTTGAGACATCAAGGGAAGCAAAGAAACTTAATACGCGGTGATTTTGATGGAAGCACGTAAATGTTCGTTCTGCAAAGGTGACATCGAAATGGGTACAGGCAAGATGTTTGTTAAAAAGGACGGCAGTACATTGCATTTCTGTTCAAGTAAATGTGAAAACAACATGAAACTCGGCAGGATCCCCAGACGTGTTGAGTGGACTGGTGAGCACAGGAAACTGAAAAACAAATAATTTCATATTTTTTTTATCAGGTCGGAATTTAAATGCAGCTATCATACGTTATGGTAAAGCCGGACGGGGTACAGCGCAATCTTGTGGGTGAGGTAATATCCCGCATGGAAAAACGCGGATTGAAGATACTTGCCCTGAAGATGTACACGATCCCGGAAGAAACTGCCAGAGCCCATTATACCGAACATGAAGGGAAACCTTTCTTCCAGTCACTGCTGGACTTTATTACCAGCGGGCCATCGGTGTCCATAGTTGTCCAAGGGAAAAACGCAGTATCAGTGATCAGGACAATGGTCGGTGCCACCAACCCATCTGAAGCGGCGGCAGGTACTATCCGGGGCGAATTTGGCCTGGATACGGGCCGAAATATTGTCCATGCTTCTGATTCTACTGAATCGGCAAATCGCGAAATCAGCATTCATTTTAGTGAATCCGAGATATCGCAATATTTGCGGATCGATGAACAATGGCTATACGAATAACTTATAACCAGGAACCAAACAATTCAAACTATCTTTGCGGACTTCGCGCTCTTTGCGGTGACCAAGATCATACACCGCAAAGGACACTCACCTCCTATGGAGTTGAGTGCCTCTTACGCCCGTAGGGCGTGCAGGTCGCAAAGAGCGCAAAGTGTTCAGGATATATGTCAAAGATATTATATTCTTGACTATAATAATGCTTTGTTTCACTGGCCTGTTATCTCAAGTAGAGATTATTAATACATGATTGATGCATATCTTTAAATTGTGTCAAGAACAACCTGTTATACATAGTTAAAATATTTTAGCAAGGGGGAAACCCAGTGGCTAAATCTGTTGTTAAAGAAAAGAACCTACGGACACCAATAGTATGTGTTATGGGTCATGTGGATCACGGCAAGACCAGTCTTCTCGATAAGATAAGGGGCACAGCAATCGTAGACGGTGAAGCCGGAGCCATTACCCAGCATATCGGTGCAACTGAGGTTCCCCTTGATGTTATTAGCAGGATATGCGGCTCAGTCCCTAAGGGTAAGTTCAAGATACCGGGATTGCTTTTTATTGATACACCCGGACATCATGCATTTACCACCCTTCGCTCCAGGGGCGGAGCACTGGCAGACCTGGCAATAGTGATCGCGGACATTAATGAAGGATTCCAGCCCCAGACCATCGAAGCCATCAACATCCTGAAACATTACAAAACACCTTTTGTGATAGCTGCCAACAAGATCGACAGGATACATGGCTGGGACCCGCAGTCCATGTCATCTTTCATATCTTCCTATAATAAACAGCCTGAACATATCAGGTCAATGCTTGATACGAAATTCTACGAGATAGTAGGTAAACTGTATGAACTCGGATTCAGTAGTGATCGTTATGACAGGATTCGGGACTTCCAGAAAACCATTGCAATAATACCAATTAGTGCAAAAACAGGTGAAGGATTACCTGATATACTCATGGTCCTGCTGGGCCTTGCCCAGAAATTCCTGGAGTCCAACCTGGAATACCATGCTACAGGTCCTGGTGTAGGTGTAGTGCTTGAAGTAAAAGAAGAACGCGGACTTGGTACAACCCTTGACACCATCCTGTATGACGGGGAGATCAAGGTGGGGGATATGATAGCTGTGGGTACCCTGGCCGAACCCATAGTGACCAGGATCAGGGCATTATTAAAACCAAGACCTCTCTCTGAGATCCGTACAGAAGAGAAGTTCAAACAGATAAAGCATGTAACTGCTGCCGCAGGACTGAAGATTTCAGCACCCATGCTGGATGATGCAATATCCGGTGCACCCATAAGGGTGGTTACCAAAGAGAATACTGATGAGATATCAAAAGAGATCATGTCAGAGATAGAGCAGACCAGGATCGAAACTGACAATGTAGGGGTTATTATCAGGGCTGATACAATCGGCAGCCTGGAAGCACTGGTCAATGAACTGAAAAGCCAGGAAATTCCTATCAGGAAGGCAGATGTAGGGAATATTTCCAGACGGGATATTATTGAGGCTAAAGCCCTGGAGGATCCGTTATACTCGGTCATCCTTGGTTTTAATGTTGATATACTGCCCGATGCACTTGATGAACTCCAGAAAAGCGATGTCAAACTCTTTATGAGCAGTGTCATCTACCAGCTTGTTGATGATTATGAAGAACATGTGGAAGAACAGACTGAAATGACAAAAAAACAAAAGAGTGAGGCAGTCATAAGACCGGGCATGTTCAGATTATTGCCAGACCACACATTCAGGCAGAGCAAACCTGCTGTAGTGGGCGTGGAAGTTGAAGGCGGCATTATCAGGACCAGGCTGAACGTGATGAACGAGGAGGGCAGCCGGATTGGTTTTATCAAGGGTATACAGGAACACGGTGAGAATGTGGGTGAGGCAAGGTATGGCGCACAGGTGGCAGTATCAATTGAAGGCCCTATCGTTGGCCGCCAGATCAATGAGGGCGACCTGCTCTATATCGAAGTACCTGAAAAACATGCAAAGATCGTAGAACAGGAACTTATTGAATCACTTAATCCGGATGAAATTGAAACACTTGAAAAGTTCCTGCAGATCAAGCGAATAGGCAATCCATTCTGGGGCAAATGATATCAGGCCAGTCTCTTAACCAGTTCATCTTTTTTTAGGTTCACCAGTACACTCGTAAGCGTCTGCTTTGTAGATGTCCGGTAATATTCCCTGGTGATATGGCCAAAGGATTCCACAGCATCCTCCAGCAGCCCGTTGTCCTTTGTTCGCACTCCCATCCTCACCTGGGTCTCGGCAATGGTCTGGAATATGGATGAGCTTTCGAACTCATCTTCCAGACCCGCTGAACTATCCACAGCTTTGGTAATGCACTCCCTGGCCATACTTTCCTGCCCAAGATCAATAAAAAGTCGCGCCAGGTCAACGTAAGCAGATGCCCTGTATATATCCTGGCTGATAAGTTTTGACTTATCAATGATCGTCATTGCTTTATTTGCAGATCCAACAGCAGATGGAGTATCATCATTACTGTGCTGGATACGGGCAATACTCCTCCAGGCAGATGAGCGGTATGTATCATATTCAATTGTACCTGCAAGTTCTTTTGAATTTTCGAATGTGGCAGGCTCATTCTTTTTCATTCCCACATCTGCAATTGCGGCTACTACTCCCTGCAGGGCATGACTGCGGTCGTGTCCGGCTTCTGTATTGGCTGATAGTTCAAGCGACCTGCCTGCCAGTTGTGTATCGGCTGTGTTTATAGCCACTCTGGCCGTGCCCCTGACAATGTCCACAAATGCCTTGGAACGATCGTGCTCGTCAATGATCTTTCCTGTAAACCCTACAGCAGCATCCAGAAATGCGGTGTTGTTTGTCTCGACTGCCTTTTGTGCCAGTGCAGCGATACCTGCCCTGTATTTTTTGGAGCGGTCGATATCGTTCGTTATGGATTCTGCATTTTTCTTAAACTCCCTGATAAACTCCGATGATGTATCATTGACCATAGTTAAAACCCCTTTACCTGTCTAATCGTTCCTGAACCTGAAATATACTCTTCTGTTATTCTTGCCCTTGTTCTCTGCCTTGAATATCTTAATATGTGGTATCTCGCCGGTATTTGTCACATGGGTACCGCCGCAGGCCTGCCTGTCAACCCCGGATATTGTTATTACCCGTATTTCTTCAATCTCGGGCGGGAATGCATCCTTTAGTTTCACTACAGAGGGTATCCGGAATGCCTCATCCCTTGGAAGTATTTCAATACTGACCGGAAGACTTTGGTCTATTATCGCGTTGACCTTTGCTTCATAAGATTGGATCTGCTCCCTATCAAAATTCTCAAGGCTGAAATCCACCCTGGTTTTTTCCTCTCCAAGCTGGTTACCTGATATCCGTGCCCCGGTCTCGTTGTGGATAATGGCACTGAGTATATGGCAGGCAGTATGGTATTTCATGAACAGGTAACGCCTGTCCCAGTCAATGACCGCTTTTACCCGGTCGCCTTTGACCAGCCCTGGCATAGCTACTTCATGACTGGTCACACTGCCGAATCTGCCTGTATAAACCACAGGGAATTCCTTGTCATCCTTTATCAGTAAGCCCGTGTCATGGGGCTGGCCGCCTGAGTTCGGGTAGAACAGGGTCTTATCCAGCACTACGAATTTATCGTCCTTCACACTTTCAACAGTAGCCTGGGATTCCTTGAGA
>Ga0255457_1013_pt2 | contig 29009 bp, 26 predicted proteins | sample ANMaggQBNCT02L10_FD_182650 | JGI IMG/M metagenome (GOLD analysis project Ga0255457, IMG submission 182650) | Sediment cell enrichment communities from methane seep in Santa Monica Basin, California, United Staets - ANME aggregate JGI... | ecosystem: Environmental > Aquatic > Marine > Cold seeps >...
CTCTATTGTAACAGTGCCGTCTTTCACTCTGACTATAAAGTCAGTAAACAGGTCATCGTCATTATTTTTAATCTCAATGGGGTCCAGAGAAATCAGGTCGATATTCTTAATCTTGACCATATTGCTATTCATACCTGCAAAGACAGTATCAACTGTAAAGTTCATGACTGTATCATCATCGTCACCGTCGTCGTCCAGATCGGTATCATATACGAAATACGGGGATGCAGGAACTGCTTTTGTGTCCACGACTTCGCTATCCAACGCCTCACCATTCTGTGAAATAGTGAACATTGCTTTATCACCTTCGACATCAATCTGGTCTGCTGTAATGGAGAAGCCATCAGGTAGAGACATAGACTCGCCGACTGCTAAAAGGTAGTCATCGTCATCTTCTTCATCAACAAGATATTCACTGATCCACATTTCAGATGTCTCATTAACGACAACCGCGTAGGAACTGCCCATCCAGGCGATTTGTTCAAGATCACTATCAGTCGTGTAATACGTAGTTGTGTTGTAGGTGAAGTTGCCATCTTTAATTTCAAGATCGTCATCAATAAACAGTTCAACATATTCATTGCCTACTTTATCATCGATGTCATACCATAATATACTTGGATTTTCACTCGAATTAAGAGTTATCAATTCTTCTAATCCACCTACTTCTCCCATGAACTCATATGTGCCTGGTTCAGTGATAGTCTTCACTACTGCAGCGTAATCATCGTGTTCATTAATCCTGACTGCTATCCTGTCTTCTAAGACATCTGTTACTCCGTCCGAACTAAGACTGATATCCTCATCATCTAACTCTATTGTAACAGTGCCGTCTTTCACTCTGACTATAAAGTCAGTAAACAGGTCATCGTCATTATTTTTAATCTCAATGGGGTCCAGAGAAATCAGGTCGATATTCTTAATCTTGACCATATTGCTATTCATACCTGCAAAGACAGTATCAACTGTAAAGTTCATGACTGTATCATCATCGTCACCGTCGTCGTCCAGATCGGTATCATATACGAAATACGGGGATGCAGGAACTGCTTTTGTGTCCACGACTTCGCTATCCAACGCCTCACCATTCTGTGAAATAGTGAACATTGCTTTATCACCTTCGACATCAATCTGGTCTGCTGTAATGGAGAAGCCATCAGGTAGAGACATAGACTCGCCGACTGCTAAAAGGTAGTCATCGTCATCTTCTTCATCAACAAGATATTCACTGATCCACATTTCAGATGTCTCATTAACGACAACCGCGTAGGAACTGCCCATCCAGGCGATTTGTTCAAGATCACTATCAGTCGTGTAATACGTAGTTGTGTTGTAGGTGAAGTTGCCATCTTTAATTTCAAGATCGTCATCAATAAACAGTTCAACATATTCATTGCCTACTAGATCATCGATGTCATACCATAATATACTTGGATTTTCACTCGAAGAAAGAGTTATCCATTCACCTATTCCACCTACAGCTCCCATGAACTCATAAGGTGGCTCTACTTCTACAGCACCCGATGCCGCTGGCACCAGTGCCGTGAACATGGTGAGCACCATGAGCGCAGTTAATGTTACTGCGGTTATTTTCTTATTCATTTCTTTTCCTCCAAATTATTTTTATTGGTTATATCTACCCGCTGATGCGGGTCTCTATTAGAGTGACTGTATCGGATGTGCCTCATAAGCCCCCCTCAGGCAGCCTACCAGAGACACTGATCCGCCTGCATCATTGCGAACCCATTGGATTCGACAATTGTCGCAGCCGGTTTCATCACCCTCTTAATCCCGTCATACGGATTATAAGTAATCTATAAGTTATTACCCTTTTAAATCTTTTTTGGTCGGGTTTTACTCAAAACAAGCATTCGGCTCCAGTGTGACCAACGAAATGGAGTACACATATTGTCGAAGTAATGCCCCGGATTTCACGCTCGGGTTCAATGGACTATTCTAACAGGTACACTTCTATCATCCAGATACTCCTTCGTATCCCCCACAGAATATTCACCGAAATGGAATATACTGGCAGCCAGCGCCGCATCTGCATGTCCATCCACAAACGCATCGAACATATGCTCCGGTCCTGCCGCCCCTCCCGAGGCGATCACCGGGATATTGATCGCATCAGATACGGCCCTGGTAATTGGTATGTCATATCCGTCATACGTACCATCCCTGTCCATACTAGTCAGCAAGATCTCACCCGCACCAAGCCCTTCTACCTGCCTGGCCCACTGAAGGGTATCAATACCAGTAGGGGTGCGGCCCCCGTATATCACTACCTCATACCATGCAGGCGTGCCGTCCTCCAGAACGATGATGGTCTTGTCCAGGTTATCTTCAATATCCAGATTCCGGCGGCAGTCAATCGCTGTCACTATACACTGGGAACCGAATATCTTCGACGATTCACTTATCAGGGCCGGGCGCTTAACTGCTGCCGTATTAATAGATACCTTATCTGCGCCAGAGCGCAGTAAGGACTTGATATCCTTAATCGAATTAATGCCCCCGCCCACGGTCAGCGGGATGAACACTTCATCGGCAGTGCGCTCTATCACATCGATCATAGTGGAACGCCCCTCATGGGATGCAGTAATGTCCAAAAAGATCAGTTCATCAGCTCCCTGGAGGTTATATTCCTTGGCCAGTTCAACCGGGTCGCCTGCCCTACGCAGGTCTTCGAACTCGATCCCCTTGACCACACAACCGCCAGCCTCGTCAAGGGTAACGTCCAGACACGGTATTATCCGTTTTGTTAGCATCGGTCTTCCTTCACCTTGTTATTCATGCCCGTTTATCTAATCAGGGAAACATATTTTAGAATTAACATACATTCATGAGCACCATACCACATTAAACATGCTACTTTAATATACTGTTATACTATGGAGGATTCAAAATCAATGTCAAATTTCCCTGCTGATAAGCCCGTCCTGGTCACCTGCGGACTGCCGTATGCCAATGGTGAATGCCATATAGGACACCTGCGTACATACATCCCTGCCGACATCTTTGTCAGGTCCCTGCATAAGCAAGGACTGAAAACCATTTTTGTATGCGGTTCAGATACCCACGGCACACCTATAGTCGTCAGTGCCGAACAGGCAAATACCACTCCTGGCAAACTAATTGAGAAATATCACCATCATTTTGACGAAATATTTAAAAAACTGGGCATCCGGTTCAACTTCTTCGGCACTACAGAAGGGGCTGTGAACCACAACCGTACTAATGATATTGTTAACAGGTTGATCGAGAACAATTATGTATATCCCAAAACGATCGACCTGGCATACTGCAGCCATTGCGAACGATCCCTGCCTGACCGTTATGTGGAAGGTATCTGTCCCTACTGTGAATCACTTGCAAGAGGTGACGAATGCGACCAGGGATGCAACAGGCACCTGGAGCCAGGGGAGATACTGGAACCGATATGCAAGATATGCGGGAACAAGGCAGAATACAGGGAACAGGAACACTTCTTTTTCAGATTATCATCATTCAAGGATTTCCTGCTGGAATACCTTGAAACCCTGGGAGGGACATCCAATGCCCGCAACTATGCCAGGGAATGGGTGAATCAGGAACTCAGGGATTGGTGCATCACACGCAACCTTGAATGGGGCGTGAGGTTCCCGGGCCATGACGAACTGGTAGTATATGTATGGGTAGATGCCCCCATAGGTTATATCTCATTCACAGAAGAGTATTGCAATAATGCCGGATTGGACTGGGAACATATCTGGAAGGGTGATTCCAGTATAATTCACTTCATTGGCCTGGATATAGCATACCATCACTGCATATTCTGGCCGGCAATGTTGAAGGGTGCAGACTATTCACTACCCAGGGCGGTAGTGGCCTCGGGCATGGTAAAGATCGATGATAAGACCTTCAGTAAGAGCAGAGGTTATGTGGTCTGGGTGAACGATGACTACCTGGATCACGGATTCCATCCGGACCTGCTGCGCTATTATCTGGCAAGCTACACCTCACACACAAAGGACCTGAACTTCTCATGGAAGGTGTTCCAGGAAAAAGTAAATAATGAACTGGTGGGTTCACTGGGTAATTTCCTTTACCGTACGCTGCATTTTACGCATAAGAACTTTGGTGAGGTGCCTAAAGGGGTGGTATCTGACCAGGTGCTGGATGAGATACGCAGCACCATCCCAAAAGTGACCGGGGCCATGGAAGAATATGAGTTCAAGAAGGCAATTGATATAATAATGGGTCTATCCGCATACGGTAATACATACTTCCAGTCAAACGAGCCCTGGCACCTGATCAAAAATGACCCGGATGCCTGTGCAGGGGTGGTCAAGGACTGCCTCCAGGTCGCAAAGGCTCTGGTACTACTGTGTGAACCAGTTGTACCAGCTAAGATGAAAGAGGCGTGGGGTCACCTTGGTCTGGAAGGCGATGTCAGCCAGATGAGATATGATGAAGGGCTGGTGGAACTTGAATCGGGAAGGCCCCTGCCCAAACCTGCAATCCTGTTCACAAAGATAGATGATAAGAAGATAGACGAGATGGTGGTTATTATGAACAAACGAATAGCCGAAGCAATGGCAAAAGAGGAAAAGGCCGCACCGCAGGCCCCTGTTATTACATTTGAGGAATTCAATACAATGGATATCAGGGTAGGGACCATAGTTTTTGCCGAAGCCATTAAAGGATCTGATAAATTACTAAAACTCCAGGTCGATATAGGAGAGGACAGCCCCAGACAGGTGGTGGCAGGTATTGCCCTGACACATGTGGTCGATGAACTGGTTGGCAGGCAAATTGTCCTGCTGGCAAATATGAAACCTGCCAAACTGTTCGGCGTGGAATCCAGGGGAATGATACTTGCTGCTGATGAAGACGGGGCAGTGCTGCTGCAGCCCGAAAGGAAAGTGGAAAACGGCACATTGATCAGATAAAAACCATATATGAAAAGAAATGGGGCTTGACGGATCGGAGGGGATGGATACGATGCCGTTTAATGCCCCAATATTAATTATATTTGTAACAACTTATTCATAATGTTTTCGATTGGTTTTATACATATCAAAAGATAAATAATAATTATCAAAATTGTATCATTCAAGTAAATATCTTAATATCAAGTAGATATCTTTATATAATGACTCTTAGCATATCGAAATTAGGTGAAATAAATGGAAAATGAATGGAAGATGGACCTTGATATCCCTGACATCGGTTCGCTGATAACATTACTTAGTGCTGCTTTATCTGCAGCCATTATGGGTGTGGGTAATGTTTTATACGTGGTAATAATGGTGACCACAGCATATGAAGCAAAAGGAAAAGAATTCTTACTAAGTTTAATAAACCCTCATGCAAACCTGACATTCGAAGCACAATTTGTCCTGATTGTAGGGACCCTGCTGATAGTATCGGCGATTTTTTTCTTTATTACAATGCTGGTCTCGATCTATGAAACGCATGCGGTCTCAAAAAAAGAAAGGGGTGGCCGCATGAAAATTGTATTTGGGTGTTTTGTATTTTCTATGTTCTTTTTAGTAATAGCGTTACTATATGCGATGTTATTTAGATATTTTATATATTAGTAATGAGGCGATAATAATGGGCAAGATCAGTATTCACGGTAATATCATGGAAGTCCCGAAAGTCGAAGAAGTGGACGAATCCAAACAGATAATCAAAGCCAGGATCGAGACCAAGACCCACAGGGTATTGTATCCCTTTACAGCCATTGTAGGCCAGGAAAAGATGAAACGTGCCCTGATTCTGAACGCAATAAATCCTTCCATTGGTGGAGTGCTGATAAGGGGCCAGAAAGGGACTGCCAAATCCACTGCGGTCAGGGGTCTGGCTGAGATCCTGCCTGAGATTGAAGTGGTCTCGGGATGTACATATAGCTGCAACCCCCATGACGAGGATAAATTCTGCTGGGAATGCCAGGAACGTAAAAAAGAAGGGACCATCACTACTGAAAAACGTCTCATGAAAGTGGTCGACCTGCCTGTGGGTGCCACAGAGGACCGGGTGGTTGGCAGCCTGGACATAGAAAAGGCTGTTACCGAAGGTCTTAAAGCCTATGAACCAGGCATCCTTGCCGAGGCGAACGGTGGCATCCTGTATGTGGATGAAATAAACCTGCTGGATGATTTTGTAGTGGATGCACTCCTTGATGCGGCGGCCATGGGCGTGAACACCGTGGAAAGGGAAGGGGTAAGCGTAAGCCATCCAGCCAAGTTCATAATTGTCGGTAGCATGAATCCTGAAGAAGGGGAACTGCGGCCCCAGTTGCTGGACAGGATAGCTCTCCAGGTAGAGGTAGTGGGTATCCAGGACCTGGAACAAAGAGTTGAGATCGTGGAGCAGACCAATAGATTTAATGACGAGCCTGATGGTTTCAGGAAAGAGTTCCAGCCGGAACAGGACCGTTTAAATTCCCGGATTGTAAAGGCACAGCAGATGCTTCCAAGGGTGGTCACGACCAGGGACAATCTCCAGACCATAGCCGAGATATGTATAGAATTCAATGTTGATGGACACAGGGCAGATATCATGATCGAGAGGACCGCCCGCACCAATGCGGCATTCGAGGGCAGGGATCGGGTCACTAATGAGGATATTGTGGAAGCTGCCGAGATGGTACTGCCGCACAGGATGAGAAAGCGGCCATTTGAGGAGGAAGAGTTCAGCGTTGAACTGCTGAGACGACTGGTGGAGAAATGAGCGATATCATTGCCGGGAGGTTGCGAAATAACCTGAAAAGGGAATACGGCATTAAAGTGTTCCATATCGGCAACCCCCTCCTGGCGATCAGGATACCGAAAACTGAGATCAATGAGTTCGACAAGGACGATTCTGACTACATCAAAGAACTGCTGGTGGATTTAAGGGACCAGGTCCGCCTGGGCGAAATGGTGCATGCCTACATTATAGCAGACAAGTCCTATGTAGTGCTGGACCCCTACGATATTTTCTGTGAAGTGTTCGATGATACTCCAATCCCGAAACGTAAAAGACCCGATGCTATTTTAGAGATAGAACCAAAACATGTTACCAAGGTGGACCATCGCACTCCCATATACCGTACGCCCACCTATGTGGCCCCGGTACCGAGAACACCAGAGTTAATAGCACCAGTACACAAAGCCCCCAGTGATAAAGAGCCTGAAGTTGTAGAGGAACCTGGAACTGAAGTTAAAGAGATGGGAACTAAATTGGATGAGAAGATCGTAAGAAATATACTCAGTGACTTTGCCAGGAAACGAAAAAAGAAATTGGTCACCGGCCAGATGAAGAGCGGTAGAAGGGCAGAGGTCCTGACCAAAGGGAAGCGGGGCAGGTATGTGAGATCCCGCCTGCCTGACGGCGAAGTTACTGATATTGCAGTGGCCCCCACTATCAGGGCGGCGGCACTGCATGCTGAGAATGGTAAGATCAGGGTCAAAAAGAGCGATTACAGGGAGAAGGTCAGGCGCAGGCGTATTGCCACTCTCATCAATATTGTGATGGATACCAGCGGCAGCATGGATGAAATGGATAAGGTGGATATCACCCGCAGCGTGATAGTGGCGTTGTTAAAGGATGCATACCAGCGCAGGGATAAGGTATCGCTGGTCACGTACAGCGGCCGTAAAGGCGAGCTTATACTACCCTTCACGTCGTCTGTTGAACTGGCAAAACGGTATCTTGAAACCATTCCTTTCGGCGGTACTACTCCACTGGCCTCTGGCATCCTGATAGGACTGCACGCCCTGCACAATGAGATCAAGAAGGACCCATCCACTATTCCCATAATGGTTCTGGTAACGGATGGTAAGTCTAACGTGCCCCTGGAAGTGGGCGGCAATATCCGCAGGGAACTGTCCACGGTGCTGCATCATGTGATAAGCGAAGGGATCCATGTGCTTGTTGTGGATATGAGCATTCACGGTTCAAAACTTGCCAGCGAGATAGCAGAAGAGGTGAACGGCAGATATCACCAGCCTGAACGCCTGAATAAAGAAACACTATATAAGGCCATCAGCGACCAGAGGGATGATGCATCATATTTTACTAATGTGTAGGAAATACATCGTGTAGAAATTGTTGGAGTGAGGAACATGGGTGTGGAATTGGGCGATATCTTTGAAAAACACGAGATCCAGTTAAGTGACCTGGCAGGCAGGGTGGTGGCCATTGATGCTTTCAATACCCTGTACCAGTTCCTGAGTATTATCAGGCAGAGGGACGGTACGCCACTGAAGAATTCCAGGGGTGAGGTGACCTCACATCTATCAGGGTTTTTGTACCGCACCACGAACCTTGTGGAAGCCGGCATCAAACCAATATTTGTATTCGACGGCAAGCCACCCGAGTTCAAGGCCCGGACCCTTAAGGAGAGGTCGAAGACCAGGGATAAGGCCATGCACCGCTGGAAAGAGGCTGTGGCTGCAGGGGAGGAGGAGGAAGCTTTTGTACATGCCCAGGCTTCGTCACACTTAAAAGAAGGCATGGTTGAAGATGCCAAGACCTTGCTGGGATTTATGGGGATTCCTGTGGTGCAGGCACCCTCTGAGGGTGAGGCCCAGGCTGCCCATATGGCACTGGTGAGAGATGTAGATTTTGCTGCATCCCAGGACTATGATTCACTGCTGTTCGGTGCGCCCAGGGTGGTAAGGAACCTGGCCGTTACTGGAAAACGTAAGCTTCCGCGTAAGAATATCTATATTGATGTGAATCCTGAGATTATTGAACTTGAGGATGGATTGTCTGCCAATGGCATTACCAGGGAGCAGTTGATCGATATTGCTTTGCTTGTGGGTACTGATTACAATCCGGGAATCAAGCGGGTCGGACCAAAAACGGCTATGAAATTGATAAAGGAGCACGGTGGGATTGAGGCGGTGCTGCTTGAGAAGGGGGAGGGGATTGAGAATTTGCAGGTGATCAAGGACTTTTTCCTTTATCCTGATGTTATTTCCGATTATGAGATGTCGTGGAAGTCCCCTAAGGAGTCTGAGATCACTGATTTTCTCTGTAACAGGCATGATTTTTCCGAGGTCCGGGTGAAGGGTGCGGTAGGCAGGTTGGTGGAAGCTTCAGATGCTGGCCAGCAGACCCTTGACCAGTGGTTCTGAAATGCTGCGGGAGAAGTGGTGTTTTCAAGGGATTCTGTTGCAAATAGCAAACATGCTTTAATGTCATCTTCGTTTAATCCTTTGTATTCGTCAAGGATCTCCTCCACAGAAGCGCCATGTCCTAATAATCCCAGGATATACTGCACCGTAAGTCTTGTTCCCCTGATCACAGGTTTTCCAGTCATAACATTGGGGTCAAGAATGATGCGTTCAAGCAATTTTTTTGCTTTCATAATTTTTCACCTTATCTATTATTTTCTCTTTAGTCATATAAAGACCATTGATTGCCTTTGATAAGGTAATTGGAATTCTCCTATCTTGGTAATTCACCACAAAGCACGAAAAGACCACAAAGATAAATTTGTGTGTAAGTTCGACATCCTAATAACGATCTACATCCTTTCATTAGTTTAAGGGCCAAATAATATAATGGCCTACAATAGAATAAAGTTGACAAAATCAGGAAATAATACACAGTCTCCATTAATTTATACAAACGTTTATTAAGAAAAAGTAGCAAATAATATTTGCAGGTTGAGGGGAGATCTGGTAAAGTCAAGCTATTAGGACGAACGATATGTATGACGAAATTGAGAATAAATTGGAAAAATGCATTATCTTATCAGAGATCGAAAATGCATATCGAGCAAAAATTCCTGGTATCGTTGATGCAATCATTGAAAGCTGTTCGAACGAAAAATGTTTTGATCACGTAGATGCAACAGTCATCCCTTCAAAGGATTCTGTTATTGAAATACTCGATATTATTAGGAACATTCTTTATCCTGGTTATTTCGAGGATAAAATAATTGATAGCAATAATCTCCCTTATCACATTGGCGGTAAAGTTACAGATCTCTATGAGAAACTCTCAAAGCAAATAGCTCATAGTATCATCCATGACTGCCATCGTTATGGGCAGGAATGTACAGAATGCATACAAAGGGGGCAAAAGGAAGCCACTTCATTCTTACAAAAGATCCCGCAGCTACGTGAAATACTGGCTTCTGACATTCAGACAGCCTATGATGGAGACCCAGCAGCTAAGAGCTATGATGAAATTATTTTCAGTTACCCAGGACTCTTTGCTGTAACTGTCTATAGAGTTGCTCATGAGTTATACGAGCAGAACATACCGATTATTCCAAGAATTATGACTGAGTACGCACATAGCGTTGTAAATATTGACATTCACCCTGGAGCAAAAATCGGTCATAATTTCTTCATAGATCATGGTACGGGTGTGGTCATTGGGGAAACCTGTATAATTGGTGATAATGTCAGAATCTATCAAGGTGTTACCTTAGGTGCGATAAGTTTTCCAAAAGATGAAGAAGGAAACCTTATCCGCGGTACCAAGAGACATCCCACCATAGAAGATGATGTTATCATATATTCAGGCGCAACGATCCTGGGCAGCGATACTGTAATCGGAGCCCGTTGTGTCGTTGGTGGTAATGTTTGGATCATTCAATCAGTAGCTCCTGGTACCACAGTAATGTTAAAGGCACCAGATCTCATTTACAAAGACCATTATACATCGTGATGAATTTTATTAAAGTAAATAACAGATAGCATTTACCTTTATGCCTTAGGGAGGAGATAAACTATGGAAAAAATTTTTGATGGGATCACTCAGACAATCGGTAGGACACCGCTTGTTCGACTCAACAGGGTAACTGAAGGGTGTCAGGCCACGGTGATAGCTAAGTTGGAGTCCTTTAATCCTTTGGGATCTGTAAAAGATCGGATTGCTCTGAGCATGATTGAGGCTGCGGAGGAAGACAATCGTATTAAAGAAGATACGCTTATCATCGAGCCAACCTCAGGAAATACTGGTATTGGCTTAGCATGTGTCTGTGCTGCTAAAGGCTATAGGCTAATCCTTACGATGCCTGATACGATGAGTATGGAACGAAGGAAAATCCTGAGACTTTTGGGTGCTGAACTTGTCCTTACACCAGGTGAAAAAGGAATGACTGGTGCAGTAGATAAGGCCGAAAAGCTTGCTAAAGAATTGCCTAATTCTTTTATCCCACAACAATTTCGTAATCCAGCCAACCCAGAAGTTCACCGCAAGACTACAGCAGTGGAGATTTGGAACGACACTGATGGTGATGTGGACATCCTGGTTGCCGGTGTTGGGACAGGCGGGACAATTACAGGAGTGGCCGAATTTATAAAAGCTCGTAAACCTCAATTTAAAGCAATCGCAGTAGAACCCAAGGATTCGCCAGTTCTGTCAGGAGGAAAATCTGGACCCCATAAAATTCAGGGTATTGGTGCCGGATTTGTGCCAGAGGCTTTAAATACCAGCATAATTGATGAGATCATTCAAGTGAGTAATGAAGATGCTTTTGAATCTGCAAGGTTTCTTGCTAAAAAAGAAGGCATTTTGGCCGGAATTTCTTCTGGAGCAGCCCTTTGGGCTGCCATAAAGGTAGCTAAAAGACCGGAAAATGCTGGAAAGCTGGTTGTTGTAGTGTTACCAGACACCGGAGAGCGTTATCTGAGCACGCCACTAGCAGATTTCGAAATGGACTGAGTGCATATGCTGCATTCGCCTGCTTTATACCCCACAAATGGTAATGATAATCACTATTTTCCATGCCAGTTGTCCCGGAATATTTATGGAAAATGTGCAACTATTGAGCCCTGTCCTAATATTGCCTGAAACATTCAGTTTTTTCAGTCAATATCATAATATCACAAACAATGGAGATTCAACATGACACTCAGAAGCGATGAAGTCACAAAAGGATTAGAACGAGCCCCCCACCGCTCCCTGCTAAAAGCCATGGGAATTATCGATAACGAAATGGACCGCCCGTTTATCGGTGTAGTCAATTCCTGGAGCGAATTAATACCAGGCCACATACACCTCGACAAACTGGCAGAATCAGTAAAGGCAGGGATCAGGCTGGCCGGGGGCGTACCCTTCGAATTTTCCACCATCGGCATATGTGATGGTATAGCCATGGGCCATGAGGGAATGAAATATTCACTACCCAGCAGGGAACTCATACGTGATACCATCGAGCTAATGGTACAGGCACACAGGTTCGACGGCATGGTAATGATACCCACCTGCGATAAGATCGTACCAGGTCACCTGATGGCAGCCGGCCGGCTGAACATCCCCACAGCCGTGGTCACAGGAGGCCCCATGCTGCCTGGGTTCGTGGACGATGAGGAGCGGGACCTGATATCTGTATTCGAAGGCGTGGGAGAGCGGCAGAACAATAAGATCACAGATGAGAAACTAAAGGCACTGGAGGATTGCTCATGCAGCGGTGCCGGTTCATGTGCCGGATTATTTACAGCCAATACCATGGCCTGTGTGACAGAAGCACTTGGCATGAGCCTGCCGGGCTGCGGTACCACCCATGCCGTGGATGCAAAGAAGTTCAGGCTGGCCAAAGAGACAGGGATGAAGATAATGGAACTGGTAGAGAGGGGCATCACTGCCAGGCAGATAGTAACACCTGAGGCCATCGACAATGCCATCATATTGGATATGGCCATCGGCGGCAGTACCAATACGGCCCTGCACCTGCCAGCCATAGCCCACGAGTTCGGACAAGACCTGCCGCTGGACAGGTTCGATGAGATGAGCCGCACCACACCCCACCTGACCAACCTGAGACCTGGCGGGAACCATTTCCTGCTCGACCTGGAGCGTGCGGGCGGCGTGCCTGCCGTGATGCAGCGACTGGGTGACATGCTGTCCCTTGATGTGCTTACCGTGACAGGCGATACCATGGCCAGGAACCTGGAAAGCTTCACACCGGTAAACCCCAGGACCAATGCCAGTGTCATCAAGACCCTGGATGACCCAATACATCCCGAAGGCGGGATTGCCATACTGAAAGGCAACCTTGCACCTGATGGTTCGGTCATCAAACAGACTGCGGTCCATCCTGATATGATGGTACATTCCGGGCCTGCAAGGGTGTTCAACAGCGAAGAGGAATCCATGCATGCCATCATGGACAGGCAGATAAAGGCCGGAGATGTGGTGGTCATACGCTACGAAGGACCAAAAGGCGGGCCAGGAATGAGGGAAATGCTCTCACCCACATCTGCCATTGCAGGTATGGGCCTGATCGATTCCGTGGCACTTATCACTGACGGCAGGTTCTCAGGCGGCACACGTGGCCCCTGTATCGGACATGTGACACCCGAGGCTGCACAGGGCGGTCCCATCGCACTGGTGGAGGAAGGCGATACCATCGAGATAGATATCCCTAACCGGTTGCTGGATATAAAAGTGCCAGTTAATGTACTGGAAGAGAGGAAGGCCAGGTGGAAAAATCCGGTAGTAGAAACTAAAAAGAGCTATCTTGCCAGATACCAGCGGTACGTGGGTACTGCATCCCGCGGCAGCATCCTTGAATAGGAGAATATTTTACACAATATTTTCCCCTGTTACGGCTGTCACGATCCACTGGAACGGATATTGATCAAAGTCAAAATGGAGCCCGGATGCTACAAAAGGAAGAAAAAATAACTATCATCCTGATGGTTATGGCACTACTGGTATTGATCATTGCATACTTCGGTTTTATTGCTGATAGTATGGAAACCTCCCAATATTCAGAGCAATCGATCACAGGCGACCGGGTTGTATTGCATGGTGAGGTCGTCGGAAAAAAAGGGACCTTTACCGGTGACCACCTGATACTTACAGTAGATAGTGAAGGCAGCAGGGTCAAGGTCTTTATCCACTGTAATAATGGTGCTGAAAAGGTCGATAACACTATTGATATTGCGGATTCAGTTGAGGTTACAGGTACGTTGGAACAATACCAGGGTGAAAAAGAGATTGTGGTGGAACAACCTGGTGATGTAAAGATACTGGGGTAAATATGCTGGGGCAAATACACTTAATAAAAATACCAGGACAGTGTGTAATTTTCAACTGTGGATAATAGTGTATATTTTCCAATAATGAATGATAGTGTGCTGTCGCCTGACGCACTAACTCCGGAGTTTCATCCACTGGCCAATACCGTTGTCCACTCCAGTAACCCTCTATGCCAGGCTATATCGCAGGAATATTCCGCATTGGGGTTGTCTTATCGATCATAGATAGACTTTGTCAATAACTCACGCAAGGACCTATACAACACGGTTACTGCTTATTTGGTTTAAAGATATAAAAATCTTGGCCACATAAATAATAATCAGGATGGATTATCGATTCAAATGATATTAAAATATATCATCACTGCAAGCAGTAGCAGTACTGCTCCCGTCACCAGCCGAATCTCGACACGCCTTTTTTCCCTCAGGTCATTGACACGTTCAGGACTGAGCCCGAACGCCAGCATAATACCCAGGATAAGCACCGGCAGTATCACACCTAAATTATAGAAACCAAGGTATATGGCCCCGTCAGCGATTTTACCCTGTGTTATCAACATGTCCAGTATGGCAAAATAGACCGCACCCACGCACGGTGCCTTGATTATTGAGAACATTGCACCCGCAAGGAATGAAACCATTACCGTATTCCTGTGCTCAATCCCTTCAACCAGTTTTAAAAATGATCCGGACGTTTTGAAGCTCGACCTGTCATGCACCTTCAGGTAGTACGCATCATAAAAATGCCACAATCCAAGCAGTCCGACCAATACCACCAACAGCAGGGTAATAGTATCCTTAATCTCTGGCTGCTGTTTAATCACACCCAGCAGGCCCATCCCCACTACCATGAACATGACAAATATACCTGCACAAAAGCCACCCACGATCTTCAATAGTTCAGTGCGGTTTCCCTTTGAGGATAAGGTCAATGATGCCAAAAATGCCATTACAGCAAGCAAACATGGATTGAACCCTGCCAGCAGACCCGCCACCAATACAACAGGCAGAGATAGCTCAGGTAATATATTCCCGCCATCTGCAGGCTGGATCGAGTTATTTTCAGGAATATGCGGTGCATTTTCAATCCCTGCAACCAGAAGTTCTTCAAGTCGTTTCTTATCGCCATTATAGTCCGGATATGTTATAGTGACCTGGTGATTGATGACCACGGCAGGGACGGTAGCTATCCCGTACTCATTCACCATACGGTCATATACTTTCATATCACGATAGTCCGACCATATCTCGTATTTTGAATAGGAGATGTTGTCGTATCCCTGGACAACCTTGTCCACCACAGGTTCGGCACCGGCGCATTTTAAACAGCCGTCCTCATAGAAATATTCCAATACTACTTCACCGACTACTTCACCAACTACTTCACCGGATTGGCCGCTTGCCGTAATGGGAAAAAACAGGACTATTGACAATAATACCAGTACTGTGAAACAATTAATGGCATGCAGTGGAAGCACAGGTCTCTTTTTCATAATTGCTCTCCAGAACCTCGCCAGTGGTCAGGTTTGCTATCTCCCCTGTATAAGGAGATACATAACTTTCTACAACATACAGGGACTTGATGCCAGAACATGCACAGTTGCGCTCCATCATCTCTACTTTCCAGTATGTCTCATCTTCCTGAAGCGCGCTATTGTTAGTCTCGAAACCCTGGACTAACGCGGTTTTATTACCCCTCCATTCGGGCCTACTGAAGTTCTCTGACATGTATTCCACAGCAACAGGGTCTTGTTTTACGATTTCAATTGCCTGTGATGCGTTTATCTTAATTCGGGAATCTTCAGATCCATCTTGCAGGTCTGTAATATCAATGCATGCAGAAACTGCAATAATTAAACTGATAAGAATAATTACACCTGTTACGTTTGCAAAAACCTGGTGAGTCATAATTCAAATTCCTTATAATAATTATTAAACCTTTCCCGCATTTGCTCCCAGGTGGGCAGGTTTGTCTGGCAGCCAACTTTCTCCACCACAAAAGATGCCGTAACAGATCCCACCCGTCCGCACACCTCCAGGGAAAAGCCCCTGGTATAAGCCACCAGGAATCCTACACGGTAGGCATCGCCCGCTCCAGTGGGGTCCACTGCATCCACCTGCACGGCAGGGATGAACATCCTCTCCCCGTCTGTGTGTATCTCACTGCCGCCTTTGTCCAGTGTGACCACTACCAGCCCGATATCTGCCTCAAGGTCTTCACGTGAGCGCCCCGTCATCCGGGCGAGTCGTTCTATCTCATGGCGGTTGGTGAACAGGATATTGGTATGTTCCAGTATGATATCAAGGCATTCCCTGGAATATACTACCAGGTCCTGTCCCGGATCGAATGAGACAAAGTCAGCGAGCCTGGCAGCCTTTGAATTGAACACAGGATCGGCAGTGGCCAGGTGTACGAATTCCAGGCTGGGCGGTTCAAGTTTCGGGAAATCGCTTGATGCCCCCCAGTAGAAATAGGTTGCCTGGTCCTGGTCCTCATCTGTAAATATGAATGCTGAAGCCGTTTTTTTATCCTTTGTGTTGTACAATAGACTGGTATCCACACCCAGGCGTTCCAGGTGCCGCTGGTAATCAGACCCTTTAAAATCACAACCAACAGGCGAGACCAGCTGGCTTTTTCCTCCAAGGGTGGCAATTCCTGCTGCAATATTTGCTGCACCACCGCCAAAGTAAATGTGGTAACCGTTTATGGGCATTGACGAGTTGGGCGGTGCAAACCGTGTTACATCAAACAGATGGTCATATGCGGTGTGCCCTATTACGGAAATGTTTTTGTCCAAGAGCAATACCCCTTTATCTCACTCATCTTCATCAGGATTTTCCAGGTCAGTGACCTCTATCACATTGAGTGGAATATTTTTCATTACTTTTCCTATAACAGATTTCGCTATCCTGGCAGCGTGTTCCTCATTCTCTGCATCGAATACACGCATCTCAAGCATCAGTCCCACAAGTGCGGTATTGGCTGTGATGAACACACTATCAAATGGTTCATTACAGGCAGGACAATAAGTGGTGCCGATATCTATTTCAATATATTCAAGCTGGGGATTCAATCGTTTCCCTGCCTCTGCAATGGCTACTCCCATTGCATCATCAGCTGTTTCAATGTCCTTTACCAACCAGGCCGCTTCCAATATTACCTTGTAATTCATCAACATACAACAATCAATCCTCACATATTCTTACAACTTTTATCATCTGTTTTGCAGCGTTTTATCTTTGAAATCCTAAATTGCAAACAATTCGGGATTTTTTACTGTAAACACTCCCAATCGTACGCCGGCATCCAGCCATGCATGACCATAACTGAAACATACCAGGGCATTGACCCTGTCTTCACTCTCTACGAAATGGACACCGTCATTGTAATAGGACCTGGCCATGTCAAGATAATCATCAGCTATCTTCTTGAGATATGACCCTTCTCCTACTGTAGTCTTAACGTCTTTCAGTGCCTCTTCCAGCATAACCATATACCGTTTGGTCTTCTCTTCAAGATTCGCAGGTTGAGACTGCATCAACCCAAAATTATCGGGAAATAACGTAAATGTTCTTATTAATCTCCCAGGGGCCTCATCTACATACTAACGTACCCTGTTCTTTGGTTTGGGCAATATACCGTTACCCATTCCCTCTATATCATATTCATCAAGAATCTCCCCTACGATCTCTTCAATGATATCCTCCATGGACAACAGCCCCACCACATTCCGGTTCTCATCAACCACTACTGCTATCTGTATCTTCCTGAACTGGAGTTCCTTGAATACCGACGCGATCTTGCGGTCACTCCTGACAGTTAATATGGGTCTCAATATCTCTTCAACACTCATTCCTTCAAGTTCTTCATCGCGGTATTTCAGCAGGTCTTTCGCATATATCATACCTATAATATTGTCAAAATCATCCTTCCAGACAGGAAGCCTTGAATGACCGGACTCATTGATCTTTTCAAGTGCTGTATCAAGGGTTATGGTATTTTCAACCGTCACCATATCTGCTTTGTAGGTCATGGCTGTCTTTGCTTTCTCATTGGTGAACTCGAACACCTTATGGATGTAGTCCTGCTCATGACGCTCGAATACGCCCTCTTCCACACCGACCTTGAGTAAGAGTTTTATCTGGTCTTCTGTAATAAATGGGTTCTTGATCTTTTCCTTGACACCGAAAATTCTCAGTACTATGCGGGTGATCTGGGTCAAAATGAACACAACTGGGTATAGTATCCTGGTAAGTAGTTCCAGCAGCCCTGCAATCTTCAGGGAATAGGTATCAGCATGCCTGGTGGCAAATGTCTTTGGGACGATCTCCCCGAATACTAAAATAACCACTGTCATTACACCGGTGGCTATGGCAATACCCATATTACCAAAATAATTCAATGTCAGGGCAGTGACAAGCACGGAAGCAGTCACATTTACGATGTTGTTACCAACAAGAATTGTGGTAATGAACTTCTCAGGATGCTGCAGTTACTTATGGATGATATTGGCATTCTTATCACCTTTCTCTGCCAGGTGAAGCATCTTGATTCGGTTTGCCGATATAAATGCGGTCTCGGAAGATGAAAAAAAAGCCGATAGTCCTATCAGTATTATGACTGACAAAATCTCAATTAATGTTATTAGATCAATCACTGCTCTATTAACCCACTTTTATTAACTATAATTGGTATTTGGTTCGTATATATAAAAATTTTCTGATAAATAACATAGCGGGGCATGGATTCGAACCATGGATCTACGGGTTATGAGCCCGTCGGGATTTCCTGACTACCCCACCCCGCTTCTGTGGTACTAAATTAGGTAAGGGTAAGGGCTTAGATAAGCGATTATTAGTCATAAAGCCTTCGGTGACTTTTTTGCATGCGGTTCTACGAGTTGTTATCCTATTTTTTGTGTTGCAGGCAGTTGTAACATAGTATAATTTCAACAAAGCCAGGGTTAAATATGAATATTCCTGTTGCGAATGTTTAATAATTACTGAGAATATAACTATATAGGGGTTGAAGATATGAAAACACTCCACCATAAGGACGAATCAAAAGCAGTAAAGCCAATTATTAATAATAATCTTGACTTTATTGCAAGGAATATCATCTATCCGGAACCGCATTCACCCGGTCAGAAGAAGGATGTGAGCCTTAATAAGATCATGACTCATCTTGGAGGGTCACGTGGAGAGATTGACTACCTCTCCTACATATGGAAGAAGAGAACTGAGAGAATGCAGGAAAAATAAGAGAACAAGCCGCCGGTGGGAATTGAACCCACGACCTACTGATTACGAATCAGTCGCTCTGCCAGGCTAAGCCACGGCGGCAGAAAGTTACTGGATGATTCACGCTAATATCGATTGTATCCATTATCTACTTATCGTTCTTTCGGATGCGCTTTACTTCCACCTCACCCAAGGAAGGCACATAACAGGCTTTTAGTCCCAGACGAGAAAAATCCTCATCCGTGAATATTTCCTTCAACTGCATTGAATCCAATCGATCCTCCTTTTTAAGTTGATTATTAATAGTGCCGAGATAGAATCTCTCCTTAGACCTGGCAATCTTTCCAAGGATATTTAAAAGCCTGGTCTTTTTAATTTTACCAGTCTGTAAAACGGGTTCTTGTACCTCATTGTTGTCAGTTTCCACATTCAAGAACCCCTTTGTTTCCAGTGGAACATCCGCATGCTTATAGTCCTTTACCCATTCCGTGATCAGTTGTGCACTTTCCTTGCCAGAACATACCTTCAATTCCCTGTCCATCCATTCCGGCAGATACTCCCGCACCCCCATCCCTCCCTTACTCGAAAACCTAAAATCACAAAGCACCAGCACTCCATCCTCATCTGCTGCGCGGTGTACCCTTCCCAGTGCCTGCAGTGCCCTGTTCATGGCAGGCAGGGTGTATGCTATGAACATCCCCTGTTTTTTCCCGTACTTGCCTTTGTAATACTCATTCACAGTCTTCTGTATCTCGGTATATGCAGTCAGCGGCAGTCCGACCACCATGGCACCTTTCAGGGCCTCGCCCCGGTAGTCGATCCCTTCACTCATCTTGCCACCGGCCACCGCAAGCAGTACTCCTGGTTTTGTGGCACTCTTAAGCCCGGCCTGGAAAAACCGACCCAGCACTGATGATACTTCCTTCGAGTCCCTGGGTTCAAGATAGATCTGTTTGCCTGCTGCATTTGCAATCATGGTGCAGACATCCATGTACTGGTTCAGTAGATTATATGAAGTGAAGTAGACCACAACATTGCCAGCTACACCTGTAATGAACGCTTCCAGATGCTGCTGTATCTCAGTCACATTATCCCGGTCATCCCTTAGCGAACTCTGTGTGGTGGCCCTGCTTGCTGCCAGTACCAGCCTGTTCTCAGGAGGGAACTGGTTTGGGAGTGTCATTATGGTTGCCCTGCCGTTGTTAGCAAAATAATAAAGCTCATATGCTTCAGGCGGCGAGAATGTACCAGATATCATTACAGTAGCATGGTGCTGCCCCATCACGCTCTCTATCTGCAGGCTGGGGTCAAGGTTGCGTATTTCCAGTGTGGTGGACGTGTAGGTATTGCCCCCCACCTGGCGTTTATCAGTATATTTCAGTGGCACGTAAGCCTCATCGCTCTTTGCAAAGTTCAGCATGAACAAAAAGTCACCTACCTTTTGGAGGTGAATTTCGGATGATTCGGATTCCTTCTCCTTCTGCCTGGCTATCACATCGCCCAGGTTCATCAGTTCAGCCACCATCCTCTCATCCTCACGTACCAGGCTTTCACCAAACACAAAATCCGCGAACATGTGCGGATCGAACCATTCCTCTGATGATGTGCCTTTCTCGTTCATCTTTTCCATGAACTTCATTATCCGGGGCAGTATCTGCTCTGCCACGGCCAGGCTCTGGTTCAGGCCCGCCTTCCTTGCCTTCATCCTTGAGGATTCCACTTCTTTTATGGCTTTTTTAACAGAGAACTGGGGCAGGACATCGCTGTTCACGGCCCGTACAGTATCCCCCAGGTTATGGGCCTCATCTATTAGCAGGATGGTCTTTTCAGGTTCAAGACCCAGCCAGTTGTACATGACATCCCTGTAGGTATCATCGAACACATGGTTGTAGTTCAGGATAACTACATCAGCATCTTCTGCTGATAATGCCATAGCTTCATAGGGACACATATCACCGCAATGTTCGTCCAGTTCGTCCAGGTAAATAATATTGTCCCCGATGGCCCGGCCAACTTCCTGGGCTTTCCTGGAACTGCGAAACTTAATTTCCCCATCAAAGAAATAAGCTTCTTTGGACAGCAAATAATATGGACAGCAGGAACGCTCCCCCTCCCTCTCATCCATTATCAATTCAAGCAGCGAATCATCCTTTGAAGGGTCATAGACCGTATCCTGCGACCTTCCAGCCAGATGCATATATTCCTGCATCCTTGATTCCAGCAGTTGCCTGGTCATGATCTTTAGTATATCGCATCCCAGGTAGACGCTGTCCATCTCATCCCTCAACTGGCAGGTCTTTGCCTTGCCTACCAGGTATGCGACCCTTGGACGCTTGTTGGTGTTCTGCCTTATCTTTTTAATCTCGTCAAGATAGATGGAAACCTGACTTACAGTGCGCAGTACAACCACTATGCGTTGATCATTCCTGGCAGCAAGCAGGGCCGACAAAATACTGGTCTTCCCGCTACCGGTGGGTGCATCCACCATAAATACGCTATGCCCGCCGGTGCGTACTATTTCTGCCGCTGCCTCCAGCATCTCACGCTGGTGTGGCCTGTATTCGGGATAGGGGAACCAGCGGTCAATATCCTGGTCCAAAACTTAACACATCCCAACAAAATTCTCAAGCATCTTTAATCCTAAGTCTCCACTCTTCTCAGGGTGGAACTGGGTCCCCATCACGTTACCTTCATTATTGACGACAGCAGCGGCAAACTCCATACCGTATTCGGATGATGCCAGTACGTATTCCGGGGCACAGTCTGCATAGTAGGAGTGGACAAAATATGTATAGGTCTTGGGTGGTATGTCCCTGAACAACTGGTGGTCACTTTTAATATCAAGGGAGTTCCAGCCCATGTGTGGTATCTTGCCTGCCGATTTTGGAAAGCGAACGACTTCGCCGGGCACAAGGTCAAGGCCGTCGGTCAGACCTCCCTCTTCGGACCGGCTGAGCAGCATCTGCATCCCGAGGCATATCCCAAGCAATGGTTTTCCAGTTCCTGCTACCTCTATCAGGTCGTCCTTGAGCGGGGCCAGGTTGTGCATGGCGTCCTGGAATGCACCCACTCCGGGCAGCACCACGCCGTCTCCCCTGTGCATTGCGGCCGGGTCTGAAGAGATGGTAACGCTTGCCCCGGCATGTTCAAGACCGCGGGTAACGCTGCGAAGGTTGCCCAAGCCGTAATCGATGATCACGATGTCTGTCATGTGATACCAGTAAGGTTTGAGGATAAATAAATGTGAGGATTAGGCAGCAACGACAGCTTATACCCGTAGAAAATAATCGTGTCGAGTGTGCTCAACTGCTGTTGTGCGACCTGGCAACAATAAAGATCCAATACCGGAGTATGGCAAATAGGAGTATGGCAGAGCAGGGTTAGCAGAGCGGAGTATGGCAGCTACCACATATTATAATTAAGGCGGTCGATGATCGATACCGCCTGGTCAGGGTATATTGTATATCCAGCCGTGAGTATCAGAAATCTCACCGTACTGGATGCCGGAGATCTCGTCGAAAAGTCTCCTTGCTATTGGTCCTATCTGGCCGTGATTGATATTGATGTTGGTATCCCTGTACTGGATTTCATCAACCGGTGAGATAACGGCTGCGGTACCGGTACCGAATACTTCCTGCAACCGCCCCTCTTTCGAGGACTGGATGAGTTCATCGATCGAGATGCGCCGCTCATTGACTTTCATACCCCAGGATTTTGTCAGGTCCAGTACAGTATCCCGGGTGACACCGGGCAGGATTGAACCTTCCAATGGTGGTGTTATTACTTCATCATCTATAACAAAGAAAATGTTCATGGTACCCACTTCGTCGATATATTTATGGTGCTCACCATCGAGCCACAGGACCTGGGTAAAACCTTTTTTCTGTGCGATTTCGGCAGGGAGGAGGCTGGCTGCATAGTTACCTGCGGTCTTTGCTTCACCAACTCCGCCTTTGACTGCCCTTACATATTCCTCTGGCACAAGCAGGCTGACCGGATTAAAGCCTTCTTTGTAGTATGCACCTACGGGGGAGAGGATTATCATGAACCGGTATGTTGAGGAGGGGTGGACGCCGAGGAAATTTTCTGTGCCGAAGATAAAGGGGCGTATGTATAATGAATGTCCTGTGTCTTTTGGTATCCAGTCCCTTTCCAGTTTTATCAGTTCTGTCATGGCATCGAAGAACATGTCCTCATCGATTGTCGGCATGCACATCCTTTCATTGGACCTGTTCATCCTCTCCAGGTTCTTTTCGGGCCTGAAGATGTTGATACTACCATCTCTAACGTGAAAGGCTTTAAGCCCTTCAAATACAGCCTGGGCGTAATGCAGAGTGCACATAGCGGGTTCGAACTCTATCTTGCCGTAGGGTTCGATCCGTTGGTTGATCCATTCCCCGTTTTCATAATCCATACTGAACATATGGTCTGAAAAGACTTCACCGAAACCAAGATTTTCAAAATCAACTGAGTCGATCTTACTGGTTTTGGACTTTGTTATTTTAATATCAGACATGGTTGATGCCCCTGATTATTTTAAATAAGTGGTGGATTACCTATTACTGATTAACCTAAATAAAGATAATGGAATGATGGGTTGGAATGTGGGTTGTGATTGACAGGGGTTGAGAGTTAGTATTCTAAGATACGGATTTACACGGATTGATCAATGGAATCCCAACACTAAAATAGATTTGTCCAAATATCTTACAATCCCTGCAATCCAAACATTAAAATACAAAGTCGAACATCAGAAAACATCCTGTAAGCACCATGCAGCACCTAATTTTATTGAGGGCCCATAGCATAGCCAGGTGGTGCGCACGGCTGATAACCGTGAGGTCCGGCGTTCGAATCGCCGTGGGCCCACTTTCTACTCTACTACTCAGGCACAGCTACTCAGGCCAGTAGCAGGCCGCACACGTATGCAGCCCTACTCTAGCCAGTAGCGGGCTGCACACGTATGCAGCCCTTCGGGCTCCATACGTGGATTTGATGTTTTTAGAATCAATAACAAAGATTTATAGTCAATTCGCCGTATTAATTGAGCTATATGAATGAAGAGAAGATCAATATACTCACAATGCCGGGTCTGAGCGTGGACATGGAGACTGTCGGTGGTATGCGGCTAAAGGCATCCGGGGCATTGGGTGCCGCCTGCGGGCCAGCCCTGAAACGAATCAATGAGCGGCTGCGGGATGAAAAGCCGGTCCGGGTAGATGGAAATACGGTGATTGCCTCCACATGGCTGCCGCCTATACCGGGTAAGGTGTTCAACAGGCTGATGCGGGCAGAAGTGAACTGTGCCCTGGGTAAATACGTACCAGAGACCGTGTCTATTGAAATAACCAGGGAGTGCAAATGCAACTGTGAGCACTGCACGGTCAGCGAGGGCGAAGGGGAGATGACAACCGGGCAGATCAAGGCAATGATTGATCAGGCCCTGGACATGGGCGCATTTATCATCACATTTACAGAAGGCGATCCCCTGCTGCGGGACGATATCATCGAACTGGTGGAATATGTGGACAAGGATCGGGCCATCGTCAACCTGTTCACTCCTGGTACAGAGATGACACCTGAAACAGCCGCCAAGCTCAAGGATGCTGGCCTTCATAACCTGCTCATAAGTATTTACAGCACAGACCCGGCCAAACACAACCAGACCCGGCGGCTGGAAGGCGCTTATAATTGGGCAGTGGATGCCATCAGGATGGGGCTGGATGCAGGACTTATGGTCACCATGACCACCCACGTCTCGCCCGAGCGCATGCATGAACTGCCTGGTCTCTATGAACTGGCAGGTGAACTGGGTGTGCACGAGTTCAGCATCTGGGAGAGCGTGGCCAAACGTCCTGGCGACCCTGTAATCTCAGATACGGACAGGCAGGTGTTACTGGATATGCACCACACCCTCAACCAGCCGGGCCCGGGCCCTAAGGTATTCACCAGTTCCTTTTTTGAAGGCGAGATGCTGGGCTGCATGGCTGGCAGGCGCTGGGCTCATATATGCGTGGACGGAGGAGTAAAAGCATGTCCATATATGCCTTTTGAGTTCGGGAATGCGCTGGAAGAGAACGGACTGGGGGCTGCATGGAAAATAATCAGGTCGCTGGAGGATTTCAAGGAGCGCAGGAACCTGTGCATGATGCAGGATCCCAAATTCCTGATCAACCTGGATGCCATTCCTGAAGATTCGAAGTCAAAATACAGCTACAGGGGTATATTGAAATAATCCGGCTGTAAAGCCAGCACCATATTCCTATTTAGGAGGAGTAGGTGCCACCTTGCGTTTGTGGATATTCTTTTCAATACGCACCATCAGGCCATTGATTGCAGATTCTTCAATCCCGTAGCGATTGATTAAATATTCTATCGGTTCGTTCATATCCAGTAAGTTCAGGAACACGGTATCGATCTCTTCATATGACATACCCAGTTCTCCTTCATCGGTCTGGCCCGGCCACAGTCCGGCAGTTGGCGTTTTATCGATAATATGGTGCGGCACTTCCAGATATTTTGCCAGTGCCCTAACCTGTGTTTTATACAGGTTGCCCAAAGGTTCAATATCAACACCGCCGTCACCGTATTTAGTAAAATAACCCAGCAGGAGTTCGGTCCTGTTACCCGTACCCATCACTATCCTGTTCATGATATTAGCATAATAATACAGGGCACACATCCGTATCCTTGCCTTCAGGTTCCCGGTAGCTGCCAGGTCAGACTCTACCAGTTCTGGTATGGAGATGAAGAACGCATTCAATATATCTGCAATCTCTACCACAGAAAATTCAATGTTCAATGTACGTGCAATCTCTGTGGCATCAAGGACATCCTCGGCAGGTGTCAGGTTCCTCTCAGGTATGATCAGGCCCAGTACATTTTCCCTGCCCAGTGCTTTCACTGCAAGGTATGCAGTAACAGTAGAATCAATACCTGAGCTTAGTCCCACTATGCATCCTTTGGTACCTGACTTTTTCACATATGACCTGATAAAATTAGTAATTCTCTTTGTGGTCTCTTCAGGATCAATATCTAACCGGGATGCCATAAAATTAAAATAAATAGCAATCAACATAATACTTACTGTTATTTTGTCCAAAGGCCATCAAAAGATGAAAATCTTGAAGATGTCAATGAGCTTAATGATATATTGTTTAACAATCTGGAACTCATTGATTCATTTATCTCTGAAAACCCGTTTAACTTTGACAGCGAAGAACTTGGTATAATTGAAAGCTGGAAAAATCATATAAAAGACCGGTTTTTGCTTGTTACTCATTTAAAGAAATATTCTGTTTTTATGACCACTGGTAAAGACCAGAAGGTCTATGGTGTTATTGGTATATTTGGGAAGGTAGAGGGTGTTGTGCCTCCATTTATGCCCCAGTTTGTTGAAACCACTCTTCTGCCTTTTAAGGGACAAATTATTTTCTGTGGACTTTTTAGGTTTTATAATATCCGGATTGGAAGTGGCATGAGGTGCGGTATCCAAGCTGAATATCAGAAGGCAAAAAGAAGGTACGGGATAATCACTTCCCTGGATACACCAGTCCGGGAAAAAGAAGATTCTGATGAAGAATTGCTGAAGTTATACGTCAAGAGCAGATCAAATCGGGAAACATATTTGGAAGAAATTGAGGATATCCTGACAAAGAAACCTGAACTTGCGAACATTTATCACAGGGAGATAGGCAAGTCAAATGCAAGAAATATCTCAAAACGACTTTCTGAAATAGGTGTTGCACCTGGATGGTTTGCTATCTTTGAGAATGTTGTAATAGCATCTGGAAAAAGCGAGAAAGAGGTGAGGGCGCAGTTAGCAGATTTACTCCCAAAGGATAAAAGTGAAGGGGTGCATATGTTCAGGTATGGTAAAAAGGCGCGGGGGAAATGACGGGGCAGGCGAGCCGCACAAGTGTGGGTACAGTGTCGCCACAATATCGGGGATTGTGTTTAATGTATAAATTTAATTGGATTGTATGAGAGGGAGCAAGTCATATCATGGATCATAAGGAACTGTTTGACAGGTTGGAAGAACTTGAATGGGAAGATTTTGAAGTGAAAGAGGCGAAGACTTCTATTCCCAAAAGCAGTTTTGAAACAGTTAGTGCATTTTCAAATACAAATGGTGGCTGGCTTGTTTTTGGAGTAAGGCAGACTGGGAAGATCTTTGAGATATCCGGTGTTGAAGATGCTGAAAAGATTGAACAGGATTTTACAACTGTTCTCAGGGGAGATAAATTCAACAACAAAATCAGGGTGAGGAGTGAAAAGTATAACTTTGATGGAAAAGTTGTCCTTGCTTTTTATGTTCCTTCGTCTGAAAATAAGCCTGTATATTTTAATTCAAGGAAAAATACTTTTATCAGGACCGGTAGCGGAGACCAGCGAGCTACTGATGTAGAAATAGATGCAATGTACAGGGATTCTGCTTTTGGTCTTAAGGATCAGGAACTCACAGATTTTGTAATCGATGACCTGGACGAGAAAACGATCTCTGATTATAGGACCTATTTGGAAAATGTTAATCCCGAGCACAGATATACTCAATTGTCAACTGAAGAATTGCTTGAAAAGTTGCAGGTTGTGATCAATGGCAGAATTACAATTGGAGGTCTGCTTGTCTTTGGCAGGGAGGATAACATCAACCGCATGCTTACGGATTTCAGAGTCGATTACCTGGAGATTATGGGCACATCTTATTCGGATGCACCGACTCGCTACAATTACAGGCTGTACGAAGAGGAGAATCTTTTCAGGTTCTATTTCAGCATTATCGAACGCCTGATCAAAAAGATCGATCTGCCTTTTACATTAAGGGTTGATGGCTTAGCAACGGATAGGCAACCCCAGCTTATTGCAATACGGGAGGCACTGGTAAATCTTCTGATACATTCTGATTATTTCAGCCCTATGAAACCGAGGATAAGGGTCTTCCTTGACCGGATCGAGTTTTTAAATCCGGGCAGCCTGCCCAAGGATATTGAATCTATTATGCGGGAAGATTTCACTATGCCAAGAAACCCTATTGTCACAAGGATATTCAGGGTTATAAAATTGGCTGAGAACGCAGGATCGGGGTTTGATAAAATGATCAATGGCTGGAAAGCCTATTATGAGGACGTACCTGTGGTATCGGGTGGTGTTGATTACTACAAGATTACTTTCCCGTTAGTTAAGGTCGGTGAAAAAGTCACTGATAAGTTGGCAGATGGGTTGGTAGATGGGTTGGTAGAAACACAGATATTAATGTTGCAGCTCATGAGGGAAAATCCCCATGTTTCAAAGAGGGAAATGGCTGAAAGTGTTGGTATCAGTACTACTGCCATTGACAAAAACATTGTTTCATTGAAGAAGAAAGGTTTGCTCAAACGAATAGGCTCACCCAAAGGTGGATACTGGGAAGTGGTTGGTAAATGAAGGGGCAGGCGAGCCGGTCAGAGGATGAGGCAGGAGAGGGGGGCATGGGTGCTGGTGATGGGTTTAAGGAAACGGTAGTGGATTACTTAACAGTAGATAATAGATAGTACTTTGACAATATAGGGATATGGTGAATAACATGTCTCGTCCAAGGACCCAAAATAACGCTGTATGTCCAAATCCAGCCTGCGAGTATTATTTAAATGCGGAAGGTAAAGATATTCGAAAACAGGGCAAGAATTCTGCAGGCCATCAACGATTCCAATGCATGCATTGCAAAACATTCTTTGTTGAGACTTCCAACACCCCTATGTACCGCCGACATATTTCAGAAGAACAGCTAATATTAATTGGTAAACTTCTAGT
>Ga0255457_1034_pt1 | contig 28940 bp, 25 predicted proteins | sample ANMaggQBNCT02L10_FD_182650 | JGI IMG/M metagenome (GOLD analysis project Ga0255457, IMG submission 182650) | Sediment cell enrichment communities from methane seep in Santa Monica Basin, California, United Staets - ANME aggregate JGI... | ecosystem: Environmental > Aquatic > Marine > Cold seeps >...
GACAGCCGATATTTATATTAAGAGAAGGAACTGAACGTTCCAAGGGCAGGGAAGCCCAGAACAATAACATTATGGCAGCCAAGGCAGTAGCCAATGCCGTGAGGACTACTCTCGGTCCAAAGGGCATGGATAAGATGCTTGTGGACGGCCTTGGAGATGTAGTAATAACCAATGATGGTGTTACGATCTTAAGAGAAATGGATATAGAGCATCCTGCAGCCAAGATGGTCGTAGAAGTAGCCAAGACCCAGGACGATGAAGTGGGTGACGGCACCACGACTGCCGCTGTACTGGCAGGTGAGCTCCTTAAGGTGGCAGAGGACCTGCTGGACCAGGATGTACATTCCACTATTATTGCCAGTGGATACAGGCTGGCAGCCGACAGGGCAGCTGAAATACTGAAAACCATTGAGAGAACAGTAACAGAGGACGATGAAGATCTGCTGTTAAAGATATCTGAAACTGCGATGACGGGTAAAGGCGCTGAGAGTTCTAAGGATAAATTGTCAAAACTTGTGGTCAAGGCAGTAAAATCTGTTGTCGAGATAGAAGGTGGCAAGAAAGTAGTTGATATTGATAATATCAAGATCGAGAAAAAGGTCGGCGGCAGCATTGAGGATTCGGAACTGATCGAGGGCATGGTCATTGATAAAGAGCGTGTGCATCCTAATATGCCTAAAGTGGTGAAAGATGTAAAGATAGCCATGATCAGTGAACCTGTGGAGTTCAAGAAGACCGAGGTGGATGCAGAGATCAATATCACATCTCCTGACCAGCTCCAGTTGTTCCTGGACCAGGAAGAAAAAATGCTTAAGAACATGGTGGACAAGATCATTAATTCTGGTGCTAACGTAGTGGTCTGCCAGAAAGGTATTGATGATATGGCCCAGCATTATATGTCCAAAGCCGGGATACTGGCTGTAAGGCGTGTCAAGAAGAGTGACATGGAGAAATTATCCAGGGCATCAGGCGGTGCAGTGGTCACAAATATTGACGAGATCTCAGAATCAGACCTGGGACATGCAGACCTGGCAGAAGAGAAGAAGACAGGCGGTGATAGCATGCTTTTCATCACCGGTTGCAAGAATCCAAAGGCAGTAAGCATTGTTATCCGCGGCGGTACAGAACATGTGGTGGACAGTTTGGAACGCGCACTTGAAGATGCACTGCGTGTGGTCGGTGTTGTCATCGAAGATGAGAAACTGGTAGCAGGCGGTGGCAGTCCTGAAGTTGAACTGTCCCTCAGGCTGAATGAGTATGCTGCCACACTAAAAGGCAGGGAACAACTGGCAGTAAATAAATTCGCAAATGCAATCGAAGTCATTCCCCGTACTCTTGCAGAAAATGCAGGGCTAGATCCCATCGACATGATGGTGGAACTGAAGTCCCAGCATGAAAAAGGTAACAAGAATGCAGGTCTGGACGTATACACCGGTGATGTCATTGACATGATGGACAAGGGTGTTGTTGAGCCTCTAAGGGTAAAGACCCAGGCAATAAACAGCGCTACCGAATCGGCTGTCATGATACTGAGGATCGATGATGTCATTGCATCCACAGGCGGCGGAGAAGGCGAGATGCCACCAGAGATGATGGGCGGCGGTATGCCACCTGGTATGGGCGGAATGCCCCCTATGATGTAAGTGTAAATATACAATAAAGCGTACCCTGCGGGGTACGTTCAATTCATTTTTTAACTTTTTTAAACTATTCAACCCTTCTCTCATTTCGCGCAACTCATTTTAGTATCCTTATTTTGCATTCTTGTCCAGTACTAATGTTCAGTACAGGTAATATTATAATGTAACAATTACCATTATTTACCGGATGTATAAGATTCGCATACACGGCAGGGGTGGCCAGGGAGCAAAAAAAGCTGCCAAGATGGTAGGGCTGGCTGCTTTTAAAATGGGCAAACAGGTCCAGGATTTTGCACTATACGGTGCAGAACGGCGCGGTGCACCTGTAATGAGTTTTGTCAGGATAAACGATGACCCCATACTGGAGCGGGGGTATGTGGACGACCCTGATGTGGTCCTGGTACTTGACAGGACATTGCTTGACCTGGTCAATGTGGCTGACGGGCTGGCAAAAAACGGTGTGCTGCTTGTGAACTCGGAACATAAACCTGACATTGACACGCCTGCTGAGGTAAAAAATGTGGATGCCACACGTATTGCCCTTGATACCATCGGCAAACCGATATTTAATACAACAATGCTGGGTGCACTTGCAAAGCTCACCCAAGTGGTTTCAATCGATGCACTGAACCGGGCCATTGAAGAAGAGCTTTCCAAGTATCCAAAAGAGTTGATCGAAGCAAATAAAACCGCTGTTAGAAAATGCTATGAGGTGGCAAAGTGAGGGAGGAGGAGATACCTTATAAAGGGATTGAAGGTATCCCAATCATCAGAGAGCCAGGCAGTGCAGCAAAGGTCAACAGGGGTTCATGGAGACTGGTAAGACCAGTACATCATAGTGAAAAATGTACCAAATGCAAGATATGTTATATTTATTGTCCCGATGCTGCTATTAACTGGACTCCTGATGGTCCCGATATCAACCTGACATCGTGTAAGGGCTGTATGATATGTGCGGAAGAATGTCCAACAGGTGCCATGACAGAAGAAAAGGAGGGAGCATGAAACAGACACTGGTTACCGGTAACGAAGCCGCAGCATGGGGCGCAAGGCTGGTCAGGGCCAAGTATATCCCAAATTTCCCTATCACGCCCCAGACCGAGTGTATCGAGACACTGGCCCGGTGGAGTGCAGACGGGGAACTACCTGGAACTTATTTTGACAGGATGGAATCAGAGCATTCGGTAATGAGTGCGGCTGTGGGTGCGGCTGCTGTTGGAAGTAGGGTATTTACTGCAACTTCGTCCCAGGGGCTGTTACTAATGCATGAGGTGTTGTACATTGCGGCCGGGATGCGCCTTCCCATTGTGATGGCAACCATTTCAAGAGGGCTGGCTGCGCCGGTCACCTTGTGGTCAGACCACAACGATTTCCTTGACCAGAGGGACAGCGGCTGGCTCATGTTCCATGCAGAGAACAACCAGGAAGTGCTGGATATGGTGCTGCAGGCATATCGCATCGCTGAGGACCCGCGGGTGCTGCTGCCGGCAATGGTTAATATGGACGGATATGTGCTGTCATTCACTGACGAGCCCATCAACATTCCTTCACCTGAACAGGTGGAGGAATTCCTGCCAGGATATGATCCGGCCCATACCATAGCAAAGAACAGGCCTGTCACTGTGGGTCCGCCGGTGCTGGATGAGTACTCGATTTTCCGGGCGCAGAATCATGTGGCATCCCGCAATGCCCTTAATGTCATTGAAGAGGTACAGGATGATTTCGAGAAGATTTTTGGCCGGAGGTACCATCTGGTGGATGAGTTTATGCTGGAAGATGCCGAACTGGTGCTTGTGACCCAGGGTTCTATGAGTACCACGGTAAAGGCTGCCATTCTGGAGATGAGGGATGAAGGTATTAAGGTAGGATTATTAAGACTCAGGATTATACGCCCGTGGCCCAATGAAGCAGTGGCCGGGGCATTGAAAGATGCAAAGGCAATAGCAGTGATCGACCGCAACGTAGCACCGGGCAAGGGCGGTATCATGTTCCCGGAAATAATTGAAACGCTGTACAATCTGGACAGACGACCCCTGGTATCCGGTTTTGTAGTGGGGCTGGGGGGAAATCCGCAGACAGAAAGTAAGGTAAAGGAGATCACCCATAAACTCATGGATGACCTGGCAACGGGGCGTCCCAGGATGGAATGGAACGATCTGGAGGAGATCTGATGCAGGAGTTCAAGAGTTTAAAGGATATACCGGAACAAGATTATTTCACAGGCGGGTCATCAGCATGTGCGGGCTGCGGCCCATCCCTTGGATTGAAACTTGCATTAAAAGTACTTGGGCCTGAGACTATTATCATCAATTCCGCAGGTTGCATGACACTGCTGCCCCTGTATCCCAACACACCGTTAAAGGCAAGCTGGATACATAATGCCATTGAGAATGCGGCATCAACCGCGGCCGGGGCCAGGCACGGCCTGGATATGATGGGGAACGGGGATATGAATGTAGTGGTGTATGCAGGGGACGGGGCCACCTATGATATCGGCTTTGCATCCCTGTCAGCAGCAGCGGCCAAGAACGAGCGCATCATCTACATTTGTTACAATAACCAGTCATACGGTAACACAGGTTTCCAGTGGTCAACGGCAACACCTTACGGCAGTGAGACCAAGACCACGCCAAGGGGGAAGGAAAATCCCACCGGGACCACTATTGTCAATAAGGACATGCTAAAGATCATGGGTGCCCACAGGGTATATGCAGCCACTGCATCCCTGGCCTATCCAGTGGATTTCCTGAATAAACTGAGCAGGGCAAAAGAGAGGGATGGATTTTCATATATTGAACTATTGGGGGCATGTACTGCCGGGTGGAACTACGACCCCAGGTTGACAATAAAAATTTCCAAGCTTGCTGTTCGCTGCGGCATGTGGCCCCTGTATGAGATAGAGCACGGGATGCTGACCCTGAACAAGGATTTCAGTGAACTTAAGCCAATAGATGAATTCCTGAAAATGCAGGGACGCTACCGGGCGCTGCCCCCGGATGGTGTGGACCGGCTTCAGGCGCTTATTAATGAGCACTGGGCTGAACTGAAGGAATATAACAAGCAGCGGTACGTTTAGTACGTTTAATATTTCAGTACACCCAGAATTTCAGTACGTTTAGTATGTTTAGTATTTCAGTACACCCAGAATTTTAGTACGTTTAGTCGTTGGGTACAGGTTTTCAATCCGGGACGCTTATGCAAAATTTGCAGTGGTTGTGACCTGTACCGAAACATTCCACTTCTTCTGCTCTTACCTGCAGTTTAAGGCTTGCTTCGAAGATACCCTCAATAATTCCCTCAACCAGTGCACACAGGGTCCGCCCCACATCCGGCATATCCAAACAGTCAAAACAGTCATATATGATCAGGGTCAACGGATCAAGGTTGTCTATCTCGATCTCACCAAGACCGTGTAATTGCCAGAATCCAGCCATTTCTGTTAATAGTTCCTCAATGGAGCCGGCGATAAAGAACCTGCCCATTTTCTGTCCAATATCGTTGCCTATCTTCTTGAAAACAGGTTTTGGGTTCATTCCATAGGCTTCCAGGCCGTACCTGATAGTGTGGCATAAAGTCCTGAAAAATTCCATTTCCGAATTGTCAGAATCGACTGTATCCATCAACTTGTCCATTATTCGATTGTAGCAATTCTGCATCGGCATCTGGGAATATGCTATGAACTGGGAGTTTAAGGAATAGTACTTCTTTCTCTTGTCAGATGGGTCTTTTTGTTCCAAAATAATATTCTGCATAACCAGGTCTCTCAGATGTACCGAAATTGTGGATTTAGCTTTACAGCACTCATTTACAACTTCTTCAAAAGATCTGGACTGGCCGTGGATAAAATCAAGTATCTTGAGTTTGACCGGACTGTCCAGTGCAACCATCCCATTTTCAGTGGAAAAAATAATAGTTATATTTTTTTTTTGTAACATTTTATTGCAAGTTAATAAAATAGTTATACATATATATGTTGTTCGTTTTAGGACGAATCACCACCTCGCAAAAAACAATACATTTGGGTTATATCTTTCCCTTGCGGCGTTCGCTTTTATATTCTTCCACCAGTTTATCCAGCAGATGTTCTTTCTCTTTTTTCTTCTTTGACTCCAGTTCTTCTATGAAACGTTTCTCCAGAGCGTTTAATTCTTCCGGGTCCACTACGCCGAAATCGTCCACATACTGCACAGGCAGTGAGTTCACACTAAAGAACGGCAATTCCCTTTTGTAGAACTCTTCCACAGCATTATGTGCAGGTTCACCCCTGAAGATAACTGCCCTGACCTGAAGGTCGGCCAGAATGTCCACACCGGCAGGTCCGCCTCCGCTGGCATCTTTAAAGAACAACACATCACCGGGATTGATGCCGTACTGTTTTGCAGTAGTAGCAATTGCCTCCCTGGTAAATCCCACTACCACTTTGACAGGAGTCGTACGTCCGCTGATTTCCAATGAACGCACCCGTTTTAGTTCTTCCACCAGCTGTTTAAGCTCCTCGATCGTGCACTCCTTTTCCTTAACTGCTGATTTAAGCTGGCGTATCCTGTTCTCACGGATGCGCAGTTCCTTGTACTTACGTATTCGTGAATATGTCCCTGCCTTAAGGCTCCTGATATTTTCATCACGGCTTTCAATGATGCGGTTCTTCTTCTCGATCTCTGTTCGCAGCTCTTCCAGGTACGTCCTAAGGCTTTCTATGGTATCCTGCTGCCTTTTTATCGTTCCTGTCAGTTCGGCCACCCTCTTATCAGGTTTCTCAATGGGCTTTGCTTCCACTTTTTGCTCTTTTTTCACATCCCTGCCCAAAAGGGATGCAACGGCACTGTCAATGGTCTCCCCCCTCATAACCCGGGCTATGGCCTCGTCAGTATCCAATCCGGGCGGTAAGCGTTTTTTTATCTGGTCGAACTTGTTCTTGTTATGGCGGTAGAAACTGGCTGCTGCGCCCAGTGCATCCCGCTCATGGTCATTATTGTATCCGTAAGGCTTTGCCAGGCTGATCTTATCTTCCAGGGTAAGTGACTCATCCGGTTCTCCGGAAATGGCATTGAATGAGCGCCTGATCTTTTCCACAGTACCGGGAATGGGTTTGACATCAGTGGCAATTACCAGCGGCCTGCCCTCCCGCGTGATCATTTCAATGATATCGGGTACTGACATACCCCTGCCGCTGTGCAGTTTAACGAGCTTGCCTTGCAGGTCGAGCAGTGCCAGGCCTGTGGTGGTGCCGGGATCAACTCCTGCGATCATGTATTTGCGTATCTGCTCTTCCAGGGACTTGAACCGGATAGCGTCTCGTTCCACTTCCTGTACCTTGACCTGGACATCGCCGCATTTAACTGAAGATATCCGGACTTCACCACGTGGAACGTCTATCAGGAACTCGCCCCTGGTGTATCCGCCGTACCCTTTTACGATGCTGGATGTGTAGTTGATCCCCTTCTCGCGGTTCAGTGCCCTTAGTGTATCCTCGATCTCGCGAGTCTTTTGCCTGACATTACCGTGCACCTTCCTGCGATACCGGTTCTGGCTCCACCCGCCCCGTCCGAGTGAGCGTGCCCTGCTGACCTTGATGTAGGTCTTATCTTCAAATACGGATACCTCGGCACCTACGTCCATTGCGGCAAGGGCGGCACAGGCCTGGGCTTCCTGGATGGGGTCGAACCTGTCAAAGGTTATACCCCTGGTGCGTGCCAGGCCTACCAGTGGTTCCAGGTGTTCTCCTCCTGTTACCTGCACCAGCCTGGTGCCGCGTGGCAGTTTCCTCATAAAGGATATCAGGTCCCGCCTGCTGGATGTAAGTTCATGTATGTTATCCACGGCCAGTATAGCGGGCCGAAGCTGGCGTATCATTCTTATGAGCTTGTGCAGGCTGACCATCCGGTGATGTTCAATACGACCGCTGGAAGATATGGCCACTGCGTACCTTGGTGCCTGCTTTGCGCCGGGTGAGCCCTTAGTGATATCTATCCCGAATATGGTTTTTTCTGGTGGCATTTGAATTACTGAAGTAATGTATGTGGAGAATTAAATAAAAGGTTTGAGTATGGTGGGGGTGTTATAGGTTCCGCCCTCTGAGCTTTGCTGTGGCGGGGGTGATAATGGAAAATGGGAAATTGAATGGAAGCAAGGTGATGTCGTCACGACCCAGTACAGAGCGTTAGCGGCATCCCGGGCATCGAGAAGATACTCGATTTTTTGTATTACTTCGGATTGATGGAATTTGTATTCTTTTCCAGGCGCTACATTCTAAATTGCTGAATATAGAATTGGTAATTTCAATATTCCAAGCGCTTAGAATATTGAATTTGAGAAGTAGTATGGGATTCTAACAAAATCCAGAATAGTCTCAACTACTATCATATATTTTTTATAATGGACTTGCACTTGGTGGATTATTTAATTCAGCATCACGAGCTGCCTTACGAATTTTCTCAACTTGTTTAAAATAGTTATCAAGTATTTCCTGCTCAGATTTTCCAAAATTATCTGGAAGATCAAGTAATCGTCTACGAAGGTCATAGAAATCTGATTCACTAGTTCTGAATGCACGAAAGAGCTCTTCAGATTTGAATCCTCTGCTTAGTGCTATTAAAAGACCGGTAGAAATAGAAAGAGCAGTCATAAAAATTCTTGACCATATGTTTGTTGGATCGAAAACTTGAATAAGGACAGGTATAAGGACAGCAGAAACAATACTCCAAACTACAGCATATTTATATAATCTTTCATATAAAGTTGCTTGATTCTTCCAAAAAATTAAAGTTCCTTGAATTCTAGAGTAATGCTGAATAAGTTCTCCACGTGCTTCTTCAGAGAATTTGTTACTATCTTCAAAACCAGAACCACCTTCATGTAAACTGATTTTTTTATAAGCAGCGGCTGCAATTTGTACAGAAGTAAAAAGTGCAGCAATAAGAAGAATAACATTTCCTATAATCCATAGATCCATCAATTTAATTGCTACCTCCAATTTAGATATTCTATATTCTTATTTTTTTAATTGTTTTTCAAGCAACTCTGAAATTGACAAAATTGGTAAACCGAATATACCAAATGGATAACTATCAAAGAATTCCTTAGGAATCGCAATTCTTCTTTTTCCTATGCGAATTATCAAGTCACCTCTTTCTCTATGTTTAATGAATTCTTCAATCTCTTCTATCTTCTTCTTTGTTAGGTCACCTTCACCTTCAATATGTATATTGATATCTTCAATTTCTTTTTTAACCGAAACAAGTTCATCATATGTACTCTTCAATCTTTTTTCCAATTCTCTATAACGTTTATTTAAATAATGTTTGTTAGCTGAAAATTCTACTATTTGTTCAAGTATCTTTTTTTCTTTTTCTAGATTGTCGATTTCTTTACTTTTCTCATTCGCCTCACTGACTAAATTATTTATTTCAGGCACTATTGATAACTTTTTTATTACTTCTTCAGATTTGATAGAATATGCTCTTTGTAGTAAAAAGAAGAAAGCTCCTCCGAATATTGCTAATATAAGCGAATATATTTCCAGAGATATATTCCAAGTAATTAAAAAATGATAACTAATATAAATTAATCCTAGCATTATTATGGCTAATATAAAATAAATCATCACTTTTAAACTTTGTTTGCTTCTTTTCATTTAATCTCACAAAAGCATTTATTCAATTTATATATAGATTTCATTTGCGCCTAATTTTAGATTTGAAAAAGTTGTTTTGAATACTTAGCGTTTTTCTCGACCATAAATCCCCCATTTTGCAGTCAAATACCCTGGACTTAAGTACCGATCCCAATAAATAATACTCTACCTCCCGATTTTCCATTTCGTCCGTCAATGTCAAAATTACAGTTCATAACCACACCCTCCAAAGTACAATAAACGCAATCTCATAAAAATATTTCTAAAAACCACTCTCAAAAAAAGCAGGTCTACACGCAGTTTACCCACAGCTACCTGACATCATTCCACACACAGGATATAAATGGCAGAGGAAGAGGGTGCGCACATGCTACTGACCAGCTGCCCGTCCTGTATCATATCCTTAGAGAAGGGGCTGGAGTTGATGTAGGAGTCGGGCGAGCCTATGGAGTTCTGGATTTTTGATTATTCCAAGGTGTTTTCAAGGGCTTTTGGTGTGGAGGGTAATGGGGCAGCGGGGACTTAGAATTGAAGCAGGGGGATGTCGCCCCGTCCGTTCCACCCCCGAATGAGTACTGGCCAAATGGCACAACTTAAATTCGGGGGCATCCACGTTAGTCGTGGACTCTACTCTTGATCACACTAACTGCAATAAGGCTTAACAACCCTACCAAAGCCAATAATCCAATTGGAGTTAGGGCCGGAACTGCTGCAATTGGTCCAGAAACATATTCAAACGCACCCATATCAATAATTGCGATACCATCTCCATCTCCGTCCATTGGTCTGGGATTACCATCAAAATCAGTGCTTGGTGCTCCTTCATTGGTGCCTGCATCTATGCAAGGTGAACCTGATTGCAAATGATAGTCGCCGCCAGCAGCATCCACAAACATCGGGTCTGCACAGATGTTTCCCTCGCCAGGGTCACCATCTTCAATGTCTGAATAGGTGGCGGTGCAGCCATACAGGTCATCGCCGTTGCCCCAGATGATATTGTTAGTGATGGTAAAGGTAGAAACATCGTCGCCACAGTGTACCCCGTCAACAGAGTTACCGCAGATATTGTTATTAATGATCTTAGGAGACACATCGCCTTCGCCGAAGATTGCCCCACCGTTGGGTGCAGAGTTACCAATAATGAGGTTATTGCTGATCAGAGGAGAGGAGTGTTCATAGATACAGATTCCCCCGCCGCAAGAATCTGCGGAATTGCCGATAATGGTGTTATTGATGATGATGGGCGAGGAGCGATAAATATAGATGCCACCGCCATCGTAGTCAGCAGAGTTGTGCACTATGGTGTTGTTTGTCAAGGTGGGCAAGCCCCACTCCAAATAAATGCCGCCCCCATTCTTCTGAGCGGTGTTGTCTTGGAAAGAGTTGTTTGTTATGGTGGGCGAACCACCATGCATGTAAATGCCGCCGCCAAATTCATCGGCGCTGTTGTTTTGGAAAATGTTGTTGTGGATGGTGGGCGAAGAGTCCCTCATGTCGATGCCACCGCCATAATCACTGCTGCCGCCCGTAATCGTAAACCCATCCATCATCGTCTCAGCACCAACCCCATCGGCGGTGACTACCGAGCCAGCACCGCCGCCATCAATGGTGGCCACATCAGCACCTTCTCCCTGCACCCTTACACCATCCTTCAGGTTGATGTTTTCATAATAAGTCCCATTATAAACAAAAATCGTATCCCCGGCGCTCGCCGCAGCTATCCCATCCTGTATCTTCGTAAAATCAATTCCCGATCCGCCATCATCATCTACATACCAAGTCTTTGCAGACGCTGTTCCAACGAAAGAACAAAATATCAAAAAACCAATCCCAACCAATAATATTCCAAGTTTTGTATTCATTTTTCCCTCTCCTTTATTTTTTTATCTTTTTCTTCTACCTCTTTTTAAGCCCCAGCCGTGCCACCCTGCTTTGAAAAGCGGGGCATCCCGGTTGTTAATCATTTCGCCGCACTTATTACTCCTCCTCCAACATCTTGTTAATTTCCTTGCCATATGACCCATAAAGCCTTTGAAGTTTTGTCGTCAGATTCATAATTAGACCATTTCTTTCAATCATAGTCGCCTCGGGCGAACTTACCCAGGATTGTTCCAATTGTCAAGCTTAGAATCCCTCCTAATATGAGTACCACACCAATACCGAAATCCACTTCCTCGCCAAAGATTGCCATTAAAACCATGCCAAAACCGACGAAAGCGCCTAAGAACCCAGCTAAAGTAAGCGGTAGCCCTACGAGGGCAGCAACAATTTTAAGTAATTCATGAAAGAATCCCATATGTTTCTTTCTCCTCTCATGGAGACTCCAATGGTCAACTATCTCATAATACAGGCTGTTCTATTTTAAATTCCTTTACTTTTTTATTCCTTTTTCCTGGAAGATATCTGAAGCGGACCTGATCACCTATTGTCACTGTATCAAAATATTTTTGGTCCAGCCGAATTGCGACTCTTTCTCCAGAAACCAAAGTGACTAACAGATAGTGCCAATATCTTGGTGGCGCCCCAGGATTGGTTTTGTCCTCATCCCATTTCTCAAGGACTGTACCAATCTCATCTTCCCATTTTCTAAATAGTCCCATGTGTAAACTCCTCCTAATGTTCCTCCTATAGGCTACCAAACTTATGAACTTCATACATCCCCTTTCCGCTAAAGCCTCTTTTCACTATTTTATTCATAAGTCACATATCCCGGACTTAAGTACTGATCCCAATAAATAATACTCTGCCTCCCGATTTTCCATTTCGTCCGTCAATGTCCCGAATACAGTTCATGACCACACCCTCCAAAGTACAATAAACGCAATCTCATAAAAATATTTCTAAAAACCACTTCCAAAAAAAGCAGGTGTACATGCAGTTAACCTACAGCCCCCTGACAATCATTGCACACACAAGATAGAAATGGCAAAGGAAGAGGGGATTTACATGCTACTGACCCAACTGCCCGTCCTGTATCTTATCCTCAAAAAAGGGGCTGGAGTTGATGCGGGAGTCGGGCGAGCCCATTGAGTTTGGGATTATTAATATTTACAAGGTGCTTTCAAGGGCTTTTGGTGAGGAGGGTAATGGGGCAGCTGGGACTTAGAATGGAAGCAGGGGGATGTCGTCACAGACTCTGTTTTTGAAAAACGCAACATCAAGGTTGATAATCAGATTCTTATAAATTTACTATAATAATGTTACGATTTCATCTGACCATTCCAAAATTCCCATAGTTCATTCATGCTGAGTATACAAAATCTTTACATCAACCCGTTTTCGCAGTTCAGTTTAAGGTTACGGAAATATACAACACTCAAGACCAAAAAGACTATTGATAAACCGAGAAACAACCATATTTCCCCTGCATCCCCTTGCTGGTGGTATAATGGTTTTAAAATTCCACCCAAAGCTACAGAAAAAAGTAAGGTAAATCCTTTTATAAATAAGGCGGGAGTCAGTAGCAATCCCAAACCTTCATTTTTAGCGGCCATTATGGCGACAATGATAAACAAAGGAAATATTAAACAGCAATCCAAAATGTAGATGGAGTATAAAAATTCAATTTTTTGACCGGACTGGACCAAAGGTAAAAGATGACCGATCCAGAGAGGGTAAAAGATTAAAGGGTTGATCAGTAAAAATCCCACTGATATAATTCGAATGGTTTTAGGCAGTTGGATCTTTGGCAACATCTCTTTACGGATGTTTGCAACACTGTAGATTATAGAATAAAAAGAGAGTCCAAATATGGCCATATAAATAAAGTATAGTACATTATAGATCCTCTCGATGACGAAGATTCCGTACCCATAAAACAAGTATATAATGATTCCCAGGATAACCATCTGTTTGATCGAATCTTCTTCTTTGATTCGAACAGTTAAAAACAATACAACGATGGAAGCTATAATAGTCATTAGATCTTGGGAGAGAACTCCGGGCATGAGTTCCGTACTTACTACTTGGCTGTATAAACCCGGATTGGCAACTCCGAGCAATGCAGCTATTAATGACAATAATGCAACCGAAACCCATAAAATTCTGTTCTTACCAAGATTTTGAATCATTTTCTCTTTCTCTTTCGTATTTTAGCTTTGATACCGTTTGTTGACCATATTGCAACTATTGTAGACCGATTTATTAATGATACACTCTTTTCTGGGTCGTCTTGGAAAACTTCAAACAAACCAACACTGTAATGTTGCTAAACTAAACTGATTTCCACTATACTCCTGTTGAATCTCAGGGCATATTTGCAGGGCCACATCTTTTGAGATGGCTTCTACATAATTGCAATTCGATATTTACACACATCATCTCCAATTTTACTATTATGGGCTATAACTAATAATAATTAGCGCCTATCTTGAGTTTGAAAACAAAAATCTGATGTATGTCGCCTCACCGAGCATGAATTCCCCATCCCGCAGTCACCTATTTCCAAATCAAATTCGGGTGCATGAGGATTTCTAACGCATTTTGTTATTCTGGTATATAGAGGCAAGATGTGGGCCGGAAATGGTATGATGGAAGTCCCTATTTATTGTTCTGAACAATAATATGTCGTAGAGTCAACGCAGTATGAAAATCGAAAAGTTTGACTTTTACTGAGTGCAAACTTCTTGCATACGAAGATGAACTCTTTACGAAGTGAGCTTAACGTTTTGGAGACATGCGAAGTGCGAGGTTAAGCTGAGCATTTGTGCGGAGTGAAGAGCTATATGTGGAGTGCGAAGCTCGTATTCAATTTTTAATATGGTTATATTGAATATCCACAATTTCTACTCTGTACCAGGTAAAATCCCCTTCTTTTAATTTCCAGGTAACAGCTGGCCTGGTAGGAATTCTTACACCTTCGAATTCTTTGTAGCTATTTGGCTCTATTTGGATAAACCAGTTTTCCAAAGTTGCTCCACCTTTACGATCATAATATCGCTTAGCTTCGAAACTTACCATATCGCCATTCACATCAAACTTAAAAAAACCCGAGGCGGTGATTCCACCATAGGTCATCGTTACTTTAGCTGTTGTCGAATTTATCTGTTCCCATTGGATATAATCATTCAAAGCGGCTGATGGGAAAAAAACAATTTCTGCGAGATACCTCAACATTGCTCCCTGGTCTATTTCTTTTCCTTTAGCATCTGCAACAGGTATGAGGGAAAGCAATTTGATAAGCATGTGACCTTTTCCGTCTTCATATTTATCTCTTCCAGCAAGATGTATTCCTGGAGCTGCCTTAACATCCGCAATCCAGATAAAACCAGGTTCTTCAGTTCTGGACCATTGCTCGGCTTTAACTGCCATCCACCTACCATTAGGAGTAGTCCGCATCTCTCCAATTTGTTTTAAATGAACGCTATAAATAATTTCTTTGTTAATCACATTGGAACGTTCGAGCCATTTTTGAACAATCGGTGGTAACTCGCTAAGCATTTCTTTTATTACTACCTTTTTCTCGGAAATAGCAGGTGCAACAAATATTTCTATTTCATTTTTTGCCATTGTTTTAAAACTCCAGGTTCCATAGCCAATAACAATTCCAATAAGAATAATTGCATTGGCTATTGTTCCAAATTTGGCATCCTGCCAATACAGAATGATAAGAAGTTGCGAAAGAACAAGAGCAGGAACTGCAATCGTCCACCACCAATCTTTCTCTAGTAAGAAAATGGCTGCTGTAATGATGAACATCAGAGTGGAAATTAGCCACAACAGACCGATTGGCTTAGGAATAGTTTGCGTAATCTGGTTTATCTCAGCGAGTTGATATGCTTTCACAAAACCCATCAAATGAATGAGTCCATGAATAATGACAAAGGATGCAAAAATTATTTTCATTAATCCTGTCTCTTCATATTATATCCATTTTATTTTAGGCGGTCTTCTCTCCATCCAATTTTTATATTTGAATTTCGGATAACCCAAAGCTAAGGCACCATAAATTTGATTGTTGGTTGGTATAGAAAGAAGATTTGGAATTCTATTATCTCGTTTGCACGCTGAAACCAAATACCCTGCATAGAAACTCCCCAGACCAAGTCCCTGGATGACCAAAGAAGCATTAGCAAGCGCAAGTGATGCATTAACGTCTGACCTATTAATGTTCTTATCTGCGTGAAAGAAAAGAAGGGCTGGAGCATTAAAAAGTACCGTATCTTTCCCATTTTGAACTTCATTTACGACCCTGTCAAGATCAGGCTGCAAGTGAAGCGCACCTTCAACCTCATTCCTAGCAACTATCAGCAATAACCTCCGAATTAATGGATTATGAAATTGTTTCAAAGTCTTGGAGAGATAGGACACAGTCAATACAACAATCTTATCCAACATTTCTTTATTCTGAACAACGACAAATTCAGTGCTCTGGACATTATGGTCGCTGGGTGCAAAATGTGCTCCGTCAATGATCTTCTCAATCAGTTCTTTTTCAACTGGTTTATCCATAAATTCTCGTATGGAACGTCTTGTCCGAACCATTTCAATGATCTGCTCTCTAAAAGGAAGAATTTCCTGATTAACTGCCTTTATATTGCCTGGTGGAAAATCCCTGTGACTTATTGCACCCTGTGGGCAAATGGCAACACAATGACCACAAGATAAACATAATTCTTCGTGAGTGAATTCGGGGATAGAATCCTTTTCCTCCTGAACAAATATCGTCTCTGGACATGACAGGACACATGTACTGCATTTCTTGCATAAATCTGGATTAATTATTATCTTGGGCATGATTTATGTTCCTTCTAATAATTATTAGTGGTTTTTTACCTAATGGTCTGCATGTTTATGTAGAGCAAAAAGCATTTGAGTGAAAGAAACGAACAGCTACCGTATACGTAATCATCCATTTATAGCACACTCCCTGAGAAAAACAATATTGCAACAGTCGTCTTTACGATTGGACAAATCTTTATTGGCACAATCGATGTTCTTGCTCCAGTCAATAAAGACAATCCTGCCATAATGATTAGCATTACTGCGGATATTCTATACACATTAATTGAAACAGGATTTTGGGACCCATGTAAAATATGGATTAACAGTACAAGCAAGCCTATAAAAATCATTGTTAGCCCTTCTGCAATCCATTCCATTGTAATAATCCGCTTGTTATCTATTGATATTGACCCAAAACCATCAACTATAGATTTAGTTGGAATAATATGTGCTATCCCCCATAGAGTGATTGTAATAGATCCAAGATATATTATTATATCACTTTCCATATTTTATCTCTTCAATTCTTTCAGGCAATAACGTATAATTTAAACCCACAATTACTAATAATTGATTATCAAGATAATTATAATATTCCCTAATATGTGCGCCTATTCTTAGCGTGTGAATAATGTTGCTTTTCTGGCTCTAAATCCGCTTTGCGAGCATGAGAACTTCCATCTTCAGTCACATACCCTGGAATAAAGTATCGAGCCCTGTAAATAGCACTCCACATCCCGATTTTTTATTTCATCTGTCTATTCACCGAATACAGTTCATCTCCACACACAGGATAGAAATGGCTAATGAAGAAGGGGCGTACGGGCACCAACTGCCCGTTCTGTATCTTATCCTTCAAGATGGGGCCAGAATTGATGCAGGAGCCGGGCGAGCCTGTGGAGTTCGGGATTTTTAATTTCTACAAGGTGTTTTCATGAGCTTTTGGTGAGGGGGGTAATGGGGCAGCGTGGACTTGGAATAGAAGCGGGGGGATGTCGTCACGGACTTACCGATGAGTAAAACGTTGCGACGGCACACCCAACCGCAGCAGAGCTGCGAAGCATGACGTGCCGTCGCTTTACAACTCAGTTTTTATTAGAAATCCAAAAGTCTCATTTACCTGCAACCTTCCTTATCTTCTTTATTACCTGAGTTTCAGAGTACATGTTAGTACCTTGCGTCTCAAAATACCCCTTTAAAAATTCCCACCTAAAATTGACCAACTTTTCCCATTGAAAATTGACCCACCCTATTACTAAAATACTCCTGCATTATTGCAGGAGGTTTTGGGGTGATCTCAGTGGAAGATTGGATAACAATAAGGAACTTAAAGAAGCGAAATCCTAAAATGGGAACAAGGGCAATTGCAGAGAAACTCGATTTATCTAGAAACACTATTGAAATTGTAATTGAGATATAAAGACATGTATCCTTTTAATATAAAAGCAAGCCGAGTAGATCTTGACGATCGTGTCCTTGCCATTGAAACAGCCCTGGATTCCATAGAAAATTACGAACATTTAGGGTATATGTTAATGAACATAGGCTTTAACGACCAAATCATGGAGATTAGATGGGATTCGATCTCTTTCAAATCAAGCCTGTGCCTTTAGTTCTTGCAGCCATGCAAGCAGCTCTTCAGACAATTCTTCTTTTTCCATAAACACCTCTATTACCGAAAATTCTGCATTGTCTCTTGCCTCGATCAGCGCATTATAGAGCTTCTCACAGGTATCACAGAAATAACCTTTCCCACCCCAAAATTCTGCTATTTTCGCATAGTGCCAGTTGACCAGTTCATTGAAACCCGCAGAAGGGTCGAACAGCTGTTGCATTCCCCACCGCCTGTTATTGAATACTATGAATATGGGATTGATCCCGAAGCGGGGGCAGTGGCTCATCTCCTGTCCCGTCATCTGGAAGGCTCCATCACCCAACAGGACAAGTGGCCGGTTGCCGGTTGTCAGCATGTAACCGATGCTGGCAGGGACACTAAAGCCCATGGTAGCATAATATGCGGACGCCATGAACATGGGCGAACTGATCTTCAGGGTGGTGAACAGGCAATCGCCAGTATCTGATATTATGGGCATTTCTTCATTTTCATTGAAGAACCAGTTGACAGCATTTATGATCTCGCCAGTAGTAATGAACTCATCCGTGAATTTACAATCCCGGTTAATCACTAGTTCATGTTTTTTGGGGAAATGGACTATCTTCTTTTCAACTTCCCTTGCCAGGAGCGCTTCCACCAACTTTTTCAGGGTCACATCGTGGTAGATATGGTGCTTGATAATAACCTCTCGGGACACGCACAGGATTAGGTTTTCACGATTGAGATTCTTCAGTTTGATACCCAGGTTCATATCAGTTATCAATGCACCCAGCATTAGCAGACAATCAGATCCTTCCACAAGCTCCCTAGCCACAGGATTGCCAGCCAACCCCACGTAAATCCCAAAATAATTGGGGTGGTCCTGGGGTATGATGTCACGGGATAAAAATCCGGTGACTATAGGGAGATTCAATTTTTCTGCCAGCTCCAATACTGACTTATTGAGGTTGAACCGTTCGCTCTCAACGCCGGCAAAAATCATCGGTCTCTCAGCCTTTACTATCTTCTGAACTATTTCATCGGCAGCCTCCTCAATGGCATCCATATCTACCGAATACGAGAAATCTTCCTGTCCCTCGGGAAAAATGATTTTTTCATCCACCATGTCTCTAGGTATCTCGATATAGACCGGTTCCATAAATTCCTGGCAGGCGTGGAGAGCTTTCTTGATCTTGTTATAAGCAGTTCGAGGGTCATCCAGCATCACTGCCACCTGTGTAACTTCTTCATAGACCCGTAACTGGGAATTAAAGTTCTTTACCACGTGATGGAGCAGATTATTCTTGATCTTCTCACTCTCTCCCGGCCCCCCTGAGATCACGATCAGGGGTGTCTTTTCGGCATAGGCGCAGGCCACTGAATTGACCATGTTCAATCCGCCTGCTCCATAGGTTATGCAGGCAACGGCTGGCATTTGTGTACCCCTGCTTGACCCAATGGCGGCAAACCCCACACCGGGTTCGTGAGAAAACGTATACAAGTCCATATCTGGAAAATCTTCAATCACTTTAAAAAACCTGATCACCATGTCGCCGGGAATGCCAAATATTTCTTTGACACCCAGGTCTTTTACGGATTGAAGGAGGAATTCGCCTACAGTAAGATTGTTTACCATGTTAATATTCTCCCTGGTTTTAATTTTGATCTCAATCGGTTTAAATGTTTTGTATCATTTTGTTAAGCCGCTTAAATCACTACGATTAATGGTCAATTGTGGGAACAAAAGATGGTTGCAAAGGACACAAGCTATGGCTCAGAAACTTACAGACCATATTTGGACATTGAAAGAGTTATTAACATTCAGAGTGCCTGTTCAATAACTCGGGGACACGACCCACCCTTCAAAGAACAATAAACACAATCTCATAATAATTTTTCTAAAAAAGCTCCAAAAAAAGCAGGTGTACATGCAGCTTACCCACAGCTCCCTGACAATCATTCCATACACATGATGGAAGTTGGAAGTGGCCAGGGAAGAAGGGGCGTACGGGCACCACTGCCCGTTCTGTAGCTTATCCTTAGAGAAGGGGCTGGAGTTGATGCGGGAGTCGGGCGAGCCTATGGAGTTCGGGAATTTTGATTTTCCAAGGTGTTCTCAAGGGCTTTTAGTGAGGAGGGTAATGGGGCAGTGGGGACTTAGAATGGAAGTCAGAGGATGTCGCCCCGTCCGCGCCACCCTGCTTTGAAAAGCGGGACATCCCTGCACCTCCAGCATTGGTTTTGCGAGTAAAGTAATAAATTGTCAGGCAAATTCAGAATTTCATTCTTGTACACCATGAACTTTTTCTTTATCTGATCTCCAATCCAAATCTCTATGGAACACCTCAAACAAATCTTCTCTTTCTACCAGTAGTTTATGAGTTCCATCTTTTGCAACCATAACCTTTGCAGGTCTTGGAAATAAATTTGCATTAGATGCAAAGAAATCTGAATAGGCACCAGTATCATAGAATAATAAATAGTCTCCCTTTTTAGGTTTTCTTACCAATTTATTCTTTATTTTGCAAAGAAGATCTCCAGTAAAACATAAATTTCCAGCAACAAATGTTTCAAAGATTTCCCCCTCTTCTATATTATTTGCAATTTCTATTCTATGCAACTGTTCTGGAACTGCAGTTCCAAAAGTATGGAAATTAACACCTGCATCCACATGAACCATGTTCTGTCCAAGTGGAGTTTTTGAAACACGACCAATTTTTGCAATAGTTACCCCTGCATTTCCAACTATACTTCTCCCTGGCTCTATAACAAACTTTGGAGTTCCAATTTCTTCCAATTTTTTCTTAAAAGTTTTGTTTGCAGAATATTTTTTATTAAACAATTTTTGGATAAATACATCTGGAATATATGTGCAAGAAAGTTCCTCACCAATCCATTCCAGATCTTTTAACTCTGGATTATATTCATATCCTATCAATTCATTAGCCCATGTATAATTTTCTTTCCTTGTATTTTTTATTTTTATTTTAATTGCATCCCAATCCTTCACTTCAAAGTATTGGATACCCAAACCGCCGCCAAGATCAATTTCATTTACTTCAAATCCAATTTTTTGTGCATCTTTGATTAGGTTTATCAGAGTATCAAGAACTGTATAATATGCCTTTATATCAGTTATTTGTGAACCAAGATGAACCATCAATCCATTTGGAATCAACATATCCAGATCCAATACTTTTTGGAACACAGAGTTTGCTCGTTTTACATCAATTCCAAACTTGCTCCATTCACTGGAAGTTGTAATCGCTGTCGAGGTAATGTGCTCAAGTGGAAAACCTGCAAGTCTTAGATTTATCTTTGCAGGAATTCCTAACTCTTTTGCAATTGCATCAATCACCTCCAACTCTACTTCCGGATCAACATTTATTATTATTTCCTTCTTTATGCATTCTTCCAAATAATATTCACTTTTGCAATTTCCATTTGCTCTTATTTTCTCTGGTGGAATTCCTGCATCGAGTGCTAATTGCAATTCATACTCTGAAGCAACATCTGCTCCAGAATCTAATTTAACTAAAAATTTTGGAATACTAAAAGTTGTATTTGCTTTAACTGCATAACATATTAGATTGTCGTCATACTCTTTTTCAAGCGCTTTTTGATATTTTTTATAATTTTCCTCAATAATATCTTCGAACAAAACATATAATGGCGTGTCATATTCTTTTGCTAATTCAACCATATCCACATCATATATTTTACGATGATTGTTCTCAGTTTTATCTAAATACTTATTCCAATGTCCTTTGTCCAAAATCATTTCAAATCACTTCTTTTTTGCTAAATGTATATGTATAGATCATGTTGCACAGCTAGCGACCTCTGTTTCTCCTTCTTAGGAAGGAAATCTTATTCATGTATTTTCCGTGAAATTTCTCCTAAGCCCCAGTCACATACCCCGGACTTAAGTACCAAAGCCTGTAAATAATACCCTATCTCCCGATTTTCCATTTAGTCCGTCAATGTCCCGAATACAATTCATGACCACACCCCCAAAGAACAATAAACGCAATCTCATAAAAATATTTCTAATAATAACTCCTAAAAAAGCAGGTGTGCACGCAGTTTACCCACAACTCACTGACAATCATTCCATACGAAGGATAGAAATTGTAAAGGAATAGGGTGCGTACGAGCGCTGACCAACTGCCTGTCCGGTTTCTTATCCTTAGAGAAGGGGCTGGAGTTGATGCAAGAGTCGGGCGAGCCTATGGAGTTCGGGATTTTTGGTATTTCAAGGTGTTCTCAAGGGCTTTTGGTGATGGGGGATATGGGGCAGCGGGGACTTAGAATGGAAGCAGGGAGATGTCGTCACGGACCCCGGATTGGAAAATCCGAAAGGTATCTATGTTGATGCTCATGTTATATTGGTTTCAGATTAGGTCACAGTTTATTGATCGAGGCGCAGGAATAAAAAAACATTCCTACTTTAAAATTCCAAGTAACTTAGCTTAACAGGTGAGTTTAACTCTATTTAACAAAACCAAAATGCAAAAAATATTAATGCTATAATGTATTATAATCCACTATGACCACAATACAGATAAGCAATACCCTTCACAATGAACTAATCCAGAGAAAACTCTTTGACAGGGAAACATACGAAGAAGTTATCTGGGACCTGATAGAAGACACAAGGGAATTGAACGACCAGACAAAAAGAGATATCGAAAAAGCCAGATCTGAAATAAAAGCCGGAAAGCTCCATTCACTTGCGCAGGTCAAGAAAGAGCTGGGATTATGACATACGGGATCATATTCTCAGATAGTTCATTAAAACAATTAAAAAAACTGGAAAAAAACGTCCAGAAAAGGATTATTTCAACGTTAGAACGAATAAAGATCCGGCCGCAGGCCTATGTGACCAAGCTTGTCGGTGACCCAGGATACCGATTAAGGGTGGGTGACTACAGGGTTATTTTAGATATCGATGAGGGAAACCTGATAATTCTTATCATAAAGATAGGGCACAGGAAAAAGATACAATAATGGAAAAACGGGTCAATCCTCACGATTGCCGGATTTTACTAAACTCCCAAATGACCGATAGTTTCTCTACCGCTTCCACTTCAATACCGCTCTTATCCCCCTCTTCACTCCTTTTCCAACAACCTCGCCTTCTCGACAAAAGCCATAACCGTAATAACAAAAGTGGCATGGGCCCACGTAAGCGGGCTGACACTTAAAGGACTTCCGTCAAAAGGATTCAACTGCTCTGCCAGAATACCGGTCTGGGTAGCACGCTCAGTTACCCATAGCAGGATCTCCTCTGGTTTTTCCAGGTCGCTAATGCTCTTTGCCTTATGGATATGCCACTGGGCTACCCAGAGAGTACATATGAACCAGGGATTGCCTGGTATTTTCTCAGGATCGTACTCTATTACCTGGTGATATATATCCTTATAGAACCTGGCAATGCCACCTATATCCGTTTTTACAGAGAGTTTCTCCTCAATAGCCTTCATGGTATTGACCACCCTCACATCATCAGGTGGCAGCACCTTGAATTGGGAAATAGCATACAGGCTGGCATCAACAGTCTCATCCCTCGGGTCGATGCTGCGCAGGAACCGCCCCAGTTCTTCATCATACAGATGTGTCTCGATCCCCGCTTTAATCTCATCGGCAGCCGTGCTGTATTTCCCTGCAAGGTCATCATCCTCGTACAATCGTGCAAACCCGGCCGCACACTTGAGGGCTGCGTAAACGGTCGAAGATGTATATGTATGAACAGCCCTATGCTCCTCCCATAAGTTGTAACTGGGTTTTGGAAGCCCGGTAGCAGGATCCCGGTACCTTGTCATGAACTCAGCAGCCGGCTTTACCATGGAATTATAGAGCTGGTCAATGGTCTCAATGCAACTGGTGGTCTTGTAGTGGTTCCACAGGGCTATGAGTATGAGGGCAGTACTATCCTCCTGTATTGGAAGCTGCACATGTCCCTCAGGAGTAAGCCAGGGCATCCAGCCGCTTGCCAGGGTACCTGTAGGATTGTACTTTTGCAGGAAATATCCGTGCTCACTGATAAGGTCATGACAGTAATTGAAAAACTTATGCACAATTCCGGAATATTGTGCCATGTCCAGCGACATGGCAATGAATGCACTGTCCCGCGGCCACATATAACTGTATGAATCCATGTTGAACCGTTCAAGGATATCACTATCATTGGCAGCGATGATCGCCCCATCATTGTCGATCTGCGAGCGTATGATAAGCAGGCTGTGTTTGAACAGATCTGCCACCTTTACTGGAAGGTTAAAAAAGTCATATTTTTCTTTATTCACCCATGAATGAAAGTACTGCCCGGTTTCGGCCATCATTAGTTCAGGAGTTCTTTCAAGGACCAGTTCATTGAGCCGCTTGATATCATAAAATGTTTTTCCGGCCGCTATCCAGTAATACAGTGTTTTTGTCTCACTGGGTGCAAGATGCTGGGAGAACCTGATAAAACTGTTCACTGCCCCTACCTGGATTGAATTCATATTAAGCTCTGCCGAGCGTATTATACTGGATTCGTTCTCTCCTTTGGGGCCGATCTCATACTGGTCGAAGTGTGGTGAGCCATTGATAAGGAAATAGCGGGAGCGCTGGTAATGTATTATGGACTGCACTGCCGGATCATACACTCCTGTATCCCCCATCGGGTTCTCGTAAAGTGCAATGTCATGGGAGAAAAGCAGCTTTAGCTCGATATCCTCTGTGTCAGTGTTGGTTATTGCTATCCTGCGAATGAAAACATTTTCGAAAGGATGCACGCATTCGTTAAACCTCAGATCAATATCGAGCCGGTCGTTGCGGTAATTGGAATCGGTTACTAATGTATCTTTCTTATAACCAAGCCTGTAGACCCAGTCATCTCCTATAAGGGATACCAATCCCAAGTTTTTCCCTTCGACCACCACTCCTACACGGCAGTGGCGGCCGTTAACGTGGTTCTCATCCCCCACATGAGGAAAGTACATGTCCCGTATGCTTGCGTTCCTGTCAAGGTTCACCAGCAAGGACCCATTTCCTACTACAAGAGGTTTTGGCATTTTATCATAACCTTTAATGTATATCAGTGCTATATTATGAGTTAATTATTGAGTGATCGTTATTAAGTGATAATTGTTAAGTAATTGAAATCAGGGGTTTTTCAATTATATACAGTATATTACTTCATATACTTTAGTAACTGCGAGCGTTAGCGAGCAGTTAATTGTGCAGAATTCTGCACAGGAAATAGATAAATGGCAGCAAGACAGCAAAAAATAAATGATATTAGTGTGGGTTTTCTCTCGTATGAGTTCACACCAAAAATATTTGGAGGAGTTGGGGTCCATGTGACCGAACTGGCAAGACATCTTGCAGAGAGTATCCGGCAAGTGCATGTGTTCACATCACATGTGGAAGGATTGGACTCCCAGAAGGCAGGAAGTGTGTTTGTGCACAGGTCATCTAAACCTTTAGTACCTGTATCGAACCGTTCCTATTATATGTTTGAAAGGATATTGAACAATTTCAATGTGCCAGGGATGATGGATAAACATCTTTCAAATAATAATAAACTTGACCTGCTGAATTCACAAGAAGAATTGATCCGGATGGCTGCAACAGTAGTAAAAAATGACACCCAACTGCCTCCGGTGATGACTGCGCACAATACCGATGTTAACAGGCCCAAGCCAGATCAGCTGGACGTTATTAGCAGGCAGAATGTAGTGGATAAGGTGGACAGGTTCAATGTAGAATCAAGATACATGCGAAGGGAACTTAACCAGACATTTGATATTACGTCACATGTTGAAGGATTGGACGGCCAGAAGGCAGGAAGTGCGTATGTTCCCAAGTCATCTAAACCTTTAGTAACTGCATCGAACTATTCAACTAAGGATTTTAAACGGGTAATGACCAATTTCAATGTGGCCGCGATGGTAAATAAATATCTTTCGAATGCAGAACTTGACATGCTGCATTCACATGGAGGATTGATCCAGATGGCTGCAACAGAAGCTAAAAATGACACTGGACTGCCCCTGGTGATGACGGCTCACAGTACCGAGATCAACAGGCTCAAGCCTAACAGGCTGAGTGTTGTTATGGAGCAGAATGTAGTGGATAAGGTGGATATGTTCATTGCAGTATCGAGATACATGCGAAGGGAACTTAACCAGACCTTTGGTATCAATTACAATAAGATCACTGTCATACCGAACGGCGTGGACACTGCTGTCTTCAAGCACCAGGAGGCAGATGATATCCGCAGGAAATACATGCTTGATAACAGGTTTGTCGTGCTGTTCGTTGGAAGGGATGATCCGCAAAAGGGTGTGAAGTACCTGGTCAATGCTGTGAAGAAACTTGCCAGTCAGATACCTGAGATCATGCTTGTTATGGTCGGCCATCAGGATATTTATAATGATAAACATATCCTCTGCCTCCCGCGTGTTGGCAGGAGCGAACTTATCAAGTTACATTCCCTTTCCGACGTGTTCGTGCTGCCCAGTGTCTATGAGCCGTTCGGTATTGTCCTCCTGGAGGCCATGGCATGCGAGACACCGTGTATTGGAATCCGGACTGGCGGGATGCCTGATATCATAGACCATAACAGGACAGGTCTTCTTGTAGAGCCAAGGAGTGATGAGGGTCTTTCAGAGGCGATCGCCAGGTTATACCACGACCCTGAAAAACGGTACAAAATGGGCAAAAAAGGAAGGGAAAGAGTAATTTCATGCTTTGACTGGAAGGATATCTCGGCGAAGACCTTAGGAGTATACCGGCAGGTGCTGCATTAGAACTGTTCCTTCCAGGTTTTTCGAGGAATATCCGATGAAATCGAAATATGGTTTAGGTGGAAAGGGGCAATATATAGGTTACCAAAAGGGGACTATACAATTTACGGCATCCCTGGAAAGGTATTTCAATAGTGATCTATATATATTTCAGTGATAATATCAATTATAGGAGTGAAAATTATGGAATATCTTGGCATAACAATCACAGCTGATTCCACCAGTAAGGAGATCGTACCAATTGCAAAGGCAATCCATGAATTGTTGGGACTTCCCATCACCATGCGCACGCTGAACAAACTGGGTGTGAGGATTGAAAAGGGTAAAGTACTGGACTATGAATATACCGGACCTACTCTGGAAAAGGCACTTGAGACCAACTCAACCATCAAGTCCATCCCCAGGACAGGGGCTTATTCCGGCATACCTGTAGTGGTGACCACTATTAAAAATGAAGACGGATATGGAATTGCTGCTATAGGAATTGTGGATGTGGTCGGTACTGTTGACCTGGGTGATGCTTTTGGAGATTATCCTGAGATAGTCAACCAGGTAAGTGATATCCTGAAATCCAGGGTCTCCACACCTTAATGCAGCGGGCAGTCAATCTATAGTTCCCATCTGTCATCTACAGGGAATTGTTCATTTATCCACATCAAGACACGCCCGCCGTGTATGATATTATATTCCCTGGACAGTACTGGAACACCACTGAACACTCCCTCTCCCTTCAACATTACGATATTGAGGATATCCCTTCTGGTCTCGAACTTGTATTTCCTCAATATCCGTCCTATGGGGATGTCGGCCCGTATCAGGTCAGCTTTCATGCCCCCGGGCATCAGGTCTATGGGGGCAAGTGAGCGGGCGAACACATATGGCTTTCCCGAGACCTTAAGCACGACCTCCCTGTGGTTCACAGGGTCATTTTGCCTGATGCCCAGCAGTTTTGCCTCTGCTTCGGTGGCCTCTTCCACTTCCTGGATACTGGTCACAACATCTACCTGATGTTTTGTCATGACTTCCAGCAGGTATGTGACCGACCCGTCCGTTCCTGCACATATTCGCAGGGTGGTTGGGATATCAAGGGTTGTTAGCTTGTCCAGGGGTCCGGGTTCCATCCTCACACCTGAATTTTGAAATGATTATTTCTGGACGTCTTTTTTCGCTTTGCTGACCCGCTGTTTTGCAGTATAGCCGGTGGCATTATCCAGGAAATTCCTGAACTTCTTGTTGGTTTCGAGTATCTCCTCGTCAGTGACGTTTGGGTTGGGCGTTGTGTCTACGCACAGTTTCTTATCTACAATACTGGCTTCGACTTGTTTAAGTGCGCCGTAACTGACGATGAGTTTTCCGTCCTCTTCGGTCACAGGGACCTGGAAACTGTCCTGCAATACTTCTTTTATACGGTCCATTTCAGGCTTGAATCCTCGCTTTAATTTGTATTCCTTAATTTATATCACCTTTATGTGTCTGTTGATTGCAGAATGATAAAATACTTTGCATTTTTTCGTAGAATATGATCTATCACCTGAAAGTTAATAACCACAAATGTGATAATACCCTGCCTGTCTACATATCTTCCAGATCAAAGACTACGAATCCCTTCTCACGCAGGCGTTCCTTGCCTTTGATACTCTTTGCAGCAAGCCCGAAATGTTGTACCATAAGTATAATACTTTGCATACAACTATTTCAGAGTCATGAATTTATCCATGATCAGACAAACAAAATATCATTCGGAAAAGAAACCCAAAATGGAGCCGACAAGGGGATGTCCTCTATGACTTTCCTGGTATCTATTTGAGTATGCCGGGTTTTAATCTTCAAATTATTGTTAAATCCATCTATTGCCTGTTCTGAACAGCAGGTCATTACTTTAAACTTCAGGATACCGCACTTCCCGTTCTTTGTCCGGAAGCAGACACGGGCGGGGGATTTGAACCCATGGTGGGATATGTTTTTTTCTGATGACCGGATTGTTTGTCTTTCTCTTTTATGCTTCAAGACACGCCACCCCATCCGTCAACGACCCCGGATTTCGCTAAATAAAAATAAATTTACCTATAAAATTAATACGAATATCTTATTATTCATGCCTTCTCTATTTGATTTTTTTCATTCAATTTGATAGGGATGCTCTTTCCTTCCTGAAACCTTAAAAGACTATTTTCTTCCCAATAATAATTATGAAATATTATATTTGTTATATCTTGTGGGTAGATTATTCGATTTTCAAGTCCTATTAAAGTAATAATCCAATTTTCTCCATCAGACGGTGTTATTTGACGAAGTTTTTGTTCAATTCCTTCTGTGTATAAATTCTCTACTTGTTGAAAATTTTGTTTTGTATTAAAATATGGTCTTGAAATAAGAACTTTGTTTTTCCCTTTATATACTCTCAATTTTTCTAATTCCTCAAGTATATTTTTTAATCTTCCTTCAGATGTGTTTCCAGTTTCTTCATGTTCTAACCCTAAAATAAATTCGTAGTCATCATCATGCCAAGATATGTCAAAACCTCTATCAATGGGTTTTTCAAAATCACCGGCAAT
>Ga0255457_1035_pt1 | contig 28674 bp, 31 predicted proteins | sample ANMaggQBNCT02L10_FD_182650 | JGI IMG/M metagenome (GOLD analysis project Ga0255457, IMG submission 182650) | Sediment cell enrichment communities from methane seep in Santa Monica Basin, California, United Staets - ANME aggregate JGI... | ecosystem: Environmental > Aquatic > Marine > Cold seeps >...
TAGTGACAATGTTGATTTGTCAAAGGTGGGATACACAGATGAAATGGCTTTTTCCATCCCGTCCAGTGTCATATTCGCCAATATCGGGGAAATAATTCCCCCTTGTGGTGTTCCCGCAGTAGTAGGATTCAGATGTCGATTATACACGAATCCTGCTTTAAGAAGTTGTCTTAGAATCGATTTATCTATTGGAATGTTGTCAAAAAGCCAGTCATGGTTGATATTATCGAAGCAACCCTTGATATCACCTTCCAGAATCCATTGCGCAGAATTTATTCCACCAAGGCAGCAAAATGCATATTGACGCACATCCTGTGTGCTTCTATGCATCCTGAAGCCAAACGAGCGGGGATCTGCTGTTGTTTCTGAAATTGGTTGTAACGCAAGAGCGTACAATGCTTGCATCGCTCTATCGTACATAGTTGGAATACTTAAGGGTCGTTTCTTAGTCGTACCAGGCTTTGGGATATAGACTCTTCTTAACGGCTTTGCTTTATACTTCTTATCGGATAATTCAAGAGCAGCGTTCATCTTGGAGTTCGGTGTTGTCCACTTCTCGCCATCAATTCCAGCTGTTCTTTTCCCCTTATTCTGAGTTACACGCTTTACTGCCAATAATTTCGCATAAAACGAATGAGTTAGCAGGTATCTTAATTTATTGACCAAATTCCATTTTCCTTGCTTAACTGCTTTTGCAATTCTGGTTTGCAGCCTGTTAACATGTTCTTTGACCATTTTCCAATCGATATCAATCCATTGGGGTTTTGGTTGGTTGTCTGCAAGTCTCTCGCCTTTTGAGGGTGTAATTGAATTACTTACATTCACAGGTTTTGCCTCCTTTCATGCAATGAGACACCACTCGATAAGTCAGCACCATTTCTGGTTAAGGCAAATTTTGAACCTCTATACATCTCATTACAAGATGCCATTTGCTTTTTATCGATTCCTTTACCCACTATGCCATCGTTTGCCCTCACGGGGTCCCTACCCGGATTTTCCGGGAGCATATTGGGCTTACCAAGTTCTATGTCACAGATAATTGTGAGCGCCTTAGAAGCCATCTGTAAGCCGGAAACCGTCTGTCCATTCCCTATAACGTCTTCGCAGCCGTTATAGTCTGATTTCGTACCTTTTGGTCTAAGCGTAGCAATCCGCTTTCGCTTATCTCGCGTTACGACTCTTTCGATGGTTCGCATTACACTCTTCATAGCGTTCATATCCTGGCAGTTGATCCGAATCGGATTTTCTGATTTTTCCACGTTGTTCCGCGGGCTTACTACGTGGACGTTACCATCCACGCATTCCGCGGTAGGATTACCCCGAATGAAAGGGGTAGCCGGTTAGGCAATCTGTGATATAACTTCTTGTCGACAGGCAAAGGACGCAAAGCTCGCAAAGACGTTGTAACCTTAACTTTGCGCTCTTTGCGTGCTTTGCGGTGCAGTATTTCATAAATTCTATATTTTAACAGCCATGCCCTCCGCCGGCAGCACCCACTAACACCCGAGGACACCGCCCCCATCGTACACCACTTCCCGACCCACGCTCTGCGCATGAGCACCCACTCCCAGGACCTTCCAGTGTCCTGGTTTATCTCAAAGATGATCCAGAAGAAGAGCTTCCCTCACAGGCGTATCGGTGGGACGGAACTGCAAAAAGCTTTTATCCACTTGGTTCTAAGACTATATCATGAGTTCAGAAATTGAAAATGAATTTATCGCTGAATTAAACCTTGCTGCTGGGCCGCTATTGAAGCTTGGTCTATATAATTCTCCCGGCGAATTCATAAAGGATGTGACATCAGATTTCATAAAGCACAAGATACAATTTTATAAAAAACAGCTTAAAACATTTGAGAAAAAATATAGCATGTCATTTGATGCGCTTTCAAGGAAATTAGAAACAGGAGCCTCCATTTTGGAAGAAGATGACTGGATGGAATGGGAAGCTGCTGAGAACATGCTGAAAGTCTGGAAAAAGGCTGCCAGAGAGACTGGTATAAGTGCATAGGACAGTTAAAGTATTGAAGGAATCAAGTATTGTAGACTCCATTATATCGATGGATTCCGATGCTTTAGGGGATTTTTATAGATTAAAGATACAGGCATGCCTCATAAATGGCTGGAAACTCCATGTCTGGGAGCATGCCACACCTAAATTCCAGAGATATGCTTATCATGTATCTAAGGGGACTCAACTTGTTATCAGGTGGGATAATGCACCGCACCACCGACAGGTAAATACTTTTCCCCACCATAAACATGTAAAGGAAGACATTCTTGCATCGAAGGAAATGTCCATTGAGGATATTCTCGAAGAACTGGAAAGGATGATACAAGGGGAAAGTTCATAGGTTTCAAAAAAGTTTAAAGTTTTTGTAAAAACAACTTTGCTCAATCACTGTGATAATAAGAAGACGAGTGATTTTTTGCAATAATGCGCTTTCATCTCATTACTATACCCCATCCTTCTACTCCCGACATAATTCCTGAGCATTCCCTGCATAATCCGGCCATTTTGGAAAAACCACCCTGGAATCACAGGAACAATGGACGCAGATTGAAGCTTGTCGCTAAGTGTTTCAACGCAAAAGGCGCAAAGATTGCAAAAACGTTGTAACCTTAACTTTGCGCTCTTTGCGTACTTTGCGGTGCAATATTTCATAAATTTTATATTTTAACAGCCATGCCCGCCGCCGGCAGCACCCACTAACACCCGAGGCCACAGTACGCACACACCACTCCCGACCCACGCTATGCGCTTGAGCACCCACACCCGGTCCGCAGCGCCAGGGATGGACGGTAGGTCGAGTGGTGGATGGGCAGTGCAGGTGAGTGGAGAATAACTGGTGCGGGAGAGTGTAGAAGTGTGAGAACGGGGTGGGGGCTGGACAGCATTTCAATATTAACAATAGAAGACGTAAGGAATAAAAATGACAGGCACATTTAAATACACGAATAAATACACTTAAACATATGGCTCATAAAACATTAACTATCTCAGAAGAAGCTTACAAAAGCCTTGTTCAGCTAAAAAAAGAGGGGGAAAGCTTTACTGCCCTTATAAATCGTATAGCAGAAATCGTCAGAAAAAAGCCGTTAAAAGAATTTGCCGGAAGATTGAAAGACGATGAATTTGAAAAAGCGGCCATTGAAATAAGGTCCAGTGGAACTGATATTTCCCGTTTAGAGCGTGCAAAACTATGACAATACTGGATACCGATTATCTAGTAGCTCTTCTTAGAGGTGATGCAGATGCAGCCGCTTATGCTGATAAGATCAAAAACCCAAAAACTACCATCATCAATGCTTTCGAACTCTATTACGGGGCAGACCGTTCTACAAAACCCGATAAATCCTACATAGAAGTAAATTCTTTACTGGGGTCTATGGATATACTTAGATTTGAAATGCCCGCTGTACTTACATCGGCCAAAATCCAGGCTGAACTAATGAATGCCGGAAATCCTGTAAATATCCTTGATGTTCTGATTGCAGGTATTGTAATGGTAAATAACGAAGAGTTTCTGACAAGAAATGTCAATCATTTCAACAGGATCAACGGTTTGAACTGGAAAAAATGGTAATCGTAATGATGAAAAATTTGCACTGAATAATTAGTGCAACGGTATGTGTGCACATATTATTTATCAACAATTACAGGATGGTACATAACGTTCCATGCGGTTCGAATCTCACACGAATCTACAAGGGTGGCTGCCACACAGCGGCCCTGACGGGCTGCGGTGGCAGGGTTATACTCATAAATCATTTATATTTTATATTTTAACAGTCATGGCACTGCCCCCATCGCACATCACTTCCTGACCCACGCTCTGCGCTTGAGCACCCACACCCGGTCCGGAGTGCCAGGAATGGGGGATCGGTCGAGTGTAGGAAGGGCAGCGCAGGTGAGTGGAGAAGGGCGGGCGGCGGGAGAGTGATGGGAGGAATAGGGACCGTGAGTCCTTTAATATAACAACGAACTCAGGGTTTGTATTGGTTATTCTGCCCCTGCCATCCTAACCATACCATCCCATAATAAGCAGCTACGTAAGGCTCACCAAAGTCAATAAGTGTTTGATCATATCTTCTCAATGCTGCACTGGATATTACGACAACCGTTACTGTTTCGCTCATCCACCCGCTGTTTTACAAGTTCAGCCATACCGCCGCTGGCCAGAACCAGACAGTCCAGGCCACGCAGGGCCAACAGCATGGCAGACTGGATGACATCGACCTCAAAATCGGGATGTATTCCTGCCTTTGCTGCAGTTACCTTGGCAGAGGTGCCCATTGCACCCACCCTGTCAAAAGTCGCACCGTCCACTAATGCCTGAAGATCACCGATATCCACATTCATTGAACCGCCTTCGATCACCCTGGGTATCCGGACCACATGGATGCGCCCGGTCCCGGACGTGAGCGAACCCCTTACATCTTCGATCAGTACCTCATCACCTGCACCAGCATCACACAGTGCCAGACCGGCAGCCTCCTGCTGCGTATAAGGCACAGCCACAATAGTACCTTCCCGCATGAATAACCCAACCTGCTGTCCTTCAGGGATATCACAATCAGCCACTGCACACCTTACACCGATATACGGCCCCTCCACCGAGTCCACCAGGTCAAGGAGTGTCATGGGGGTATGTCCATCAGCAATCCCCCTTGCTTCAAATTCCCTGAAGGTCTCAACAATTGTGGGAAGTTTCAGTTTTGTATTCTCCATAAGTATCCTGTCTGAAAAAATACGGGACGGATGCCCTGTATTGTATACCTTACCACCGTTTAAGACATACACAACATCAGCCCATCTTGATGCAAGGTCCACATCATGGGTAGAAATGATGATGGTCTTTCCAAAATGTTTCAACTCATTGAGCAGCTCCACAATTTCACTGGCTCCGGCAGGGTCAAGGTTGGACAGGGGCTCATCAAGGATGATAACCTCAGGTTCCATGGCGAACACACCTGCAATTGCAACCTTTTTCTTCTGGCCGCCGCTCAGGTGATGAGGTGGTTTGTCCCTGAGTTCGGTAAGACCAAAGTATTTTAGGGTATGATTTACACACCTTTCGACCTTTTCTTCAGGGAATCCCAGGTTGACAGGACCAAAAGCCACATCATGATATACGGTTGGGGCAAATAGCTGGTCATCGGAGTTCTGGAACACAATCCCTATCTGCCTTCGAACTTCACGCAGCGACTTTGCATCGTACTTTATCGGCCTGCCCTGGAAAAGCACCTCCCCTTGCCTGGGTTTCAGGGTACCGTTCAATAGCAGGAACAGCGTTGATTTTCCAGATCCATTGGGACCAACGAAGGCTATCCTCTTGCCCTTTTCAATTTCGATGTCGATACCGTCAAGTGCCATTGTCCTGTCCGGATATGCATACTTCAGGTCCCGTGTTTCAAGAATAATCATGTTTTTTTTCATACTATAGACATGTTTTTCGTGGAAAAAGAAATTGCAATTATTGAAATAACGTAAAGTGAGGTGAGTACCAATTCAAAGGCTTTAACCGGTTTTTTAGAGGAGAACATAGCCAGTTTCCCGTCATAACACCTGGAGTCCATTGCTATATATAGTCTTTCTCCCTGTTCCCATGACCTGATGAACAGGGTGCCTGCCAGCATGCCAGTGGAATGTAGCGAAGTCAGGAAGTCCTTATAACCCAGCCTTACTGTCTGGGCGAATTTTATGCTCACTGCCACTTCCAGCAGGACAAAGATATAACGGTATATCAGCATTGAGAGTTCAATGAAAACATCCGGCACCCTGGATGACTTGAGCACTGAAAAAAGTTCGACCATAGGTGTTGAGAGTGCAAGAAAGAACATGCAGCACATTCCGCTAAGCGTTCTCGCTATCACCAGGGCCGCCATATTCAACCCCTGGCTGCGAATCGCCAGATGATACCCGAGTGTATCAATGGATGCAATTTCATATCCTGTGCCAAAGAAGAATAGTATGACAACAGACCCGGTGGCTGCAAAACCCAGAGGCAGGGCTATCAGCTTCAAATAGAATTTCACAGGGACCTTTGCCAGGAAAACTGCTGCAAAACCCATACATGCAGCTATGAACAGGGGTGTTACCGGCGATGCAGCCGATACGCCACCAAGGATCCCTACGGCAACCACGGTGAGTTTTAGCCAGTTGTTGCTGTGCCGCAGTGGGCTTGCCAGTGCATAATCATCCAGCAGGTTATTCATGTTTTTGTTCACGTATAGGAAATTATAAACGCATTTCGATATCGATATAGGTAATTTTCTTTGTTTCAATCAAATCTTTTGACAGGATTTACAGGATCTACAGGACTGGATCTTATCCTGTCAATCCTGTTCATCCTGTCTGGAATTTCCATTTTCCTGACTGGTTTTGAGAGTGAATTACGCCGGCTGTTTCTTGCCCCTGTAATATCCGAAATAATATCCTATGACCAGGGCTCCGATGGCAGCCTGAAGTGAAAACAGGAGGCTTTCTATTTCACCACTTGGAGGCTCCCAGATGGGGTCGGCTATAGGTTCATAGGTGCCGCCGGTCAATTCATCTATTACACCCTCTGCCTCGCCATCCGCACCGCCGTATTCTGCGTCCGTGGTGGAGGAGATATAAAGGAACTGGGCAGTGAAGATTAATACTATAACGGCTACGATGATTTCCAGTTTCATGTTGTCAACTCCTTGATCTTGCGCAATCCGACCTCACTTAAAACATCAAGTTTTACCAGCACATCGCTTTTGACCTGGATCACATACTTGAAGATCAGCACAGTAATGGCTCCTTCAATTATAGCCAGCGGAACCTGTGTGATGGCAAAGATGGTTGCAAAGGCTTTAAATGATGTAAGTACGCCCCCGGTCTGCGCCGGGAATGCCAGGGCCAGTTCAATTGAGGTGACTACGTAGGTAGCCAGATCTGCAAGTGAGCATGCCAGGAACACAGCGATATAGAAATTAAGTCCTGCTTTTGTGCATGCCTTGTAGATTAGAAATGCAACAACAGGGCCTGCGATTCCCATCGAGAACACATTGGCTCCCAGTGTGGTCAGGCCACCATGGGCCAGGAACAGGGCCTGGTACAGCAGCACGATCAATCCTAGTACGGCTGATATAGCAGGTCCGAATAATATGGCTGCCAAACCTGTACCTGTGGGATGGGAACAGCTTCCTGTCACTGAGGGTAATTTGAGTGAGGACAGTATGAATATGTATGCTCCGGCTACAGCCAGCAGTGGCAAAAGGTCACGTTTGTTCTTGATCAGTCCATTCAGTTTATAGATACCATAAATTATTACAGGCAGTGATATGGCAAACCATATTTGCCACCACGGCCCTGGTAAAAAACCTTCCATAATATGCATAAATTTCACCTGTTGTATTTCTTGTTATAACTCAAGTAAATCAGTGTTATAACAAGTTTACTTGATTTAATGTATCATATATAAGGGTTGCTAAATATTGGGCTGTAAAGTCTGTTGGATATAGGGATAAATCGAAATGAAGGAGGTGATAACTGCTGTACTAAACTGAAACAGATATATATAATGATAATAAAACAGTTGAAGTAAGTGAGGATGGTATGATATTTAGAAAAGGTGGTAAGACATATTATACAAAAAAGTCAGAAGCATTAGCCATAAGAAGAAAGGGAGATAGAATTTATTATAACGCAGATGAAAAGGCGTATTATATAGTAAGACCACAAAAACGTAGTTTCTGGGGCTTTTAACAGTGGTGGAGCAGAAAGCCGATGGATATATTACTTCATTATTCAAAATAAATGATATTTATAGTCATTATGATTTTGGTGGCGAAGAAAAAGATTTATCAGATGAGATAAATTATTTTTATACACAAAAAACATATTCTGATGATGAAATTCAAAGCCTTCAGAATAAATGTATTGATGAATGGAAACTCATTTTAATCAAAATATGTGAAACTTTAATTAAAAACGTAGAATCTAATAAAGAATACCAGAAGATATTAAAAGTTGAATTGAAGCAGGTTAAGAAAATACATATTGATTTAATACATGGAAAAAAACTACCTGATGAATATGAAAAAATATTTTACGAGAAGTTAGATGAATTAAAAGATAAGGTAGAAGTGAAAATCGATGATAAAAATTTCGATAAGAAACTTTTTAATAAAAGTTTGTTTTATGGTGGATTGATTGGTTTAGCGTCTGGTTTTTTCACGGGATATGCTCTTTTTAAATTCGGATTTGCATGACGTACTTGCTAACCTAATCATCCCATCTACTAATTCCAACATCTAATTCTAATCCTACCAACACGCTTGGACGCTCACCTGTCGTTGTGTGTGCTTCAATAAAGTTGTGCTGTAAGACTATTCCTGCCATAAGGATAGGAGCAGACAATATCGCTTTTAATCCCCTAAAATCATCAACACGGTCTTTTATCTTCATGAAAACGGTTTAGATCCTGACATTATTTACTCTATGCTCTGTGTGGTTTTTGTTAAGTCTTAGCATGAAAACATGCTTGAATGCTTTAGAGGTTGTCTAGTAATTTAAAATCTAAATGAAAAGGAGACGAATTGGAGCTTTAAATCGAAAAAAAAGCAAGAGATTTGTTACTGACAGTAATTGTTGGACAACCTCAATATTCAGTAGAATTAGTACAGATTTTCACTACTTACCTGGTTTTTCCAGTAATAACCGGCTATTTCAACATTCCAAAGAAATAATAATGTATCCTCAGGTCGTCAGTAAGTTCCGGATGGAATGCCAGCCCTAAAATATTGCCCTGCCTGGCTGCCACTATTTTATCGTTAAAACGTGCAAGTACTTCTACATCCGGTCCCACCCTGGTGATCACAGGGGCACGGATGAACACCACATTATACGGTGAATCCAGCATCGATATCTCAAGCGGTATTTCAAAGGACTCCCTCTGGCCGCCGAAAGCATTACGGTCCACACTGATATCCATTAAACCCAGGAGCTTTTGCCCTGTCCGCAGAACCTGCTCGCCGCCATCCTTTGCCAGCAGTACCAGGCCGGCACAGGTACCCATTATAGGTTTGCCTGCGGCGGCGGCTTCCCTGATCTCCACATCGATGCCCTCACGGGCCATAAGCCGCCCAAGTGTGGTACTCTCGCCGCCGGGCAGGATGATAGCGTCACATGTTGGTATGGTGCCGCTGTGGCGTACAGGGAGCACTTCTCCCCGGATGCCCATATCTTCCATTGCTTTATTAGCAGATTCAATGTGCTCTTCCACATTTCCCTGTATCGCAATTACTGCAATTCTCATAGTATGTATCCCTTTCAAATTAAATGGTAATTGATTATATGAGACCGTTACATTACATGTTAGTATTATCAAACTAACCGCAGATGAACGCCGATAAACGCGGATAAGCTGCCTGAAAATCTGTGTTCATCTGTGTTTTTCTGTGGTTTAATTAAATTCATCAACACGAATTGTAACGGTCTCGATTATATTGCTCTGAATTTTGAGACACAGATTACACTGATTACACAGATTAATAGTTGTTGTAAAAATCAGTGTAATCTGTGAAATCTATGTCTATATTAATTTTGCATTTCGCCATACTTTTTGAAATGGATACCATAGTATCGTTTTATTAAACTCCAAAATGACGGATACGTTTCTTCCCTTGCCGTGACTTCTATAATTCATATGGCTCGTCAATAATATTTGTATTTATTTTCACACTATCGCATATCCCACCATAATGCAATACAACCCGGAATTCACACATGGTGGTTCACTCACACTTCCCACTTCCACTCTTTCATCCTGGTATCCAAGCCGCTCAAAAACAGCAATAGCTACATCAATTCCCATATCCAGCAACATTGCTGCTACTTGCTCCACTCCGAATTCATATGCCGGAAGTAAAAAAACAGTAAATCCCAAAGTTATAGCTGATCTTAGTTTCACAACAGCAGGGGCCGGGTCCCTTCCATGTGCAGTAATAACTACAATATCGGATTGGTCGATATGAAGCCTGGCACATGCCGCCTGCAGTGAAGAAATGCCAGGTATCACAACATCACCTGGTCCGGCATATTTACCCAGTCCTGAAAGGTTCGGGTCTCCTGTAGACAGGACAACCGCATTACTGGGCAGTTCATGCAATCTTGAATAATCCTTTATATGTTTGGTCTCACAGCAAATATGTCCTGCTGCCAGTTCAATGGCACGCCCTGAACCGTAAACCACCTCTGCATCCTGTATAGCCTTTGCTGCTTCCATTGTCAGCATACCCGGACCCACACCCACACCAATTATCTTCACAACACACCACCTGAGTCACGAATTACGGCACCACTCCTGTCAACAAGCACGATCCTTGCACCTTCTGATTTTTCTACTGCAGCAGCCACTGCATTATCGATCAACTGACTATTTCTATCAGTTTCTATTAATTCCTGTACCGTATTAAACCCTGTTGCAATTAGAATACCAGGTACTGCCCATTTGAGTATCAGGCCTGGCAGGCCGCATATAATTGTTTCACCTTTGGATGCATTAATACCTTCATCGATCCTGCTGCCTACCATAACTACTGTATGTTCGGGAAACAGCATCTGGGAATAACGCATACCTATTCTTCCAGTAGTCAGTACTACCCTGGATGCATCACTGACCAATTCCATTTTAACCTCACCAAGGTGGTCACTCCATGGTTCGACAAATCCGGTAGTACCTAAAACAGAGATACCCCCCATTACTCCAATAGCAGAATTCAATGTCTTTTCAGACACCTTCCTACCATCAGGTACGGATAATGTAACAACAGCACCCTCAAGTCCGGTCTCGCTCAATCCTTCCTTAATAGCATCCATTATCTGGAGTTTAGGTACAGGATTAATAGCAGGTTCGCCTACCTTTACTTGTAAGCCTCCCTTTGTAACCGTACCTATACCATCTGCAGCTATCAACGAAATAGCCTTGGCAGGATGCGCTTTGGCTACAAACACCAGCCCGCCTATCACATCACTTGCGTGGTCTCCTGGTATTTTCACAACTTCTGCCCTTCCTGCCAAAGCCCTGACATCCAGCTTTGCTCTTATACCGCAAGGTGTGGGAACCGAAACTGTCTTGATCATATCCTTTTTCTTCAGGGACAGGACTGCTGACTTGGCAGCAGCCGCAGATGTAGTTCCCGTAGTAAATCCCCTATCAAGGATATCTCCATTCGAAAGCACTACCAGCAGTCCGTCAGAAACACCCTTTTTAAGTTCATCCAGTGGTATTGCAACCTTATCTATCCATTCCTGTGGTATGGTAAAATTATTTACCGGGTCTATCAGGATCATATTATCAGCGGGTGTGTTTCATGCATACTATGGCAGTTGTGTTTCATGCATACTATCGGCGGCTGTATTTCCTGCACATACCTACAAACCGTTCCATGGATGCAGAAGCAGGATGAGTATGCATATAACCAGCCAGTGTATTATATACCATAAGTCCATCCTTTGCGTCCTCTATACCTTTTCCTCTATGCATGCTGTATGCAAACCTAGCATCACGGTCGCATTCGGTTATGGAATAATGGAACTCATGTCCTCTTAATACCTGTCCCTTTAATGATAGAGTATTATCACACACAACTTCAGCTTCAGTATATCCCAATGCCTGGAATCTCCCTACCATGCTCGACCTGGTATCCAGTACACCAGCCATTTCATATGTTTTTCCTTTGACTTCAAGACTTTTTCCCAGATACATCAACCCGCCGCATTCCGCATATACTGGCATACCGTCCACGGCAGCCTTCCTGATACCAGTTAGCGCACTGCCGGATGAGAGTTCGGCAGGAAACAGTTCTGGATACCCGCCACCGAGTATCAATCCATCAATATCAGGCAGATCATCTGACATGGGACTGAAAAATACAAGCTTACCACCAAGCTTTTGTAATTCATCCAGCATTTCCTGATAATAAAAACAAAAAGCACCATCCATTGCTACGCCTATTATAACATTAAATCGTTTTTCTTTATCTATTTCTATATTTCCATCTTCATTTATTTTTTTTATATTTATCGGGATATCAGGTATTGATGATATCCCAAGCAAAGCATTCATATCAACATTTGCATCAATAAAATCTGCAAGTTTATCGTAATCCTGCATCTGCTCATGAGCCATATACAGTCCCAGATGCCTGGATGGCAGGGAGAGTTCCCTGTTCGAAGGAAGCGAGCCAATTACCGGAATATCAATACCTTCAGCCTTTAGCGCATCTTCCACAAGTTTACGGTGCCTGGGGCTGCCTACCTGATTTAATACCAGTCCGGCAATATTAACATCCGGGTCCAGCATCTGGTATCCTTTTGCCACAGCCGCTGTGCTGCGTGACATGCCGTGGACATTGATAACCAACAGTACCGGTATACCTAATGTTTTAGCGACATGGGCACTGCTTGCGATCTGGGTGGATTCAATGCCATCATACAGGCCCATTACACCTTCTATAATGGATATGTCTGAGTTTTGATATTTAGCAAAGGTTCTGCATACTCCTTTTGTACCCATGATATAAGAATCAAGGTTCATGGAGGGATTACCGCTAATTGCTGTATGGTGTGAGGGGTCTATAAAATCGGGTCCGACCTTGAAAGGCTGGACTGACATACCTCTGCGTGTAAGTGCTGCCATTAATCCAAGTGATACCGTAGTTTTACCCACGCCGCTGTGGGTCCCTGTGATCATTACAGCTTTTGTCATAGGATCTATACCTTACCTGACATGATTATCATCTCATTGATGCAGGCTACTGCCACAGGTGTACCCCCCCTGGTTCCAGTGCAGATTATGGATGGTATATCAATTTTCCTTATCTTTTCTTTTGATTCGGCAGCGTTCACGAATCCCACAGGAACAGCCACGATCATGACCGGTCTGATACCATATTCCACCATACGGGAAACAGTAATAGCTGCTGAAGGTGCATTTCCAATGACTACAATAGAATTCTCAAGACCCTGTGCAGCACTCAGAAAACCTGCCGATGTCCTGGTAATACCTAACTTCTGGGCAAGTTTTGGAGCACCTTCTATATCCAGTACGCACTCTATCTGACATTTATGTCCTTTCTTGATAATACCTGTCTTTACCATCCTGATATCAGTATATATAGTCGCACCTGCAGATATGGCACCAATCCCGGCTTTGACCGGGTCATTGCTAAACACCAGCAGGTCTTTTATTGCCGGATCTCCCGTGGCTACCACACAGCGCTGGCGTATCCCATCTTCCGGACCATTATCTCCTACTATCTCTCTTGCAATAGCGCGGCCTGCTTCAAATATAGTCATGGCTTCAGGGGTTGTAGCTCCCGGTTCTATACATCTTCGGACAAGTTCGGGATCGATTTTTTTAGTATGCTGTCCGGCGGTTGTTAATAGATCAGTAGTCATATTAGATCAGTAGTCATATTTCTTATGATATCCCCTTGGTGTAATGATCCTGGAATTCCATATTCCGGATTCACTGTTTCCAATGATCACCGTAGTTCTCATGTCCACGTCATCGTCATATTCCAGCACGTTGCCAAGTGTGGTTACGATGACTGCTTCACCTTCACTGCGTAGCGCATTTTTAACAATACCTACAGGTACGCTATCTTCCCTGCTGCGCCTGATAATTTTGACAGCTCTTTGGAAGTTGTTGTTCCTCTGCCTGCTTTTTGGATTATAGATACCTATTACCATATCTGCCTCAGTCGTTGCCTGCAAGCGTTTCTCAATAGTATCCCATGGTGTGAGCAGATCACTCAGGCTGATCACTGCAAAATCCGTAACAACAGGAGCACCCAGCAAACTTGCCACAGCACTTAAAGCTGTGACACCGGGTACGATCTCAATATCTACTTGTGAATTTTCATGCCTTGCCACTTCCAGCACCAGACCTGCCATACCATAAATATTGGAATCACCACCACTGACCATAGCCACTGTATTATCCCGGGCTAGCTGGATGGCTTTTTTTGCCCTTTCCACCTCGTGTCCCATTGTCGATCTTATCACCTGCTGGTTGGTTACCAGATGGCTGATCTGATCGAGGTAGGTACTGTTACCGATAATGATATCTGCATTCTTCAGTACATCTGCTGCTTTTATGGTCATATGATCGGGCGACCCCGGCCCGATACCTACTACATAGAGCATCCCGTTATTGTGCGATTGCGATAGTGACATTGTCATATACCTTCTTTTTCATGATAAGTTTATTTTCCCTGCTAAGTGCCAGTGCGCAAGGTTCACATACGCCATTGAGTCCCAGTCTTTTTGCCTCGGATGCGGAAGGTACAGTGATGGAATTGATCACTTCAGCAGGGATAAATACGATCTGCCCCCCCAACCCAAAAATAGCTTCAATAAGTCCTGTTTCGTTCTCTTTGATCGTTGCAGAGGCAAACAGTTCAACATCCGGTAATGTCAATCCATGCTCAGCCAGAGCTTTTTTCACGGCATCCACCACATTGTTTGAACTCACATCGCGTCTGGTACCTATACCTACGATAACACCTGTCTTCTGGTTATCTCCTTGCTTCCTTACTCCTTGCTCTCCTACCCCTTCCTTTCTTACTCCTTCCTTCTCTAGTCCTTCTTTCCTCACTCCTTTCTTTTTAAGCACTGTAACATCAGGGTCTACCATAACCACTTTTGGTCCAGAGATATTGATCACTGGCAGGTCTGACCTGAGCAGACAGGAATTCACTACCCTGGTGGAATCCCTGTTCACGATCTCGCAGTCCAGTGTATCTGCTATATTTTCCACACTGGGCCGGTGCAGTACTTCAGTAGCTGTAGTTATTACCGGACGTGCTCCGGATTTTGCGAGACGCTTTGCAAGTTCATTGGCACCATGATGACCGCCGCATAATGATATAGCATTATTGAGTCCTGCATCCACCACTACAACAGGCGGATCGTCCCATTTGTCCTTAAGTAAGGGGGCGAGCTGCCTTACTGCAATGCCGCATGCCATTACCGCTATGACGGCTTCATACTCTGAAAATGCTTTTCTGAATGCATTATCATCGAACAGTATAAGGTCTCCATCAACACATTCCCGAACCTTTTCGGCTGCTTCATAATTATGCTGCAGGTAAATTATTGCGGAGAGTATAAATGAGACCTCCTGTACTGTACCGGGTCCACCACACCGCCGATGAGTATCATAGCAGATTGGGTAAGTCCTGCTGATATGACCTTTTCTGCAATGTCTTCGACTGTACCTTTGATAATCTTTTGATCTTTCCAGGAGGCATGATAGACCACAGCCACAGGTGTATCAGGAGGATATTCCACTGTTTTCATAATTTCATCTATTGTATGGGTTCCCAGGAATACTGCCATGGTTGCACCATGCCTGGATAGTGCTTTTAAGTCATCTTCCTTTAGAGTCTCTCCTGCGGGTCTGGAAATGATCAGTGTTTCACTCACTCCTTTTAATGTCAACTGGATACCCAGTGCTGCGCTGGCGGCAAATAAAGAAGATACTCCAGGTATGATCTCTACTTCAACATTGTGTTTTGCCAGTTCATTGATCTGTTCTATGATCGCACCATATAATGACGGGTCACCACTGTGCAGCCTGACTACCTTTTCACCTCTCTTGATCGCTTCTACCATTGTACTGGTGATATCTTCAAGTCGCATCCCGTAGCTGTTGATCTTTTGTGCATCTGTACTGCTGAGCAGTTCTGGATTTACCAGTGAGCCTGCATATACTATTAGGTCAGCACTGTTAAGCAGTCTTTGTCCTTTCACTGTAATTAGTTCAGGGTCGCCGGGACCTGCCCCTATAAAATATATTTTATTATCAGTCACGTTGTTTCCTCGCATGGATGATACTGAAATAATCGCCTGTATCAGGCATATCGTCTGTATTCGTAATTATCTCTTCGGTGTCTGAGAATAAACGCTGGCCCAGAATGAAATCACTAAATCCCTCTAAGCGCAGTGTTTCGACGATTTTTTTTGGTTGTCTGGCTTTTAAGATTATTCTATCATTGACAGGACTCCCGTCACTGACCGTAAAGGAGGTATCTATACTGATATTGGTCCTGGATGCAAAAGCCGTTATAGAACTGATGCCGGGAATAGTCTCAATGAGAATCCCGGGATGGCGCAGTTTGATGATCCTGCTAAGGTGTGTGAAGGTACTAAAGAAATTGGGATCACCAATAAGACCGAAAGCGGCCAGTCCATCTAAAGCATATTCAGCCACCTTATCAGCATTATGCTCCCAGTGGGACTGTAATACATCTTTATCCCTGGTCATAGGAAATTCCAGTATGTGCGGCGTACCATATGGTTCAACCAGGTCGGATGCCAGACGCCCGGGTACAAAAATAATATCAGCACGCTTCAAGGTCTCAACAGCTTTAATTGTCATCAGGCCAGGATCACCCGGACCAAGTCCTACTCCAACCAGCATTCAGGGCTCCTCCCTGTGTGCTTCTTTGCTGGTATCACCAACAATGATATAAACAGGGTTTAAAGGTTTGAATGCAATCTCACCTGCAAGTTCATAGCTTTTTGATATCTGGACATGGACTACTTCACTGAATATCTCCAGATCCTGCATGATCTGAATGATGTTTGAAACAGTCTGTATCCTGACGGCATTTACCACAATCCTGTTTGTTACTTTTTTCTTCAACTGCTGCAGTACGGGTTTGATATTTCTTGTCCCTCCTATGAATGCACAGTCAAGGAGCGGGAGTTCATCCAGCACTCCTGGTGCTTCACCTTGAATTAATTTAATGTTGTTGATGTGTGATTCTTTTATGTTCTTTTCTGTGACTGTTATTGCTTCTTTCCTGGAGTCAATTGCATATACAAAACCTGCTTTTTTGGCGGCCAGAATGGATATACTACCTGTTCCGCACCCTATATCGGCAATCACATCACCGGGAGAAGGTTTTAGTTTTAAGAGTGTTATTGCTGCAATTTCGGATTTTGTAGGTCCGCCTTTTACGATTTCCATTGGTGATCACTGAATAATATATTGATTTGCATCCGTGCTTGTGAAACACTACGATTTTTACAGCAGATTTATCTTGATTATGTAAAAAGGTACCTATAAGAGTCCTCTATATGTAAGAAGTGCGAAGAGGCAGAATTTTGGATTGCTTGATACTATCCTATTCGTTTTAGGATATGGTCCCATGTTAACAGGCTACAGACCAGGACTCCCTGCCACCACAACCCCTGCACACTCCAGCGCCTCGATCTTCTCCTTCGCAGTCCCGCCGCCCCTGCTGATAATAGCACCGGCATGGCCCATGGTCTTGCCCGGCGGCGCATTTATGTCGATTACAGCCACCGGGCCAATTCGAAGAGTATTAGATCGGGACCCGATTACATAATAAAAAAACGAATCCGATATATGATATTTATAACATTAAGATTAAGTTCTAAGTAGTATGTAGAGTATAAATGTTTATATTCCTTTCAGGAGATTTATAATGCCAGAAGAATTCATTATTGCTGAAGACCTCGATTTAGCATGGAGTAATTTTGAACCCTTTTATCCGCTTCCTGCCAATAGTCCGTTTCATGTGGAACGTAAGGGCAAACCTTTGAATAGATTAAAAAGAGCACTTCTCAGACAGCATAGGCAGTCACCAAAATATTTTTTCTCAGGTCACCGGGGTTGCGGTAAATCTACAGAACTTAACAGGCTTGCTGCTGATAGTAAAATTAATGAAAAATTTTTTATTGTAAAGTATTCGGTTAAAGAAGTATGCGACGTCAACAATCTCAATTACGTTGATGTGCTGTTTTCGATCGGAGCACAATTATATATTCAATACATTGATTCTGGCAAGGAACTCAAACCCGAGCTTATAAAGCAGCTTGAAGGATGGAAGCACAGCATAGAAAAGATCAGTGAAAAGGAGACATCAATTGAAGCTTCCATTGATGGCGGACTCAGGACATTTTTCCTCTCAGTGCTGGCAAGGATCAGGTCAGAAGATACTACAAGGAAGACGATCAAGGAGATAATTGAACCCAGACTCTCTGATCTGATCGATAAAATAAATCTCATTATCGCAAATATCGAAAGCAATGAGAAAAAGAAAGTGCTGGTTCTAATTGATGATCTTGATAAACCCAGGTTGGAACAGGCAAAGGAAATATTCTATAACAGCCAGACTGCTATTACCCAACCGATATGCCATATTGTCTATACTGTACCGATTTCCATATTCTTTACCCAGGAGTTTACGGCAATCAGGGAATCTAAGTTTTTCTTACCAAATGTAAAACTTCATTCCAAGAATGACAGGAACAGTAAGGATGAGGAAGGTTATAGGCTGATGAGGCAGTTTATTTTTAACAGGATGAAAGCCGAACTGATTCAGCCCGATGCACTTGATCTGGCAATTACAATGGGCGCAGGTGTGTTCAGGGAAAACGCACGCATCATGCAGATTGCAGCCGACAGTGCAATAGAAAATGACAGGGATCAAATAATTGAGGAAGATGTCAAGAGAGCAGAACGGGAGATCAGAAGTGATTTCAAGCATATTTTAAAAACACAAGACTATGCAACTCTTACGGAAATATGCAAAGATAATGATTTCCATGGAATAGAAAAAATCGGACGTTTATTACATAACCTGAGTGTTCTGGAATATATGAATGATGAGACCTGGTGCGATATACATCCTACTCTTGTTGAACTTGTTGAGAATGACTGAAATAATAGATCCTATCGAGGCGCGAGTTTCAAGACTTGGCAATTACTTAATCCGCGCACATAAATATAACAAGGCGTCCATTCTGTTTGCATTGTATCTTAGTGAATATGTGCGTGCTGATGTCGAGAAAGAGATCAAGCAATTACTGGATGAACAGGGACTTGAAGCTCTCAGTGTTGACGCCGGTGAAAATAAAGACCTGCCATCTTTTTTTTCATCAAGAAGTGCTGACAGGACTGTTTTTTTTGTGCATAATCTGGAAAAAGGTTTTCCTGAAGCCCTCAGGTATTTGAATTTTAAAAGGGAGGAAATTATTGACCATCGGGTGAAGGTAGTATTCTGGGTAACTGACAAAGAACTTACTCGAATTGGCAATGAGGCACCTGATTTCTTTGCCTTCAGGAACAGGGTCGTAGAATTTGTTGAAGTGCCAATGGCAGAAGAACGCAGGCCTGCTCTAGTTGAATTTGCACTGGAAACTGAATATAGGTCGCTAGATGAGATAAAACGCAGTATAGAGTTAAAAGAAACTCTGCTTTCAGAGCTTTCAAAAGATGATGAAATAAGCGGTTATCTGCTGAGTTCGCTTGGGATTTTGTATTTTCAAATGTGTTCATATAAAAAAGCCATAGAATACTATGAAAAGGCGCTGGTGATATCAAAAGAAATAGGCGATAGGCGGGGAGAAGGAGCAGACCTCGGAAACCTCGGGTTGGCATACAATGATCTGGGGCAGGTAGAAAAGGCAATAGACTACTATGAACAGGCGCTGGTGATATCAAAAGAAATCAGCGATAGGCGGGGAGAAGGAAACCAACTCGGAAACCTCGGGAATGCATACAATAATCTGGGGCAGGTCAAAAATGCAATAGACTACTATAAACAGGCGCTGGTGATATCAAAAGAAATCGGTGATAGGCAGGTAGAAGGAAACCAACTCGGAAACCTCGGGAATGCATACAGAAATCTGGCGCAGGTCAAAAAGGCAATAGAGTACTATGAAAAAGCGCTGGTGATATCAAAAGAAATCGGCGATAGGCGGGGAGAAGGAAACCAACTCGGAAACCTCGGGAATGCATACAAAAATCTGGGGCAGGTAGAAAAAGCAATCGAGTACCATGAACAGGCGCTGGTGATATCAAAAGAAATAGGCGATAGGCAGGGAGAAGGAGCAGACCTCGGAAACCTCGGCAGTGTATATAGTGATCTAGGGCAGGTAGAAAAGGCAATAGAGTACTATGAACCGGCGCTGGTGATTGCAAGAGAAATAGGGGATATGCGGAATGAAGGAATATGGCTCGGAAACCTCGGCAATGTATATAGTGATCTAGGGCAGGTAGAAAAGGCAATAGAGTACTATGAACAGGCATTGGTGATTGGCAAATATGTAAAAGACCCGAGGATAATCAACTTCTGCGAAGAGAATCTCAAATCAATCAAATTCTGAAACACAGATTTATTCATATCATCCCCTTCATCTTCGCCGCCACATCCCCCGGACTCTCCGCCACCGCAACCCCCGCACCCTCCAGCGCCTCGATCTTCTCCTTCGCAGTCCCGCCGCCCCCGCTGATAATAGCACCGGCATGGCCCATGGTCTTGCCTGGAGGCGCGCTGATTCCTACCACATAACCCACTACAGGCTTGGTCACATGCTCCCTGATGTATTCGGCAGCCTCCTGCTCGGCAGTGCCCCCGATCTCACCGATCAACACCATTGCAGATGTACCGGGGTCATTCTCAAACAACTCAAGTGCATCAATAAACGAGGTGCCGATGAGCGGATCGCCGCCGATACCTACACAAGTGGACTGGCCGATACCCTGCCTGCTGAGAGCGTCCACCACCTCATAGGTCAGGGTACCGCTGCGGGACACCACACCCACACTACCTTTCAAAAAGATAGAATCCGGCATGATACCCACCCTTGCCTCACCTGGCGTGGTGATACCGGGACAGTTTGGACCTACCAGCCTAACATCCGAGTCTTCAATGCTCCTGAACACCCGTACCATGTCCTTAACAGGTATCCCTTCAGTAATGCACACAACCAGTGCCACACCGGAATCCACAGCCTCCAGGATGGCACCTGCTGCATGTGGTGGAGGTACGAAAATAATAGATGCATTTGCACCTGTGGTGTCCACTGCTTCTGGCATGGAATCAAATACGCTCACCCCTTCCACCACCCGGCCGCCCTTGCCAGGTGTGACACCTGCAACAACCTTTGTGCCATATTGCAGCATAAACCTGGTCTCGAGAGTACCTACATGACCTGTAATACCCTGCACAACAAGCCGGGTGTCCCGGTCCACAAGTATGCTCATGAAACCAACCCCACTGCAATACCAGCCGCTTCTGCCGTAGTCCTGGCAACAGACACCTTTGCATCTTTTAATATCTCCCATCCCTTTTCCTGGTTCGTCCCTGTCAACCTGACCACTACCGGAATATCCAGTCCCTGCAAGGTATCATGGATGCCCTCAGCGATCTCGTCGCACAGGGTCAGGCCGCCGAACATGTTAATGAGCATCACTTTTGTACGTGGGTTAGAAGCAGTGATCTCCACGGCCCGTCCCACATGGAAAGCATCCGCACCGCCCCGCACGTCCATAAAATTGGCAGGAGTGCCGCCTTCCCTGCTGATCATGTCAAGCGTGGCCAGTGCCAGACCAGCCCCGTTCACTATACATCCGATATCACCATCCATTGCCACATAGCTCATCCCCAGCTTCTTGACCTGTACTTCCAGGGGGTCCAGGTCTTCCAGATTTTTCTCATACAACTGCTGCATATCAAGCTGGCGGAACAGGGCGTTGTCATCGATATTTATCTTTGCATCCAGGGCCACCAATCCCCCGTCCCGGGTTAAGACAAGGGGATTTATTTCTGCCAGTGTACAGTCAAGTTCGTCGTAGATTGTATATAGGCTGTCGACCATCCCTGATAAAGAAGTTACATCTGAAATACCCAGCCCTGTTGCCGTATGTTCTAATTGCCCGGGCTGTGGACCTGTTTTCGGGTCGATCAATTCCTTATGTATGAGATCAGGCGATGTTCTTGCCACCTCTTCAATATCCACACCACCACTGGCACTGGCTATCAACAGGGGACGCCTGGAAGTGCGATCAAGTGCAATCGACAGATAAAATTCCTGCTTGATATCCACACTTTGCTCTACCAGTACCTTTGCCACTGGCAGGCCCTTGATGGTCAGACCCATGATGCGCAAGGCAGTCTCTGTGGCATTTTCAGGCGTGGCAATTGCGATACCGCCTGCTTTCCCCCTGCCTCCCACCAGCACCTGGGCCTTAATAGCTGCTGTCTGGAACTGCCGGACTGCCTTTGAGGCCTCTTCAGGCGTGTTGCACATAATCCCTTCAGGTGTGGGGATACCGTACTTTCTGAATATCTCCTTTGACTGGTATTCGTGAAGCTTCATCGTTTACTGCCTTCCTTTTTATATTATATTTAGAAACATTACATATTTAATTACTCATAAAAAGGATTATTATTAATATCGAATCATAATGTATAATCATTATAATTAATCGCAATCTATATATAACATTAACAATAATGATGGTTCGGTGATTCAAATGGACGAAAAAGTAAAACCGGACCTTGTATTGAAGCGGAAGGTATGTGATTCATGCGGAGAGAAGAAATTCGAACTTACTCCGGAGATACAGGTACTGGGTAAATATATCTGTTTGGATTGTCTCACCTGAAATTTGTGAGAATATCTCATTTCTTTCCCTCCATCCCCTCCTTTTTTCTTTTTTTCATCTGATTAATTCCATCTGATAAATTATAACTGTAAGACTCGGGTGTGCATGCCTGCTTCAATCTTAATAACTATACCCCGCAGCTCTGCTGCGCTTGGGTGTGCCGTCGCAACATTTGACTGAAGATAATTTATAACATTATGTACAATTGAAAAAATCAACTAATAGACATACCCTTGTTTATCGGAGTTTGGCAAATATTTCCAGAATAATGCACTTTATCCTGCATGGACTTTCGACCAATGCAATACGACATCCAAAGACCGTTATCAGTATATTAGCAGTTGCTGTATTCGTTTCCCTGTTCTTTGCATCCCAGGTACAGATGGTCACCAGTTCTGAAACCTTCTTCCCTGAGGACAGTGTTGTATATAACGATTTCAAGGCCTACCAGAAAGACTTCGGTACTGATACGGTCTTTGTGATGGTCAAGTGCGAGAACGTGCTTGAACCCTATGTTTTCGATTACCTCGCCAGACTGGAAAGGCAATTGCAAGGACTGGATTATGTCATCTCTACAAGTTCTGCTGCCGCCAGGGTGACAAAAAAAGAAGCTTCAAGCCCGGAAGCACTGCGCTCAGCATACGAGCGCGGTATCCTGGAAGGGGTCATAACCAGGCGCGACACTGCACTTATCATTGTACAGGTGCCTGAACTCGAACAGCCTGGAGCCATTGCCGTTGATATGGAAAAAGCCATTGATTTCGTTGACCGGCCCCCGGGTGTGGCAGTGGAAGCCTCGGGCGGGCCCATGCTTGACTACCAGCTTGGGATGATCATGGGTATGAGCATGGGCATGATGTTCGGTGTGGCACTAATATTAATGATCACAATATTGTACATATTTTTCAGGACAATTGTCAGGGGAAGGTATCTGCCGTTTTTGCCACTCATGGCAGTCACCATTGCACTGGCCATGGCTTTCGGCCTCATGGGTGTGCTGGAAATACCCATGTCTATGATACTGACAGGATTTTTAAGTGTCTTGATAGGACTGGGTATCGATTACGGCATCCAGGTCATGACCAGGTACGAAGAAGAACGCTCAAAAGGACTGGGTGTGGATGAGGCCATCGAGGTCTCCATCACACGCATGGGTAAGGCAGTGGGACTTGCCATTGTCACCACCCTTGTTGGCTTTAGCAGTTTGTATTTCGCAAATATTCCTGACCTGGAATATTTCGGCATGGCCGTATCCATCGGGCTTGTCCTGTCATATATTACTGCAATCTGGTTCATCCCTGCTGTCTTGAAACTGGTAGATAAAGGCAGTTCAGGGTACCAGGAACATGCCCCTGGTGTACTGGACAGGATTCTTGAGCTTACTGCCCGCAATTCTACAAGGCATCCCATATTCATCCTGCTGCTCGTTATCGGTGTGACCTTTTCAAGTGCAGCAATGTATCCAAAGGTGGATACCCTGACAGATTTCTATCAATATTTTCCCCAGGATATCCAGGCCATAAGGTTCATGGAGGAAATGCGAGACTTAACAGGCGGTACCGATACTATTTCCCTTGTAATAAGGTCTGACGATATCACCTCCAGAAAAACATTGCAGGAAATGCTTACCCTATCCGATTATTTACAGGCACATGAACCTGCTGTGCAACATGCAGGCAGTCTGGCCAAAGTTCTGTCAGACGGGGGCAGCCTGCCTGAAAACCAGGATATCCCGCACCTGATAGATGAAATGGACCCTGCCAAGAGGCGAAGGCTGGTAAATTATCCGTATGCTACCCTCGGGGTCATCGACCTGACAGTGGAACACCTGGATGGAAAAAGACTGGATGATGCCCTTAATAATATTCGCTCTTCTATAGAATTTATACAACCGGATATGGATATTACCATAACAGGAGAACCTTTACTGAACAATGAGATAGGGCATACCATGACCGACGGCCAGATACGTATGACTCTTCTTAGTTTTGTGTTCGTATTCCTGGCCATGTTCCTGATATTCGGGTCAGTGGTAAGGGCGCTTATCCCAATGGCTCCCATAATTGTGGTGATAGCCATAAGCGGAGCCCTGATGTGGATACTGGGCATCCCCCAGACCACGCTCAGTATCAGTACCAACAGTATCATCCTGGGCCTGGGAGTGGACTATTCCATCCACATCATGCACCGCTATAAGGAAGAAAGGGAAAACGGGGCCGAACCACGGGATGCTATCCAGACCACTATCTCACGGATAGGTAAGGCCATCGTGACCTCAGGACTGACCACAGCAGGCGGGTTTGCCGCTATGATGCTGTCCCCCTTCCCGCTGATGGTATGGTTCGGTATCATTGCATTCTCATCCATCCTGATGATACTATTGTTGACCCTGACGCTGCTGCCAGCCCTGTTGATCTTACTTGACAGGCCGGGGGCGAATTATATGAATTACAATATCTCGTCAAGCGATAATATTTTATGATGAGATGTTGATATTACATGTTGGTATATCATGTCATTCAAACATGTACAGGTAAAACTGGAAGATCATGAATATTCAGGGCTGAAAAAAGTGGCTGATGAGAAACATCTTACATTAAAGGACGCTGTCAGGGAGGCTGTATTGTTCTGGGTAAGGAGTAAGTCAGGGCTTGACAAGGATGACCCTTTCTTCAAGACATCAGGGATGTTCTCAAGTGATGAGCAACTGTCAGAGAACCATGACCGGATATACGAGGAATGAAATGTGCTTTTCATTGACACGTCTGCATTTCTGGCACTGGCAAATGACAGGGATAACTACTACAAAGCAGCCCAACATTTCCTGATGGATATGCGTAACGGAAAATTTAGGCCAACAAGGCTTATCACCTCAGATTATATCATAGATGAAAATTTGACCAGGATCAGGTTCAAGGTGGGACATGCCCAGGCTGTCAACTGGGGGCAAAATATCCACAGTTCGAAAATTATTGAGTTGATGAGAGTTGATGAAAGTGTCTATGAAGATGCACTGGTCATCTTTGAGAAATATAATGACAACCAATTGAGCTTTACTGATTGTACCAGTTTTGCATTGATGAAAAGCATGGGCATTAATGATGCTTTTGCCTTTGACGAAGATTTCAGGAAAATGGGATTTAATATTATGCCAGAATAATTGAATATGTAAGAGCAATTATAGTCAAGAACATAATATTCATTACTTATCATATGACCACTTTGCGCTCTTTGCGTACTTTGCGGTAATAAATAATTGTAGTGGGGAGACATTGTTTTCAAACATATTGCCACCGCAAAGAGCGCAAAGCTCGCAAAGAGTAAGTTTAATTTGTTTGGTTTTTAACTATAATAAAACGAACAGCACGAAGAACGAACAGGATGGGGGCAGCTATATGAGCGACAATCTAACTAAAATCATAATAATGGGAGCGGCAGGCAGGGATTTCCACAATTTCAATGTATATTTCAAAGATAATCCTGCCTATCAGGTGGCAGCGTTCACTGCCACCCAGATACCTGATATAGAGGGCAGGACATATCCGGCTGTACTGGCAGGCGACCTGTATCCTGACGGCATTCCCATATATCCGGAAGCCGAGCTTATTGACCTGATACATTCGCACTCCATTGACCAGGTAGTATTCGCCTATAGTGATGTGCCGTATCATTATGTCATGTCCAAAGGCGCAATGGTCAATGCCGCAGGTGCGGATTTTATTATGCAGGGACCAGATTCCACCCAGTTAACGAGCAGCAAACCTGTGATATCAGTATGTGCAGTACGTACGGGCAGCGGTAAGACCTCTGTGAGTAAAAAAGTCTGCCAGATCCTGCGAAAGCTGGGTAAGACCTCGGCTGTAGTAAGACACCCCATGCCATACGGGGACCTGGCAAAACAGGCAGTGCAGCGTTTCTCATGCTACGAGGACCTGGATGCCATGGGTACAACCATAGAAGAGAGGGAGGAATACGAGACCCATATAGATGCGGGCTGTACTGTGTTTGCAGGTGTGGATTATGAAAAGATACTGCAAAGAGCCGAGACAGAGGCAGATATCGTGGTATGGGATGGGGGTAATAATGATTTTTCGTTCTTTAAACCAGACCTGAGCATTGTGGTGGCAGACCCGCACCGGGCCGGGGACGGGCTTACATATTATCCGGGTGAGATCAACCTGCGAATGGCAGATGTTGTGGTGATAAATAAGCAGGATACTGCGGAACTTGAAAAGATCGAGCAGGTGCGACGCAATATTCTGGAGGTCAATCCCGGCGTCAGGATAATTGACTCGGCTTCACCTGTTACGGTTGAGCACCCTGAGATGATAAGGGGAAAACGGGTGCTGGTGGTGGAGGACGGCCCCACCCTGACCCATGGCGGCATGAAATACGGTGCAGGCACCATCGGGGCCAACAAGGCAGGGGCACGGGAGATTGTTGACCCACGGCCGTATACTGTGGGTTCCATCACAGAGACATTCCTGAAATATCCTGATACAGGGGCGCTGCTGCCTGCCATGGGTTACAGCCCCCAGCAGGTCAGGGACCTGGAGGAAACTATCAACCGGGTTGATTGCGATGCTGTGGTCATAGGCACGCCTATTGACCTGACACGGGAGATCAGTATCAATAAACCGGCCACCAGGGTGCGATACGAGATAAAGGAGATCGGGGATATTACCCTGGAAACCGTAATAGATGAATTCCTCAGGGTGGGTGCTTGAGCCTTATTGTGGCTGCCCTTGGCGGTAATGCCATTATCAGGCCCGGGCAGAAGGGGACCATAAAGGAGCAGTTCGATAATACTTTTGAATCCATGGGACACATAGCCCACCTGGTGCGTGCGGGCCACCGTGTGGTGTTGACCCACGGGAACGGGCCCCAGGTGGGTTTTATCATGATCCAGGTGGAGGCAGCCAGGGGCAAGGCGCCGTATATGCCGCTGAATGTGGATGTGGCCCAGTCCCAGGGAAGTATGGGATATATGATAGCCCAGAGCCTGGTAAACCAGTTGAAGGACCACCATCTTGATATCCGGGTGGCCCCGGTTGTGACGCAGGTGCTGGTTGACCCGGATGACCCTGCGTTTGAGCATCCCACCAAGCCTGTCGGACCTTTTTACAGCAGGGTGGAGGCTGATGAGTTCGAGCGGTGCGGTCACAGTGTGGTGGAGGACAGCGGGCGTGGCTGGCGGCGTGTGGTGGCCTCGCCAAGGCCTTTGGATATTGTTGAAGCGGAAGTGATCAGGGAACTGGTGCAGGACGGCGTTATTGTGGTTGCCTGCGGGGGCGGGGGCATCCCTGTAGTTGAGAAGGATGGTGACCTGAAGGGTGTGGATGCTGTGATCGATAAAGACCTGGCTTCCAGTTTGCTTGCTAAAGAGATCGGGGCTGATGTGGTGATGTTCCTGACCACTGTGGATAAGGTTTCGCTGAATTATAATACACCCGGCCAGGTGGAACTGGACAGGCTGAGTGTGGAGGAAGCACGGCGCTATCTGGCAGAGGGACAGTTCCCGCCCGGGAGTATGGGTCCTAAGATACAGGCAGCTGTGGAGTTCGTGGAGCAGGGCGGGGAGCGGGCGGTTGTGTGCAGGCCTGAGGATGTGGTGGAGGCGCTGGAGGGTAGGGGCGGGACTGTTGTTGTCAGGTGATTGATATGGCTGTTAATCCAGGCAGTAGCTGATGGTAAATTCTATCTCATTGAGCCTACAATCTGCTACTACAGCTCTGTAGGCGCTGGCTGGGACGTGGTTGAGAAGTATATCCCGGCACATAATACATACGAGCATAATAGGAGGTAATCCTGAAAAATCGATATATACAGGCCCAGTACATTTGTATGAGGGATATCGGCGACTGTGGGATGGGGGGTTTATGCTCGCATTAGAAATATAGAGTCCAAGATAGCTATGGTAAATTTGACAAATCCACATTCATTGAAAAATATCTATAGAATTGTTTTTTTAAAGTATATATCGAAATGTTAATAGTTCGGTAGATTTATCAATACACATTAAAAATAACATCGTTAAGATAGTAAAAGGAGAAGAAAATTTGTAAATGAATCTTGAAGAGGCATTATCAACTACTCCATTTAAATCAAGACTTGATATTATCAAAAATAATTCAGAAGAATTATTACAAAATGGAGTATTACATCATAAATATTTCACAATTCATGGAATTGATCACTCTCATGCAATA